>Ga0123334_1002508_pt1 | contig 21135 bp, 18 predicted proteins | sample BiotimSIPDNA_FD_89706 | JGI IMG/M metagenome (GOLD analysis project Ga0123334, IMG submission 89706) | Anaerobic biogas reactor microbial communites from Washington, USA - Biogas_R1 time_0 SIP DNA | ecosystem: Engineered > Bioreactor > Anaerobic > Unclassified | place: Washington, USA... | reverse complement strand
TTAAAGACTGCTTGGAAGGAAGATTCTTTTGATAGGGATGTGTTGGTTGAGAATTTGAAGAATGTCAATTTGTATCGTTTTGCTCAGGCTGTGATGTGGGTTCTTCATGAAGTGTTTGGATTGGAGCAGAAATTCTTTATTGTGCCTGCAGATGTGCGAAGAGGTCGCCTTCTTTTGGATGAAATCCTGAAAGGAGGCAACTTTGGTAAATATTCTGGCATTACGAATCATTCGATAGGTGTAAAGTATTTCCTGAAAGTGAAGCGCAACATGCGGTTTGTGAGAACGTATCCTGTGGAAGCCTTGTTTGAGCCACTCTTTAGGACTTGGCACTTCTTCTGGAGGCTGTCCAGGCGTTAGGGGTATTATTACGTTGGTTCAGTGTCGTACAAGAGGGGCTTCACATAATTGTGAAGCCCCTCTTTTTAGGTTGCTGTGTGTCATTCTGCCGCAGATGGGCAGAGAACGAGGGCAAGGAGGACTATATCAGCGGGTTTCTTCTTCTTCAGTCATGTCTATCTCCTCGCCTTGAGGATTGATGAACTTGTACTGGAGGAAGCCGAGGTCCTGGCTTGCATAGAGTTTCACGCCAAGGCCGTAGGTCATCTGCCATTTGCGATAGATGCTGATGAGACCTTTGGTGATGTAGGCTTCTACGTATGGATTGACGTAGAGCTTGATTTTTTTCTGTCCAAGATTGTTGACAAGATAGTCAATCTTCTGTTCGAGTGTGTCGGTGAACAGGATGGAGGGCTTGACCACTCCTTTTCCGAAGCAGGTGGGGCAGACTTCTTCAACATGCATGTCCATGGCTGGACGCACGCGTTGGCGTGTGATCTGCATGAGTCCGAACTTGCTCAACGGAAGGATGTTGTGGCGAGCACGGTCGCTCCTCATGATCTGTGTCATGTGCTCGTAGAGCTTCTGGTTGTGCTCGGTGCTGTCCATGTCGATGAAATCGACCACGATGATGCCTCCCATGTCGCGCAGACGAAGTTGGCGTGCCAGTTCATCTGCCGCTTCCATATTGACGGTGAAGGCATTCTCCTCCTGGCTGTTGAGCCCGCGGTTGCGGTTGCCCGAATTGACATCGACCACATGGAGTGCCTCGGTGTGTTCGATGATGAGGTAAGCACCGTGCTTGAAGCTGACTGTTCGTCCGAGTCCCGACTTGATTTGTTTCGTCACTCCGAAATTGTCGAAGATGGGAACGTTGCCCTTGTAGAGCTTGACGATGGATTCTCTTTCTGGTGCAATCAGGTTTACATATCTCTTCACCTCGTTGAAGACTTCCTTGTCATTGACATGGATGGATTCGTAGGAGGGGTTGAAGAGGTCGCGCAGCATGGAGACGGTACGGCCAGTTTCCTCATGTGCAAGTACTGGCAGACTTGTGGCTTTTTGAATCTTACTGATGCAATCGTCCCATGACTTGGCGAGCAGGCTCATCTCGTTGTTGAGTTCGGCGGCCCGTTTGCCTTCTGCCACTGTGCGGACGATGACTCCGAAGTTTCGTGGTTTGATGCTCTGGATGAGCTGTTTCAGACGTGTACGCTCTTCTTTCGACTTGATTTTGGAACTCACATTGACTTTGTCGTCGAAAGGGATGAGGACGATATAGCGTCCTGCGAATGAGAGTTCTCCTGTGAGTCGTGGACCTTTGGTGTTGATGGGCTCTTTGGTGATCTGCACCATCACTTCCTGTCCGAGTTCGAGCACGTTCTGGATGCTTCCGACTTTCTCCAATGTTGGCTGATTGGCGGCTTTCGCCATAGGAGCCAACTTTCTGCGGTCGCTGACGACCTGTTTGGTGTATTTCTCCAGAGAGAGAAAATACTTGCCTAAATCTTGGTAGTGCAGAAATGCCTCGCGTTCATGACCCACATCGACGAAACATGCGTTGAGTGCCGGCATGATCTTTTTGACTTTCCCGGCGAAGATGTTGCCTACCAGATACTTACTGTCCTGGCTCTCTTTCTGAAACTCCACGAGTCTCTGGTCTTCGAGCAGGGCAATGGTGACTTCTTTCGGCTGAGCATCGATGATTAGTTCACTGGTCATTTTTTGCTACCGTTGGTTTGTTTTGTTTTTGCAGGCGGTCTCTCCATCAGGGTGTTGTGCCGATGCGCAACGGGGGAGGCCTGCTTGTGAACAGAAAAAAGAACAAACCTCACTCTTCACCCCTTTTGAGGATGGTTTGTCAGGGTTTGTTCTTTGTTCTGACGCTTACAAGTGTGAGAAAAGTTTACTGGACTTTACTTGCTCTTGTGGCGGTTCTTTCTCAGTCTCTTCTTACGCTTGTGAGTAGAGATCTTGTGTCTTTTCTTCTTCTTACCGTTTGGCATTGTTGTTGAAAATTTAGTTGTTTATAATTTTGTTTAATGTTGTCTTTCCATGGGGGTCAAGTGTTTTCCTCGTTCCCATTCGAAGTGCAAATTTAGTTCTTTTTATTGAATGGAGGAAATTTTTGGTGATGAAATTGCTTTGTGGCATGGATTTGTCAGTAATATTCCTTAAATTTGCATTAAAATACATGGATATGTTGGACAGGAAATATTTGTTTTTTCTCTTTGTGGGTGTGCTTTTTGTGTGGAATGATACGTTGTGGGCACAGCAGGTCAGAAGTGGTGTTGCCTACAGTCGTGAGGCGGCTGCCATCGTGAATGATTTCAGAAGAAGCATGTCGCAACTGAGGAATCGTTCTGCTGTGGAGGCGGATGATTCGGTGAATGTGGCGTTCTCTCCCGCCTTGTATAAACTGGTGGGTCCTGGCATCTATTACAGAGAGGCGTTGAAGGGTGCTTTTGGCATCAGCGGTCGAGTGTACTCGCCTTCTGCGGGATGGGTGGTGCCGTCTGCCGGAGGATGGAGTCCGAAGGTGGAAGAGGACAGGATGATTGATGGAGTGGTGGATGGTGCACTGGCAAGCGTGTATGCTGAGAAGCCTTGGCTTTTCCATTACACGGATGAGAGGATTGCTGCCGAGAAGGTGGTAGGGGTTGATTCGGAGGCAAGGGTGAAGACGGAGGATTTGGCTTCTATATATAATAAGGTGGATGAAATCAAGGATGTGACGGATGTGGTGGGCGATGTGGATATTGACTTGAGGATTAAGAAGCCTAACTTCTGGAAGACAAGTGGTCTTTTCGAACTGAAGTTCACTCAGAACTACTTTTCGGATAATTGGTATAGAGGCGGAAATAACAATGTGACCATGTTCTCTAAACTTTTGCTGGAGGCAAACTATAATGACCAGAAGAAGTTGCAGTGGGACAACAAGTTGGATTTGCGCTTGGGGTTCTTGACTGCCACCTCAGACTCTATTCACAGGTATTTGAGCAACAATGATAAGATTTATCTCTTTTCCAAATTAGGTGTCAAGGCTGTGGGTAACTGGCTCTATACGGTTTCCCTGGAGGCTAACACCCAGTTCTTGCCAGGTCATAAGAGCAATGACAGGCGCACTTACTCTAAATTCATGGCTCCGCTGGATGTGTTTGTTTCGCTCGGTATGGATTGGAAGCCTAAATTCAAGAATGGCAATACGTTGTCGTTGGCTTTGTTGCCACTGACTTATAAGATGAGATATATTTCTGATGATGAGGAAACAATCCACCTCTCTTATAATATGAGAGACAAGGATTTTCAGCAGGATTTTGGTTCGAAGGTGGAACTGAACACGAAGTTGCAGATTGTGAAAAACCTTTTTTGGAACTGTAGGTTCTATTACTTCACCAGTTACGAGTATGTTGAATCTGAAATGGAGAATGTTCTTTCATTCCAGTTTAACAAGTATATATCAAGCGATGTGAACACGCTTTGGCGATTTGATGACAATAGAGACCGCAAATACTATGACAGTACTTTGGGCTTCTTCCAATTCAAGGAGTTCTTCACGTTGGGATTGACCTATAAGTTTTAAGGCTGTTTTTCTCGGAGAGGTGTTATCTTGTTCATACACATGGATTTGTGTGGAATTGATGGTGCATGCTCATCGGGCGGGAAACTCACGCATGGTTCATGGTTTATCGAACAATTATGCATTGCCACTTGAACAATTGTGCGTTGGTCGAAGAACAATTGTTCGTTGTGGCATGAGGAAGGTTGCGGTCATGTGATATGTCAGATGGGAGGAAAGCCCCACTGTTTCAGGCATGTTTTCACCTGCTTCATCCGCCTCCCACACAGGAAGGGGAGAGTGTGATGGCATCATCACGTTTATACGAAGGGAAAGGAAAAGGGAAACTCTTGGATGAGTTTCCCTTTTGTTATTGTTTGATTTTGAGAACCTTGCCGGAGCATTTGGGTATCTCAAGTTGGATGGGTGTGTCTGGAAGTAGGGTGTGTTTCTCTTTCTTGCCTGTGAGCAGGTCTTTGCAGTCCCGTTCCTCACCAGAGTGGCTGATGTCAAGGCAATCGAAAGCGTGGGAGGGAATCGTGATGGAGATGCTGGCGGGTGCGTCGCTGAAGTTGGCTATGATGATGAGGAGGTCGTTGTCTGCTTTGCGGAGGAAGGCGTACTGACGATGCTCATCCATGCCTTGGTGGTAGTTGGCATACATGATGTCGAAGAACAGGCCTTCACGTATGGCCTTCTCGGAGTTGCAGAGGTGGAGGACTTTGGAGTAGAAACTCTGAAGGTTCTTTTCTTCTCTGGTAAGGAGTGTGCCGTCAAACTTGTTGTTGTTGCGCCAGCGGCGAATGAGGTCGATTGTCCAATAGTCGAAGATGGTGGTGCGTCCATCCATTCCGCTGAAGCCCTCGCAGTCCATTCCTCGCTCGCCCAGTTCCTGACCGAAGTAGATCATCATGGGACTGGTGCGCATGAGGGCTGAGACGAGGAGGGCTGGTTTGCCTTTCTCGGCAGAGCCTGCGAAGAAGGTGGAGGCAATGCGTTGTTCGTCATGATTTTCCAAGAAGTGGAGCATGTGGGTGTGGATGTCGTCCACTGCTTGCCATGCTCCAGTGATGGATGTGGCAGAATGTCCTCCCATGACGGAACGTAGGGTGTCGTAGAGCCCCACTTTGTCGTATAGATAGTCGAAATGACCATTATAGATGTAGTTGCGGTATTCGTTGGGATTATAGACCTCGGCAATGAAGATGATGTCGGGATATTGTGCCTTGACCTGTGGAATGACCCATCCCCAGAAGGCGCATGGCACCATTTCTGCCATATCACAACGGAATCCGTCAATGCCCTTGCCTGCCCAGAACAGGAGTATGTCGAGCATCTTGAGCCATGTGGAAGGGGTGGGAGTGGAGATGAGTTGGTGCGAGCCTTGATAGTCAATGCCATAGTTGAGCTTGACTGTTTCGTACCAGTCGTTTTTACCTGCATAGGGAGTGAAACAATCGTTGCCCGTCACCTTGGCAGGCACTTCTATATAGTCTCCCATCTCTTTGTCATGGAGTGAGAAGTGAGGGGAAAACTGTGCGTCGGGAATATAATAGAAGTTGTTTTGTGGATTGAATGCGTGTGAAGTGATGTCGTCTTCACCCAGATCGCGAATGCCTGCTGGCCTGACATCAGAATGGTATTGGCGTGCCACATGGTTGGGCACAAAGTCGATGATGATTTTGAGGTCGGCCTTGTGAGTGCGGGTGACAAGGTTCTCGAACTCTTTCATGCGCTCAGACACATGGGTGGCGAGGTCGGGGGCAATGTCGTAGTAGTCTTTAATGGCGTAGGGAGAGCCTGCATTGCCTTTGACAACCGATGGGTGATCCTTGGGGATTCCGTGACGTGTGTGGTCGGTCTTGGTGGCATGCTCTATGAGACCTGTGTACCAGATGTGGGTGATACCCAATGACTTGATTTCATGGAGGGCTGAGGTTGTGAAGTCGGAGAGGTGACCGCAGCCGTTTTGCTTCTTGGTGCCGTCAGGAGTGTTCTTGCTGGAGTTAGCACCGAAAAGACGAGTGAACACTTGGTAGATAATGGGCTTTTGCATGATGAAGGGGTTTGGTTGGAGCATCTGATACCTGAACTGCATGGGACTCCAGATGAAGGAGTCTTTGCTTGGTCTTGAAAAGGCTATAGATGGAATCTGATGGCAGCAGGGATGATGAAACAAAAAGAGAGTGGGAGCATCGAAACTTCCACTCTCTTGATTATATGGGGTTCATTAATCGATGCTGTGAGCAGTCACGTTGCGGTCGATCTTGGCAATCATGCCTTGAAGAGCCTTGCCAGGTCCACACTCTGTGAAGTCGGTAGCACCTGCTGCTATCATAGCCTGTACTTCATAAGTCCACTTGACAGGGGCTGTGAGCTGGGCAATGAGGTTTTGCTTGATTTCTTCAGGGTTGGTGTGTGCCTGAGCATCAACGTTCTGATAGACAGGACACTTAGGAGTGGAGAATGTTGTGTTCTCGATGGCTGCCTGAAGTTCGTCCTTGGCTGGCTGCATGAGTGGAGAGTGGAATGCGCCACCTACAGGGAGTGGAAGTGCGCGCTTTGCGCCTGCTGCCTTGAGTGCCTCGCATGCCTCGGCTATCGCCTCATTGTTACCAGAGATGACAAGTTGGCCTGGGTTGTTGTAGTTGGCGCAAACAACGATGTTGCCTGGCTTGGAGATGGAAGCGCAAATCTCTTCAATCTTGGCGTCGTCAAGACCGATGATGGCTGCCATTGTGGATGGAGCGGCCTCACAAGCCTTCTGCATCGCCATAGCACGTTTGGACACGAGCGTGAGACCATCCTCGAAAGAGAGCGCGCCAGCGGCTACGAGAGCGGAGAATTCACCGAGAGAGTGACCGCCTACCATGTCGGGAGCAAAGGCATCGCCCATGCAGATGGCAGAGATGACAGAGTGAAGGAACACGGCTGGCTGAGTGACTTTGGTTTGCTTCAGTTCTTCAGGAGTACCTTCGAACATGATTTTGGTGATGTCGAAGCCGAGAATCTCATTTGCCTTGTCAAAGAGTTCCTTCGCTTTTGGATTAGTTTCATAGAGGTCTTTGCCCATTCCTGGGAACTGAGCACCCTGACCAGGGAAAACAAATGCTTTCATGTCTTATGTTCTTGTAATGATTGGACTGGTCTTGTCTTTTGGAAGACAGAACCTTTATATCAATAAAAGCACCTTCCCACATGAGAAAGATGCTTTATTGTAGTAACTAATGTTGATTTACTTTACCTTCTCAACGATAGCCTTGAATGCCTCTGCGTTATTAACAGCGAGGTATGCGAGAGTCTTTCTGTTGAGATCGATGCCAGCCTTGTGGAGAGCTCCGATAAACTGTGAGTAAGACAAGCCTTCTGCACGAGCGGCAGCGTTGATACGCTGAATCCAGAGTGCACGGAACTCACGCTTCTTGCGACGACGGTCAATGAAGGCGTATGTGAGACCTTTCTCATAGGCATTTTTAGCAACGGTCCACACGTTCTTGCGAGCGCCGAACTGACCTTTTACGCGCTTGAGAATCTTCTTGCGACGAGCGCGTGATGCAACATGGTTTACTGATCTTGGCATAATTTTTTTGCTTTTTGAATGTTAGCGTAGAAAGTGCAATGCGGGGAAGAGGCGTGCGCCTATCTTCTGTTAGCAGCCTTTCTCTCTTTGTTGGCTAACCATTCGATTAAACTTTTTTTGATTTTCTTACTGTTGGTTGTTCTCTCGAACTTGTGGTAGATGTCTTTGCGAAAAAAGAGGTTACCACATGTTGGGGGAAAGATTAACGCATTGCGAGACAGTCGAGCACCTGCTTCTGGTTTGCCTTAACGACAATAGTGCTGTGGTCGAGATTTCTCTTCTGCTTCTTAGTCTTCTTTGTCAAGATGTGACTGTGGTAAGCATGCTGACGCTTGATCTTTCCTGTTCCAGTAAGCTTAAAACGCTTCTTGGCAGCGGATTTGGTTTTAATTTTTGGCATTTTTTAAAATGTTTAATTATTAATAATGTGTGGCAACGCATATACCAGGGCGTTACGCACTTCTATTCTTCTTTGGAAGCCAACTTGTCTGCTAAACCTGCAAAAGGGCTGTTGGGGTTGGGTCCTGTCTCTTCGATCTCTTCGCTTGCTTTCTTGCCAGTCAGAGCTTCAGCACTCTCGTTGTCACGCTTCTGCTGGCTCTTCTTTGGCACTCCTGCCTTCTTGGGTGAGAGTGTGAGGAACATCTTCTTTCCTTCAAGGGAAGGCATGCTTTCTACTTTAGCAAGTTCCTCAAGGTCATTGGCAAAGCGGAGGAGGAGTACTTCTCCTTGTTCTTTGAAGACGATGGAACGTCCCTTGAAGAACACATAAGCCTTTACTTTGTTGCCGTCGTTGAGGAATTCTTGAGCGTGCTTGAGTTTGAACGCATAGTCAGCCTCGCCTGTTTGAGGTCCGAAACGAATCTCTTTCACCTCGACTTTCACCTGCTTAGCCTTCAGTTCCTTTGCCTTTTTCTTCTGCTGGTAGAGGAATTTGGAGTAGTCGATGAGACGACATACCGGAGGTTGTGCATTGGGAGAGATTTCTACGAGATCCACTCCTTTGTCTTCTGCAAGACGGAGAGCGTTGCGTGTGGGCATAACTGATGATTCTACATCATCGCCTACTATTCTCACTTCGGGTACACGAATCTGTTCGTTGATTCTGTACTGTTGCTTTTTGTTGTCGCCTTTCATGCGGTTGGCTTTTACCTTCGGTACGATAGTCTTTGAGTTTTAAATTAATAGTATATGGGATCGTGTGATAGGCATTTTCATGCCAAAACACAACAAACTGACTGCAAAGTTAGAAATTTTCTGTCATTTGACGAACTTCTTCGATGATTTTCTTTGCGAAATCATCTATTTTCATCGTTTCTTGTTGCTGAGTGCCTTGTTTTCTGACATTTACAGTGCCATCAGTGGCTTCTTTTTCACCCACCACGAGCATGTATGGGATGTGTTTGATTTCGTTGTCGCGAATCTTACGACCAATCTTTTCGTTGCGGTCGTCAATGACGGTACGAACATCCTGGGCATTGAGTGTCTCCGCCACCTTGTGTGCATAGTCATTGTACTTCTCAGAGATGGGAAGCACCACCACCTGGTCGGGGGTGAGCCAGAGAGGGAAGCGTCCTGCAGTGTGCTCGATGAGCACGGCAATGAAACGTTCCATAGATCCAAATGGTGCTCGGTGAATCATCACGGGACGATGCTTCTGGTTGTCCGCACCAGTATATTCGAGTTGGAAACGCTCTGGGAGATTGTAATCAACTTGAATTGTGCCTAACTGCCAACGACGTCCGAGTGCATCCTTGATCATGAAGTCAAGCTTAGGACCGTAGAAGGCTGCTTCGCCCAACTCTGTGCGGGTCTTCATGCCTTTCTCTGCACAAGCCTCGATGATAGCGCTTTCTGCCTCATCCCATACTTCGTCAGAACCGATGTATTTTTCTTTGTCACTTGGGTCGCGAAGGGATATCTGTGCGTCAAAGTCTTTGAAGTCCAAGGCCTTGAAGATGATACCAATGATGTCCATCACACGTAGGAATTCGTTCTTCACCTGGTCTGGACGGCAAAAGATGTGTGCATCATCTTGTGTGAATGAACGAACACGGGTGAGTCCATGAAGTTCTCCAGACTGCTCATATCGGTACACAGTGCCAAACTCTGCGCAACGGAAAGGCAAATCCTTGTAGGAACGTGGCTGCCAAGAGAAAATCTCACAGTGGTGAGGGCAGTTCATTGGCTTGAGGAGGTATTCCTCGTCCTCTTCGGGAGTGTGGATAGGTTGGAAGGAGTCTTTGCCATAGTGGGCGTAGTGACCAGAAGTGACATAGAGGTTCTTGCCACCAATGTGTGGAGTGATGACTTCTTGATAACCATAGCGCTTCTGAATCTTGCGGAGGAAATCCTGCAAGCGAAGTCGAAGGGCAGTACCTTTAGGCAACCACATGGGAAGACCTTTGCCGACGCGCTCAGAGAACATGAAGAGTTCCATTTCCTTGCCAATCTTTCGGTGGTCACGCTTCTTGGCTTCTTCAAGAGCCACGAGATATTCGTCAAGCATTTTTTTCTTTGGAAAAGAAATGCCGTAGATACGGGTCATCATAGGACGCTTCTCGTCTCCACGCCAGTAGGCTGCCGCCAAGGAGAGAAGTTTGAAAGCCTTGATGGGGGCAGTGGTTGTGAGGTGAGGCCCTTTGCAGAGGTCGATGTAGTTGCCTTGGGTGTAGGTCGTGATATTACCGTCTTCAAGTTCGGCAATCAGTTCGTTCTTGTAAGTCTGACCCTTGGAAGCAAAGAGCTCCATTACGTCTGTCTTTGAAATATCTTTGCGCACAAGAGTTTCCTTTTTCTGTTGTAGCTCCTGCATCTTTTTCTCTATCTTGGGGAAATCTGCATCACTGAGTTTCACGCCCTCTGGTGGCATCACATCGTAGTAGAAGCCATTCTCAATCGCAGGTCCTATGCCGAACTGAGTACCAGGGTATAGTTCTTCGATGGCTTCAGCCATGAGGTGGGCCGAGGTGTGCCAGAAGGCATGCTTGCCTTCTGCATCATCAAACTTGTAGAGTGCAATTGTGGCATCCTCGTTGATAGGGCGGTTGAGTTCTGTCGTCTCTCCATTCACGCCACATGCAATGACGTCTTGTGCCAGGCGTTGGCTGATGCTTTCAGCAATCTCTAAGCCAGTAACGCCAGCCTCATACTCGCGTACTGAGTTGTCGGGGAATGTAATTTTAATCATATTTATGATGTATTTTTATTGAATTCTTCAAATATGTGTTGAGTACATGCAAGTGTAGTCCACACACAAAATCTTGCAAATTTAACACTAAAAATCCGTATGAAAACAATTTTTTGATGATTTTCTTGTCATGAACATGAAAAATGCCCCTTGAGAGAAGAAAAAGCATTTGTCACCCTCGTGATTCGCTAAAAAAATCGTACCTTTGCAGCTGTTTTCTCGCGTGTGCGTGAATTTTCTTTATAGAGGATAATAACTAAATCATAACGACATGAATATTTCATACAAATGGTTGAAAGAATACGTGGACTTTAACATGTCAGCCGAGGAAGTGGGCAAGGCGCTCACGAGTATGGGTCTGGAAGTTGAGGCCGTGGAGGAAGTGCAGTCTATCAAAGGAGGGCTGGAAGGACTTGTGGTAGGCAAGGTGCTGACCTGCGAACCCCATCCCAACAGTGACCACATGCATGTGACTACTGTGGACGAAGGCAATGGAGTGGTTGAGCAGATTGTGTGCGGTGCTCCTAACGTGGCTGCCGGTCAGAAAGTGATTGTGGCTCAGTTGGGCTGCAAGCTTTATGATGGTGATCAGTGCTTTACCATCAAGAAGAGCAAGTTGAGAGGAGTCGAGAGCAACGGCATGATTTGTGCTGAAGACGAGATTGGTGTGGGCAATAGTCATGATGGCATCATTGTGCTGCCCGAAGATGCAGTGGTAGGTACTCCTGCTGCTGAATACTATGGATTGGAAAGTGACTTTGTGATTGAAGTGGATATAACTCCCAATCACTCAGACGCATGTTCGCATTGGGGCGTGGCTCGTGACCTCTATGCGTATCTGAAACAGAATGGTGTGGAGACGAAACTCCATCGTCCGGATGTGGAAGGCTTTAAGGTGCAGAATACCGATCTCAAGATTGATGTGAAGGTGGAGGCTGGTGAGGCTTGTCCAAGATACTGTGCTGTGTCGGTGAAGAACTGTGAGGTGAAGGAGAGCCCCAAATGGCTGAAGGATAGACTGACAACTGTAGGTCTTCGTCCTATCAATAATATTGTGGACATCACCAATTATATTATGGTGGCTTATGGTCAGCCTCTCCACTGTTTTGATGTGGATATGATCAAAGGCGATACGATTGTGGTAAAGACAATGCCAGAGGGCACTCCGTTTGTGACTCTTGATGGAGAGGAGCACAAACTTTCGGAGCGTGACCTGACCATCTGCAATGCGGAAGAGCCCATGTGTATTGCTGGTGTGTTTGGTGGAAAGGGTAGTGGCACATATGAGACCACCAGGAACGTGCTCTTTGAGAGTGCCTACTTCCATCCAACATGGATCAGAAAGAGTGCTCGCCGTCATGGATTGCAGACTGATGCCAGTTTCCGTTTTGAGAGAGGCATAGATCCTGCAGGTCAGATTTATGCCATCAAGAGGGCTGCTATGTTGGCACAGGAGTTGGCTGGTGGCGAGATCAGCATGGAGATTGTAGATGTGAAGAACGACACGCTTCCTCAGGATGCCATCATTGATGTGGAATACCAGTATGTGGCAGACCTGATTGGCAAGGAGATTCCTGTGCAGACTCAGCATAGTATCTTGAAAGACCTCGGATTTGAAATATTGAAGAGCGATGGCGAGATGATGCAAGTGAAAGCCCCCGCATTCCGTGTGGATGTGAAGAGACCATGTGATGTGGTAGAAGAGATACTTCGTGTGTATGGCTACAACAATATTGAGATTCCATCTCAGGTGCGCTCGTCACTCACTACTAAGGGTGAACTTGACCGCAGTAACAAACTTCAGAATCATGTGGCTGAACAGCTCGTGGGTTGTGGCTTCAATGAAATTCTGAACAACTCTCTCACAAAGGTGTCTTACTATGAGGATGGCGAGACTTATCCTCTGACAAATAGCGTGAAGCTGATGAACCCACTGAGCCAAGATTTGGCAGTGTTGCGACAGACATTGCTCTTTGGCGGTCTAGAGTGTATCAGTAGAAATAGCAACCGCAAGATGTCAGACTTGAAATTCTTTGAGTATGGCAACTGCTACAGTTTTACTCCAGAGAAGAGTCAGGAGAAGGTGGATGAGGAAGGAAACGTGCTCACTGCCAGTGCTGAATCCAGCAAGAAAATCTTGGCTGCCTATAGCGAAGACTATCACTTGGGCTTGTGGCAGACAGGCAAGCGTGTGAGCGGTAGCTGGGCTCATGCTGACGAGGACTGTTCTGTGTATGAGATGAAGGCTTATGTGCTCAATGTCTTGAAGAGACTGGGTGTGCCATTTGGAGCACTCGTGTTTGGAGAAGAAAAGAATGATGTCTTCTCGTTGGCTACTACAATAGAGCAGAGAGGTGGCAAGCGTATTGCAGCCTTTGGTGTGGTGAGCAAGAAGATGACCAAGAAGTTGGGCGTTGAAGCACCTGTATATTATGCTGACATTAACTGGGCAAACGTGATGAAGCTTGTGAAGAAGGTGGCAGTCACTTATTACGATCTCTCCAAGTTCCCATCAGTGAGCCGTGACTTGGCACTCCTTGTGGACGAGAAGGTTGAGTTTGCCCAGATAGAGGCTGCGGCATATCAGGCAGAGAAGAAACTGCTCAAGGAGGTAAGGCTTTTTGATGTGTATGAAGGAAAGAACCTTGAGGACGGCAAGAAGTCTTATGCGGTGAACTTCACCCTTCAGAGTGAGGAGAAGACACTGAATGATAAGGCCATCGAGGCAATTATGACCAAGATTGAGCAGAGCATCGTGAAGGCTACAGGTGCTACTGTTCGTGGAAAATAATCTTGTTAAGGGGGGCAGGTAATGACAAAGTATCAGGTTTATCAGTATCTCTACTATGCACTGATTGTGTTGTGGCTGGTGCAGATTGTGTTGGGAGGATTCAATGTGTATTTGTTGATTCCCACCTTCTGCCTGGTGGTTTGTTATTATCTCATGAAAAAGAATCAAAAAAATCATCAATCATAAACATTAAGTTATAAAAAGAAAATATGGGACGCGCATTTGAATTTCGTAAAGCGAGAAAAATGAAGAGATGGGGTAACATGGCAAAGACCTTCACACGCCTTGGCAAGCAGATTGCTATTGCTGTGGCTGAAGGTGGTCCTGATGCTGACAACAACGCACACCTTCGTGCTGTGATTGCTACTTGTCGTCATGAAAATATGCCGAAGGACAATATTGACCGTGCTATCAAGAACGCTATAGGCAAGGATAAGTCGGCTTGGAAGAGTGTGACTTATGAAGGATATGGTCCTCATGGTGTGGCTGTGTTTGTAGATACATTGACAGACAACACGACTCGTACTGTGGCTGATGTCCGTTCCATCTTCAACAAGTTCAACGGCAACATGGGCACAACAGGCTCTCTCTCATTCCTCTTTGACCACTACAGCCAGTTCACTTTCAAGAAGAAGGAAGGCATGGATATGGATGAGTTTGTGCTGGAGGCTATCGAGTTTGGAGTGAATGATGAGTTTGACGAAGAGTATGATGAGGAAAAGGATGAGACTACCATCACAATCTATGGCGATCCTAAGTCTTTTGCTCAGATTCAGAAGTTCCTGGAGGACAATGGATATGAGATTACTGAGGCAGACTTCACATACGTGCCAAACGATTTGAAGGATGTGACAGATGAAGAGCGTGAGACGATAGACAAGATGGTGGAGAGACTGGAGGAATTTGATGATGTACAGAATGTGTACACCAACATGAAGTAATCTAAACGCATGAAGACCGTCTTTCGTACAAAGGGAACTTGTTCACAAGCTATTGAATTGGATGTGGATGAGGACAAGAAAACCATCAGGAGCGTGCATTTCATAGGAGGTTGCCCAGGCAACTCCTATGGATTGGCCCAGATGGTGGCTGGTCAGTCAGTGGACGATGTGATTCAACGCTTGGAGGGCATCACTTGTGGTATGAAGAGCACAAGTTGTCCAGACCAGTTGGCTCTGGCATTGAGACAACTTGTGAACGGAGACTAATCTCTATAATATATTATATATATGTACGCGCGTAAAAATATCCTTTTGCTTTTTTTGACCGTTCTGTTCATGTCCTGTCAGGAGAAGAGAGCAGACTTCTTTGAGCGTGATGCCAAAGAGTACACGGAAAAGAAATGTCCGCAACAGATGGATGCTTTCACCACGCTTGATAGTATCGTGTTTAAGAAAGACTTAGGTGCAGGCACACTTGTGCAATACTACACTTTAGATCTTTCACCAGAACAGCGTGAGTTGCTGATGAACAAGTTGGGAGATCTGCAAAATGAAAACCTGAGGGTGATTCGCAATTCCATCCCCTTGCATTCCCACAGAGAGGCAGGAGTGGATTTCTCCTATATCTATTTAGATAGGGACTCGGGCGAGAAGATCGCCGAGTTTACCTACACAAAGAAGGATTACGAATAATTGTGATTCTTCTGAGTGTTTATAGTATCGGCTTGTTCTGTTGGTATTCAACTCGTTGTGTGCTTGTGCAAGTTCGGTATTAGATAGAGCCTGATGCCTCTCATCATGTGTCAGATTTCTTTCTGATGGAGATGTGAAGTCATAAAATTCACATTCTCGAAAATTCACAAAATAGACATTGCTGGCATGGAATGACCGCATCTGCATCAGTTTCATACTCGCTCTCATACCTCTTCATGCCACAAAAGAAAATCTCATTCCATCTAAGGGAAAAAGGTGATGGAATTATCCCGAAGGCGTCTCGAAGGCGTCTCGAAGGCATCTCGAAGGCTTGTGGAAACATGGGGTGGTTAGGTTTGTTTTATGAAGGATTCTTTATTGTTTATGAAGAGTTCTTTATTGTTTTAGTTTCATGTCAATGAGATGTGCATATGAGAGACCCTCTTTCCAATAATTGTGTGCGCACACAGCGTTTTGTAACCTTATAAATGAATTCTATTATCATTTGTCCGTTAATTTTCGAGATTGCCTCATTTTTTGGCATAAAAGTTTGGCTGTATTCTAATAAAAATGTACCTTTGCAAAGCAAAATTAATCTGGGATAAGACTATTTTGCCTTAGAATTCTCAAATGGTTTTTTAATATTAAGTAAAGGTAAAGATTATGTTACAGGAAAAAGCAGGAAACATCGCTGGTATTATTTGGAATGCGCTTTCAGCATCAGAATCAGCATTGACTTTCAAGCAGATCAAGAAAGCCACTAAGTTGGCAGAGAAGGATTTCAATCTCGGTCTTGGTTGGTTGCTTCGTGAAGACAAAATTAACACTGTGGAAACAGGAGATGAGAAAGACCCATACGCTTACTCTTTGAAGTAATCGTATTTCTCACATCAGGATAAAAGTGTGCCACTCATCCGTTTGAGTGGCGCATTTGTTTTGTTTTGACGGGAGGAAAGAGGGTGTATGAAGTAAAAAATGAACCGTTTTTTTTTGTATTACCCTCGAATTGTAGTAACTTTGTGACGAATTTTTAACTTATTAATACTTTGCGATTATGAAGAAGGTGTTGTACAAGTCTTTGAACAAGATGTTTGGCATGCTCATCACTTTGTTGGGCTTTTCTGCTCCAATCACTTTGGCTTCATGCTATGGTCCGATGCCTGAAGAGTATGTCACTGCAGATGAATTAACAGATTCTGTTCAGGCGAATGAAAAGGATTCGTTGGCTGTTTCTTCAGATTCTGTCTTTCAGATGACAAGTCATGACCCTTCTGCTCGCAGATGATATTATTAGCGAGAAGATAGGAATGAAGAATATCAGAAACTTTTGTGTCATTGCGCATATCGACCATGGAAAATCAACCTTGGCTGATAGGATGCTGGAGAAGACACAAACCATCAAGATCACACAGGGACAGATGCTTGATGATATGGACCTCGAACAGGAAAGAGGTATTACCATCAAGAGCCATGCCATTCAGATGGAGCATCCGTATGGTGGTGAAAAAGAGGAATTCAAGGGACAGAAGTATGTGCTGAACCTGATTGATACTCCTGGACATGTGGACTTTTCTTATGAGGTGAGCCGCTCGATTGCCGCCTGTGAGGGTGCTCTCTTGGTGGTAGATGCCACTCAGGGTGTGCAGGCACAGACCATTTCCAACCTCTATATGGCCATTGACCACAATTTGGAAATTATTCCTGTAATCAACAAGATTGATATGCCAAGTGCTATGCCTGAGGAGGTGGCAGATGAGATTATTGATTTGATAGGCTGTGATTTGGAAGACATCATCTATGCCAGTGGTAAAACAGGAGAAGGAGTTGATGCAATCTTGGATGCAGTGGTGGAGAGAGTCCCACATCCTGTAGGCGAAGAAGATGCCCCATTGCAGGCACTGATTTTCGATAGTGTGTTTAACTCCTACCGAGGTGTGATAGCATACTTTAAGATTATCAATGGAGTGATGCGTCCTGGTGAGAAGGTCAGGTTCATCAACACAAAGAAGGAGTATCTGGCGGAGGAAGTTGGTACGCTGAAGATGGACATGGTGCCTAAGAAGATATTGAAGACAGGCGATGTGGGCTATATTGTGACAGGCATTAAGAATGCCACAGAGGTGAAGGTGGGTGATACCATTACCTCTTTGACCAATCCCACCACCGAGGCTATCAAGGGTTTTCAAGAAGTGAAGCCAATGGTGTTTGCCGGTATCTATCCTATAGAGACCGAAGACTATGAAAACTTGAGGACTTCGCTTGAGAAGTTGAAACTCAATGATGCCTCTCTCACATTCCAGCACGAGAGTTCGGCTGCATTAGGATTTGGTTTCCGATGTGGATTCTTGGGTTTGCTCCACATGGAGATTGTGCAGGAGCGTCTTGACCGAGAGTTTGACATGGATGTGATCACCACTGTGCCCAACGTGAGTTATCTGATCTATGACAAGCACGGAGAGATGACAGAGGTGCATAATCCAAGTGGCATGCCCGACCCAACACTGATTGATCATGTGGAAGAACCCTACATTACAGCCACCATCATCACAACAGCCAATTATATAGGTCCTATCATGACTTTGTGCCTAAGTAAGCGTGCAGAACTGGTGAAGCAGGATTTCATTGCAGGAAATCGTGTGGAGATAGAGTTTCTGATGCCACTGGGCGAGATTGTGATTGATTTCTACGATAAGCTGAAGAGCATTTCAAGAGGTTATGCTTCTTTCGACTATCATCCTGCAGGCTTTAGAGAGAGCAAACTTGTGAAGTTGGACATCCTCTTGAATGGAGAATCAGTAGATGCACTTTCCACCTTGACACATGTGGACAATTCAGTGACGCTTGGTAGAAGGATGTGTGAAAGACTGAAGGATCTGCTTCCTCGTCAGCAGTTTGATATAGCAATCCAAGCAGCCATCGGCGGTAAAATAGTGGCTCGTGAAACCGTGAAACAGGTGAGAAAGGATGTGCTTGCCAAGTGCTACGGTGGTGACGTCTCCCGAAAGAGAAAGTTGCTTGAGAAGCAGAAGAAGGGAAAGAAGCGTATGAAACAGATTGGCAATGTAAGTGTGCCTCAGAAGGCATTCTTGGCAGTGCTGAAACTGGATGATGATTAGAGGCTTTACCTTGGATAGGACATCCTACAAGAAAAAAAGCAGAGGCTGATGAATAGATAAAAAAGTAGTCAGTGATGCTGTCTTGAATAGCCATAAAACAGCACTCGGAGAAGAAACAAAGCCGTTGAAAGGTCTTACACCTTTCAACGGCTTTGTTTGTCAAAATATGTTTAACAGCATGCTTGAATGGACTGAAATATGCTAAAAAGCATAAAATCCTTGGTCATTTAAAATATTTGCCGTATCTTTGCAACGTTTTTCAGAAACCCAAGGTAAGATAGTATGAAGAAATTACTGGTATTGTTTCTGATGGCTTTCACTTTGAATGCTGTTGCGCAAACAGCTCCAAAGATTGACCTTCAGAAAAAATGGGGAGCTGTTATCCAAGCCATTGCGATGGTAGAGAGTCAGGGACAGCCCCGTCAAGTATCGAAGAATGGACTCTACGTCGGTTATCTACAGATTTCCGAGATTCTTGTGCGAGAGTGCAACCGTATCGTTGGATACAAGAAGTACACTTACGCAGACCGTTACGACAAGCAGAAGAGCATTGATATGTTTATCGACTATCAAGAGCATTACAACCAAGATGGCAACATGGAACGTGCCATTCGTCTTTGGAATTCAGGCGACCTGAAATGTATGACTCGCAAAGCTCGAACTGAAGGCTATTATCAGCGCGTGATGTCGAAGTACACCGCCATGGCCTCTCTGCAATAATGTTGAAAAGATCGGGTAAGGCTTGTATGAAGCCAACAACCCTTCATATCCTTTCATATCAAAACGTCCAAGATTGAACTGATGGTTCTTTCGTGGACGTTTTTTCTGTTTGTATGCAGGAGAGGAGAAGGTTGGAGAAAATGGAGGATGACGCAATAAAAAAGTGGAGGGAAATGATGTCTATATGAAAAGAATGTCGTATCTTTGCCAAGCAAAACAATGACAGGGGCGTAGCCCAGCTGGTTTAGAGCGCTGCAGTCACATTGCAGAGGTCATCGGTTCGAACCCGATCGTCCCTACCATCAGAAGGGTGGGCTGTACATTGCTTAGGGATGTTGGCTGTTTGCCGCCATCCTTTTTTTGCCCAAAACAACAAAGAACTCAAACACTTCTTGTGGAATAACAATAATAACCAATCAATCCATAAATCAGATGAATAGATTTTTATTTACATGTGTGACGCTGTTTCTGAGTGTGACAACATTGTTTGCTAAAGGCGATAATAAACAGGTCGTTGCCACTTGGACCACTGCCATCCAGAAAGTAGAGCCTCATAACTTGGCTCCAGAACCTTATCTGGAGGGAAACTCTCTTCGACAAATAGTCGAGGTATCATTTGGCGGGAAAGAAGTTTCGCTTAAGCTTTCAAATGAGTTCAACAAAGAAGAAACCGAGATTGTTGGAGTGGAGATAGCAGAAGCCTTGTCTCAAGGCGAGAATGCAGAGATCAAGGAGAAGACCACCACAGCACTGACATTCAATGGAAAGAAGAATGTGACCATGAAGCCAGGTGAGGTGATTGTGTCAGACCCTGTCAAATTCAATTTGACACCTCGCATGGACGTGGCCATCACCATTCATTTTGGCAAGGTCTCCCAAACTGATGTTACAGGTCACCCTGGCTCAAGGACAAACTCATACATTGCCAAAGGCAACACGAACGACTTTTCCAATGCAGTGAAGACAGCGCACTGGTATTACATCAACAGTCTGTTGGTCAAGGCGGGTAAGAAGTATGGTGCTATTGCTGTGATTGGCAACTCAATCACAGATGGACGTGGCACAACAACCGACAAGCAGAACCGATGGACAGATGTGCTCTCTAAGAGGTTGCTGCAGAACAAGAAGACCAAGCGATTGAGTGTGCTCAATCTTGGTTTGGGTGGCAACTGTGTGTTGAGAGGTGGCTTAGGCCCTACTGCCAATAGCCGATACGATCGAGATGTGATCAATCAGGAAGGTGTGAAATATGCGATAGTGTTTGAGGGTGTGAATGACCTTGGTGGTTCAAGAGATGGTGAGGAAACGGCTCAGGCACTGATAGAGTCTTATCAGGTGATGATCAAGAAGGCGCATGACAAGGGCATTAAGATTTATGGTGGCACTATCGCTCCATTCAAGGGCAATAATTACTACAATGCTTCCAGAGAGAAGGGAAGGCAGATGGTGAATGAGTGGATTCGCACATCAGGAGCGTTCGATGGCGTGATTGACTTTGATGCTGCCGTAAGAGACGCTGAGCAGAATGATAGACTCAATCCTGCCTATCTCTTTGAGAATGATTGGCTTCATCCCAATGCTGATGGCTACGAGAAGATGGGAAATAGCATTGATCTCAGTTTGTTTGAATAAAGACATTCGCTTTCTGAAAAGATAGAACTGCAATTCAAATCGGAATGGCAGGAGTTCTAAACGAAGAAGAATCAGTCTAAAAGATATCTTTTATAGCAGAAGTCATCAGAGTAGGACACGTGTTGTAAGAAGAAAATGAAGGGGACACATATTTGTGTTCCCTCTTTTGTGCTGTGATTTTATCTTGAGCTCGACGGGTTTGTCTTCCCTATTTCCTACTGTTAGGGAGGGCGGATGAAAGTATCTGTGCGCAAGGATGAAATGGTGAGATTCTCCTGCTATTTGACACATCACACGATTGAAACATTGTTCATGCTACAACGAACAATGCTTCAAGTGCCAACGAACAACGGTGCAAGTGCCCATGAACAATGCTTCATGTGCCTATGAACCATGCGTGCGTTTTTACCCTTATAGGCATAGAACTCTTGTTGGTCTATAAATCATTGTATATAAAGAAGATATGCTGATTTATAGAATACAGTGGAATGTCTTTCATTCTCTTGGAAGAGTTGCCCAGCGACAAAATCTGTCAGAATCGCTTTGCCTTTCTTCCATTCAAGTCAAACGACCA
>Ga0123334_1002504_pt1 | contig 21164 bp, 13 predicted proteins | sample BiotimSIPDNA_FD_89706 | JGI IMG/M metagenome (GOLD analysis project Ga0123334, IMG submission 89706) | Anaerobic biogas reactor microbial communites from Washington, USA - Biogas_R1 time_0 SIP DNA | ecosystem: Engineered > Bioreactor > Anaerobic > Unclassified | place: Washington, USA... | reverse complement strand
TATTTACTAAGACCTTTTGATTGTCCAAGAACATCTTCTATAGCTTCCTTATCTTTTTTATCATATCGAATAATAAAACCTAATTCATTTTCTTTTTTATCAAATTTGATATCAGATTTTTCTAGTTCAGATACTCCTTCAGGAGTAGTTTGTAAATAATGATATTCTTTAGCTTCAGATTTCTTTTCTTCTTGTCTTTCCTCAGATTTAGAGTCATCAGTGATGTTTATTAAAAAATCCACTTCATTTAATCTCTCAATCTTACTCTGAAGTTCATTTTCATATTTAAAAGGAATATCAATTTCTTCTTTTATTTTTATCATTTCTTCATCTAAACTTGATAATGCTTTTATAGTATCTTCATATTCATCTGTAAGATTTTCAAGTGCGTTATCTATTCTTGTTAGATTTCCTGAAATAGAGCCTCCTAAGTCAATTTTATATCTGAAATTATTATTTAGATATAAAATAAAATTTTTATTAAGAATATCAAAATAAGCATTCATTTTAAATCCTTTGTATTCGCCTATTTCTCTATCCTTTCCCGATGTCCCTATAGCAACTTTGGTACATGCACTTAATAATGCTTTACCTGCTGTTTCTTTGTCTGTATAGGTCTCTCCTAATATATTCATAGGTGAAAAAATAATTTTTCCTGTTTCATCTCGAAGCTTTGGATATTTTGAAAGATGATCCATATCTTTTTTTATATTTTCTATTGCCGTCTCTATTTTTTTCTTTTCCGCAGGATAAACATTTAATTTATCCTCTAAAGAAAAAAGATTATTTTGATAATGAGATTTCATTATTTTTAACCTGGCAACGTCTATATCTAAGTCCATCTTTTCTTTTATTAATGGGTTTCCTGCACACAATGCTTTTACTTCTGCATAAGATAAAACTGCTTCATCTACATCTTCACAACTCCTTACAGGTGTTTTTGAAGTCATAATCTGACTGATAAATTTCTGTTTGTTTTCCAACATTTGAAATAGATACGCATCAAAAGTTCCTTCTGTTACATACCTGAATAGCTGTACATTTTTATTATCATTTCCTTGTCTTACCATTCTTCCTCGGCGTTGCTCCATATCTGACGGTTTCCAAGGGCAATCTAAATCATGGGACGCAACAAGTTTGTCTTGAATATTAGTTCCAGCACCCATCTTAGAAGTTGAACCGATAATAACTCTTATATCTCCACCACGTACTTTTGAAAATAATTCTTCTTTCTGCTTTTCATTTGTTGCATCATGGATAAATGCTATTTCTTCTTCAGGAACACCTTTTGAAATAAGTTTATCTTTTATATCATCATATAAATTAAATGTTCCATCATTTTTAGGTGTAGAGAAATCACAAAATACTATTTGTGTAAGTTTATCTTCTTTTGTATCGCCCCATATCTTAAAAACGTTATCTATACATACATTTACCTTAGTACCTGGTTCATCAGGAAGGAGAGGATTTATAAGACGTTGGTCTAAGCCTGTTTTACGTCCATCTGTTGTGATTTTTAACATGTTATCTACACTTGGTTCTACTTCTTTGTTTTGAATTTTTTTCGCACGTTCTGAGAGCATCCCTACAAGCTCACGTTGTGTTTCTGTTGGTTTAACGACTACATTTTTTACATCACATTTAGGTAAAACTAAATCATCTAACATATCCATAGTTTTTATATCTGCACACTCTTTAAACATATTCATCATTTCAGGCAGATTATAAAATTTTGAAAACCTTGTTTTTGACCTATATCCTGTGCCTTCAGGAGCAAGTTCCATTGCCGTAACTGTTTCACCAAAAGTAGCAGCCCAAGCATCGAAATGTTTTAATCCTTTCTCCTGAAGTAAATCATTTTGTAAATATTTCATCATGGAATAAACTTCCGTCATTGAGTTCGAGACTGGCGTTCCTGTCGCAAAAACAATACCTTTTCCACATGTAATTTCATCAAGATATTGACACTTCATATATAAGTCTACTGTTTTTTGAACATTATCATTAGTAGATATTCCTGCTACATTTCTCATTTTAGTATTTAAGAATAGATTTTTAAATAAATGTGCTTCATCCAAGTACATCTTATCAATTCCCAATTCCTCAAATGTAACAACATCGTCACGTTTACTACTGTGCAGTAACTTATCGAGTTTAGTTTCTAAGTTTTTCTTAGTCTTTTCAAGTTGTTTTACATGGAAGTTTTCAGAATTTTGAGATTTTAATTCTGAAATACCATCAATAATTTCATTAATTTGTTGCCTAATCATTCTTTCTTGACGTTCTTCAGATACAGGTATTTTCATAAGCTGAGAATGCCCTATAATAACTGCATCAAAATCTCCTGTAGCTATTTTAGCATATAAATTCTTTCTGTTTTTTTCAATGAAATCTTCTTTTTTTGCAACTAATATATTTGCTGATGGATACAACTTAATAAAATCATTTCCCATTTGCTCTGTCAGGTGATTTGGTACAACAAAGAGTGATTTGTTACATAATCCAAGTCTTTTGCTTTCCATAGCAGAAGCTATCATTTCAAAGGTTTTTCCTGCTCCTACTTCATGTGCTAATAATGTATTACCACCATATAGCGTATGTGCTACAGCATTTTTTTGATGTGGTCTAAGTGTTATTTCAGGATTTATTCCAACAAAATTTATGTGTTCTCCATCATATTCACGAGGTTTTATGCTATTAAATAATACGTTATATTTTTCTACTAAATCTTTTCTTCTATTAATGTCTTTAAAAATCCAATCTTTAAAAACTTCTTTTATTTCCTTTTGCTTATTTTGTGCTTCTATAGTTGCATTTCTATTTACAACTGATACTACTTTTTTGTTCTCATCTTCTATTCTATCATAAACTTTAACATCCCTTAGATTTAAAGAATCTTCAATAATTTGATATGCATTTTTTCTTGATGTTCCATATTTAATATTTGCAATGATATTGTTTTTATCTAAACTCTTACCTTCAATATTCCATTCAGCAGTATAAGAGGAATAATTCACACTTATATTATTTCTTGCATGATATCTAGGTTGAATTACTTCATTTATAAATTGATGTATATAATGAGGTTCTATCCAGGTTGCACCTAATCTCACATCTATTTCTGATGCTTCCAAACGCTTTGGCATTGCGTTTTCAAGTGCTGTTACGTTTATATTATATTGAGGATCTATTTCAGCTTTATTTTTTGCTATTTCAAGTTTTTCACGAATATTACCTGATAGATACTCATCGGCATTAAAATATTTATTTTCTATATTATCAGTTTCATGCAAAGGATTTTTAAATATAACTCCTTGTAAATCTTCATATAATTGATTTTCTGACTTTCCTGTAAGCTTTGACATAAAATCAATATCTACTTTTGCTTTTTCAGAAATAGATATAGCTAAAGCTTCTGTTGCAGTTTCTACAGATGTTATTTCTACTCTTTGCTTAATAGTTCTTTTATAAAACATATCAGCTTTTGATACGAATTTATTTTCTTTTATAACTTCTAAAGAATTTAATAATGGTATAGAAACATCATCTTTAAATATCTTTTGAATTTTTCTTTCAAATATACGTCCATGATTTTTTGCAAAGTTATCATATAAGCTATTTAAATTATTTTGTTCTTTTTTTATTTCTTTATCTGATACGTCCTCAAGTTGGAGACTTATCAGAGTACGAACACTATCCCTTATTTTAATAAGTTCCTTTAAAATTTCCTGTTGAGATTTTGGAATATCTATTAAATGCATTTGACTATCTTTGCGATAATATATATTGTCATCAACTATAGTAAAGCTATAATTTCTTACGTTTGGGTCCGCAGGTATAAACTTATCTAAAACAATACCATCAATATCTTTTATATCAACATTTTTTCTTTCAGTTATAGTAGCATTTATATTTTTAATTGCTTCTTCTAGTTGTTCTGAAAGAATAGCACCCTTAATAGGTATACATGTCGTTGCATTTTCATCATAACCATACATACTATTACCAGCTACTATTTTACCAAGTATCATATGAGGATTGTCGATAAAATATTGATTAATAGTCAATCCATCTTCATTCTTGTTTAAGAAAACCCATTCAGGTTCTATATCAAGTATCTTATCACGCTTTTGTAAAAATAAAATATCAGAAGGTACTTCTGTTCCGGCATTATCCTTGAAAGCATTATTCGGAAGTCTGATTGCTCCAACTAGCTCAGCTCTTTGTGCAAGATATTTTCTTATCTTTGGATTGGCTTTATCTAAAGTTCCCTTGGATGTGACAAATGCAACTACTCCGCCAGGGCGTACTTTATCTAAAGATTTAGCACAAAAATAATCATGAATAAAGAAATTATGTTTATTATATTGTTTATCTGAAACTTTAACTCCACCAAAAGGAATATTTCCTATAGCTAAATCAAAAAAGTTATCAGGAAAAGATGTTTTTTCAAAACCTTTAACCTGAACATTTGCTTTTTGGTATAATTGTTTTGCTATACGTCCTGTTAAACTATCCAATTCAACTCCATATAGACTACTTTCTTTCATTTTTTCAGGAAGTAAGCCAAAGAAATTGCCAACGCCCATACTTGGTTCAAGTATATTACCTTTTTCAAACCCCATATTCTCAACAGCTTTATAAATAGCTTTAACAACAGTAGGTGATGTGTAATGTGCATTTAAAGTACTAGCTCTCGCACTTTCATATTCTAACGGAGTCAATAACTCTAGTAGTTCACTATATTCTTTTGACCAATTCTCAATATTTGCATCAAAAGCTTGAGCTAAACCACCCCATCCAACGTAGTTTGATAATATCTCTTGTTCTTCAGGAGTAGCTAATCTTTTTTCTTTTTCTATATGCTTTAAAGTCTTTATAGCTTCAATATTTGCTTTATATTTTGTCTTTGCTCCGCCATCACCAAGTTTATCATTTTTAATAATAAAATTTTGTGGATTTTCATTTATAGTTTTTTCTTCTATAAAATTTACATCTGCCTTATATAAATGATTTTTAAATTCTTCTTTTCCAACACTATTGATTATTTCAATAGCTTTATCTAAAAAATAATTTTTTGTTTTATCATTTTCATAATTACCATCAAGAATTGATAACTTGTTATTATCCATATCTATACTAATTGATGAGACTTTATTTTCATTTTGTGTTAATGAAGCAAAAGTAACTTCATCAATATTTGAACCTTGCTTGGTTACTTCTTGAAATTTAACATCTGCTTTTGAATAGATTTCTAATAATTCTTCCAATGAAATATTATCATTTTGAAAATACTCTTCATAATCATTTTGTTTGATGGAGAATATTACAGTTTTTTCTTCTTTATCAACGTTAAATAGAGATAATTGTTCTTCCTGATTATATAAAGAAACAGTAGGTGATAATAAATTATCCTCTACTGTTACATTATCTATGAGTAAATTGTCTGTGGAAACACTATTTCCTCGGCTGTCATTATGAAGCTGTTCTCTAGCTGTAGCATCATCATATAATCGTTCCTGTCCTGAGCCTGGATGAATTCCTTGTCCTTTATTTTCATCTCTGTTACTATCTTGTCTATTTGATTCTGTGCTCTTTTCTGAATTTCTAGCAGATGATTGTTCAAACTGTTGTCCATTTTCATCTGCTCGTACATTTCTATTTTGTTCTCCTTCAGATATTTTTCTCTCATGTCCCCATATCGACTGACTATCTCCAATTCCATCTCCTCGTCCTGGTTCTCTTGATATTCCTTTTTCTTCATCCAATACTTTTCGTCCACTTTCTCGTATTGGTCCTGTTCCTCTAGTGGAAGCAGATCTATCTCTGTTATCGTCCACTTGCCCTCTTGAATTCTCTTGCTGTCCTCTCCCTCTGATTCCATTACTTCCTGTAGAGTTTCGTCTCTCATCTCCTGAGTTATCTCCTCTGGAGTTAGAATTTGAAAACTGACTGGATAGTAAAGAAATCTGTCCTGCCTCTCGTCTAGAATGTAAGTCGTGTTGTTCTCCACTACCATATCTGGATAATACTTCTGTTCCTCCTCGTTGAGTACGTGTCTGACTCCATCGATTATTTTCTCTTTCGCCATTTTTTCCATAAAAATCTATCCTTTCATTTATTAATTTTTCTCTTACTTCTTTTTCAATTACTTTTATATTTTCTTCAATATCAACTAATATTTCATTTGATATATCAGTAAAAGCTGAAGAAAGCTTTTTGTATGCAAGTTCATCTTTAAAATCAGATATATATCTAAAATGTTCTATATCTGATTTATCTTCTATTCCACATCTTTGTAAAACGCTATAGCATACACTAGATGTTAGAAATTCATGAAAATGCGAATCATCAACATTTTTTAAATCTTGACTGTATTTTTGATAATTTGCAGTTACTTTTGAAACAACTAAATCAATAAGCTTTTCCTTTAAAGTTGCTCCATTGGTATTAAATTTTTCATCTAAACGCTTATTAAAAGCATCTATATGATTATCGTTTATACTCCAAATCCAAGGGTTAATTGACTTTTCATTTTTTTTCATATCTGTTTGCGTAATATCAAAAAGATATTCAAGTTTGTTATTTTCATTAATAAACGGAATACCTTTTTGACCTTTTATGATATGTCTGTTCATACCATCGTTTTTTGATGTCCATTTCTCAAAGGTTGTACATGCTGTAAAATCAGGTTTTTGTGCATGAATTAATAATTGTGTATTAAATTCATGCTTATACATCTTTGCAGATGTATTCAAGAAGCTTCGCCAGTTTTCTTCTGTAGCTATTACATTTGCTTTTGTTTTACGTAATAGCTGTTGAGTTTCTTCAAATTTGTTCACTAATAGTTCCTCCTTTAATATGATAACACATTAAAGCGATAAAGTAAAGACTTTTTCAGCTTTTTGTATTATTTTTTACTATTGACTTTTTGAAAAAAACATGCTATTATGATATACATACAAGCTGACCTTAATTTTTTTTAAAATTAGGTCTAAGTTGAGATAAGTTGCAGTTAAACTTATCTCAACTTTTTTTTGTTTTTTAGCATACAAAAACTTCTTTCTTAATAATATATGTTATGTTTATATATGTATATAGTATAAACGACAAATTTGTCAAATGCATTTGACATTATTGTCAAATCAATAGATACGTACTTTAATAACAATATAAAGGAATATTATAACAAAACAAAATAGGTTAATCTTTGTTGTTGGTGCTTAGTGTGAATGCTAACTCATCAAATTTATTTATGTCGTATGATTGTTTATTTTCATTATTTTTATTGTTTGATTTTAATTTATAGAACGTTCTATAGCCACAGATAGTTGAGTTTTCTACTATCTGTATTTTTTCATCTTCATATAAAGAGAGTGTATTTAATTTCTTTAATAATTTTTCTAAAGCTTTATTTGTAATTTTATTTTTATTTGCAAATGAAGCTTGTATAAAGTCTTTCAATTCTTTGCGTAGTTCCTGATTGTCAGTATATTCATCTATTATTTCATTATATGATTTTCTTTTTTCTTTTTCTGATTTTATTTCTTTTAATTCATCTTTTTTCTGATTTTCTGAATTTTCTGATGAACATGGAATAGAATTTATATACTCTTCAGCTTTTTTTGATAAAGTGTAGTATAATGTGTGGTCAAGCATATCCTTACTTAGTTTTTCAGCAATAATAAGTCCTGCTTTTCTTAATTTTTCTAAAGCAAAACGCACTTGTCTTGACGTAAAAGCAGTTAATTGTTCGGCAAAAGCTTTAACGGAATTAAAAGTCCATGCCTTCCCATCAATTATATTTCTATTAGCTTCTTGGTTCTTCTTTACCCAAAAGGCTATATTGTTAAATATAATCCCTGCAATAGCTCCGTATTTTTTTGCAATCATACTATTACATGATAAATTCATTTTAAATCATCCTCCTATGAAATGAGTAACTATGATTAACATAATTCCTCATCTATTTAGTATTTTATTTTGATTTGAATTTAAAATATCAGCCAATAGATTTTTATCTTCAGCTAATATTTTTATAATTATTTTGTCACTATTAGTTTTTTTACATTCTAATATTTTTATTTCTTTATTAACAGAGTTAAATTGTTCTAAATTTAAACTTGCTAAAAAAGTATTTTCATTATTTTTTTTTTCAAATGTTCCTTTTTGTAGATATTCGTTATAGTCTTTGTATTCTGAAGTAGGAGAAGAATTAATACATTTATAGCCTTTTTCAGAATATTTTTTCACTAACTCTTCAGATGTATTTCTGCCTGGAGAATCATTATCTAAGCATAAATACAACGTTTTTATTTCAGGATTATTTTCTAAGTAATGTTCAAGGGCAATGTCTGTAACTCCGGAGAGAGCAATTCTAGAATGAACTTTCCATGCATTCTCGTTTCCAATTACTTTATTAGTTATAGTTGCATGCGAAAGAGCATCTATAGGTGCTTCAAACACAAACAATTTTGATTTATTTGTGCCAATTGTATTAAATGAATATCTTTTATCGCTACCTTCACAGTCACCCCTATAAACCTTTTCAGTAGTTCCTCTAACGGATGCGAACGCTGGTTCATTTTTTTCATTAAAACCAACAAAAACAACGTTACCTTTTTTGTCTTGATAGATTTTCTTTTCATGTATCATTGTATTTATGATACATGAATCTATTTTTCTTGTTTTATTGAGATATGCAAATACCCTAGAGTATTTACTATCACATTTTTCAGGCAATTTTAATTGCTTTTCATGTTCAAGAACAGGATAAGCAGTAGTGATATTCGATTTAATAGGCAATTTATTTAAATTTCTATATGTAAGTTCTTCTACAGCTTCCTGAAATGACATGTTCATTTCCGACTGTAGAAATGATATTGTATCTCCACCATTATGACCGTTTGACCATCTCTTCCACGATTTTTTATTTGGAAAAATTGATAATGAAGATAAATCCCCTGGGTATGGATTTGATATCTTTAACTTATAACTATTACCCTTATTTTCGATTATATAGCCCTTACTAGATAGGTAATCATAAAGGCTTATGTTTTTTGCCTGTTCTATTTGTATTTCATCAAGAAGTTGTCCTGGTTGTTTTCTCATTTTTAAAATCCTCTCTCACCATAAATTTTGAGTCATAGTGTTTTTTTGGAATACTAGAACATAACCTTTTTGCAACTAATTGATCTAGAGATACGTCGAAATAGTTACAAATAGCAATTAGAGATTTTAGCTGAGGGTTAGTTCCCCCTCTTATGTTTGATAAAACGTTTTTGCCAATTTTAATGGTTTCAAGCATTTTTTTTATTGATATATCGTTTTTTATACATAACCATAATACATTGTTATATACTCTACATGGTGTGTAATCTATCATTTTAAACTTCCTTTCAAATTCAAAAACGTGCTACATGTAGCACGTTTTTATTAAATATTTATCTACTTACTTGAAGTTATGGGGAAACCTTAACTTCAATGCTTCAACATAATATTTTGCTAAGCATGAGCAAAATATTTCATCTGGAGCAAAATGCGATGAAGTTTTAGAACTGCCATCTTCATCATAATCATCAGTACATCCATTCCAAAGATTATATGCAAGTCGTGTTGTTTTGGCTGATGTTCCAGTCTGCCATCCATGATGAAGGGCAGTTCTTGCTTTGATACCATCTTTTTTCAAATCAAATAAATCATTAAAATGTCTGTTGCATTCTTCATCAAGGGTAAATAGGTACGCTAAAGATTTATGGTATTCATCCTTGTTTTTCATTTTATCAAGTAGATTTAAATAATTATCCTGGTGCAACTGATTTCTAAATATAATTTCCATTACAATCAAATCCTTTCTTCTCCATATACTTCTTTGATTTTAGATAAAAAATCTTTTTCCCCTATTTAATCAATTCTTCAACTTTCAATTACACAACAACTATAAGCCGTTGATTGTGCTGGTTTATTATTACTATAATCAAATGCATCAGAATTGTTTTTCAATATATCAATAAATTCTTCATAACTTATTGATATTGGGTTGCTCCAGCCCAACCATTTAAAACAACTATCAACCGTATAAGTTATTTCATAATTTTTTAAATCCTTATAAGATAAAGCGGTCATTGTAAATCCAGTATCGCTATTTTTATCATAATCACAACGATAAAAACTGTTGCAATAGTGATCTTTAAATCTTTGTTCGTATGGTTCATCCTCACAAGTAAAGAATATTTCTTTTCCTGTTTTTTTATCCTTAATGTGATATTCGAAATAAATGGCAATGCCGTCTATTTCCTCATTTTTGTACTTAATATAATCATTTTTACAAGTAAAATATTTATCATAGCTTATTCTATATTTTTTCATATTCCGTCCCTTCAGTTCTATAAATTATAAATAAACTTATCTTTTTTCAAAATTCTTTATTCGTCTGTAGAATGTATCCTTTTTCAAATTAAGAATTTTCAAAGCATCATTAGTTTGTATTTCTCTTCTTTTCCATTCATCATAAGTTTTCTTGAACAATTCAGCATTTACTTCTATTGGTTTACGACCATGATATTTACCTGCTTTTTTAGCTTCAGCAATTCCTTCAGCCTGTCTTTCAAGCATACAAGTTCTTTCAAATTCAGCTAGTCCTGCAAATAAAGTAAACATAAGTCTACCATGAGCTGTTGTGGTATCTATATTTTCTTTATCACTAATTATATTAACTCCTTTTGAGTTCAGTTCTTCAAAAATATTCAATAGGTCCTTTGTACTTCTTGCTAATCTAGAGTAGCTTTCAATTATTAGTGTATCACCTTTTCTTACAAACTGTATCATTTCTTTTAAAATAGGTCTTTCAACATTTTTACCACTTATTTTTTCATGGAAAATCTTTTCTACATTATATTGTTCCATTACGGTAAATTGTCTCGTTTCATTTTGTTCTATAGTTGAAACTCGAACATAACCAACATTCATAAAATCACTCCATATAATAATTTATTAGGATTATTTGATAAAATCATCTCATATAGGTTAACTTTGTTGTTGCGACATCGCAAAACAAAAAAATAATCCTAATTCAACTTTATTTATGCGTAAATATATCTATAAAATAAATCTCAATAAACCATGCCTTATTGAGATTTATTTTAAATTCAAAAAAACGTGCTACATGTAGCACGTTTTAGTTTACTTCTTTTCAATTTTTTCAAATTCAAAATCTATTTTAAATTCTTTTTTATTTAATATTAATTTTGCGTTAAATTCTTTTCCTGTTTTGCCTTTAAATCCTTTTATTAACGCTGTTTTTCCTTTTGTAATAAGTGAATTTGCTTGAGTTTCACTTATTTTTTTACCACAGATTTCATTGTTGAAAGAAAATTTACAACCATCTTTATATCCTGAGCAACCATAACCCCATTTAAATGTATTTATATTTTTTCCACAAAACGGACAGATAAGTTTGTTTTCATTTTTTTCAAAAACTTTACCATCGCTTTTGGCTATAACATTATACCAGGTTCTAGTTGTTTCTTTTATTTCATTTATAAAATCATCAAAATTAACTACGCCTAAATAAATGTCGTTTAACTTTTTTTCTAAATCTCCTGTTAGCTCAGCAGATTTTATTTCTTCTAAAGGCAATGTGTTTATTATAAAGTTACCTTTTTCAGTAGGTATTATGGATTTTCCTTTTCTTTCGATATAATTTCTATCAAATAGTGATTTTATGATGGATACTCTTGTTGCATCTGTTCCTAGTCCTTTTTTTTGCATTTTCATCATGGTTCTTATTTCCTCATCTTCTATGTTTGCTCCTGCAAGTTCCATAGCAGATAAAAGAGTTGCTTCTGTAAATCTCTTTGGAGGTTCTGTTTCTCCTTTTTTCAAAGAATACTTACCCTCAAACTCCATATCCTTTTCTATTAAAGGGAGTGTGTTTTTCTTTTCAGGCATGGCATCGACAATATACCATCCTGGATTAGTTATTACACTTCCATTTGCTTTAAACTTTTCTCCATTTACAGCTATAACAACAGCTGTTTCTTGAAGTTCTGCTTTAGGATAAACTGTTCGGATCAATGATTTTACCAATAAATCATATAAGATTTTTTCATCTTCTGATAATTTATTTAAATTGTCAGGAACATTTACAGTAGGTATAATTGCAGTATGTGAACCTACTTTTTTATCATCAAAATGTCTGTTCGTGAACTTTTCCCACTTTTCAGGCAAATAATTCGAATATTCATCTGTTCTAAATATTTTTTGCAAAGTTAGTTCAACTTCAGGAATCATAGCTTCGGTTAAGTGTTCCGATGAAGTTCTAGGATAAGACATTAATTTTGCTTCATACAAAGACTGCATTACTTTTGCAGTCTTTTCTGCATCCCAACCAAATTTTTTATTTGTAGCAATTTGAAGTTGCGTGGCATTAAATAATAAAGGTGCAGATACGTTTTTGTTTTTTACTTGTTTATCTAGAACTACACCTTTACCAACACAGTTTGCTAGTATATTTTTAGCTTCATTTTCATTTTCAAAGTTACCATGTTCATGCTCAGCTTCAAACTCTCCAAAGTTTGCAATCACTTTCCAAAATGGTGTTTTTACATGAGATGTTATTATTTTTTCTCTATTTACAATCATTGCAAGGGTTGGAGTTTGTACTCTTCCCAATGATAGAAGATTATCATATCCACCATATTTTTTAGTAAATGCAACTGTTAGATTATTTCCGATTAACCAATCAGAAATATCTCTAGCACGACCTGCTTTTTGTAGGTTTTCGGCTGTTCCGATTGCTTGTGAAGATAACTGTTCATTTTTTGATTTAAGATTATTAAATGCAAAATTAATCTTTTCATCTGTTAAATCCTCAATCCATACTCTTTTAATTTCTTTTTGAAATTTACAAACTTCAGCTACATAGGTGAATATCAATTCACCTTCTCTATCGGGATCTGTGGCGTTTATCGCCCAGTCAGCTTTATCTAAAAAACCTTTGATTAACTTGATACATTTTAAAGTAGCCGATTTAGGTGCTTTTTTAAATTCTTCTGGGATACATGGAAATACATCTAAATTCCATTTTGCATATTTTTCATCATAAGATTTAGCTGGAACAAGTCCTGCTAAATGACCTACTCCATGACATAATATCGCATCTTCGCCTTTAAATTTAAACTGATAATAACCTACTGTTGGTTCATCAGGTAAAGGGATTCTTTTGCCTGCATTTAAAGTGCTTGCTATAACTTTAGCTAGACTTGATTTTTCTGCATATATAACAACCATTGTTAACCTCCTTTTTAGTAATAAAAACATTAGTTCAAAATTGTGCTACATGTAGCACAATTCCTATAAACTAACACTTTTAGTTGAAACTTGATTAAGAATATTTTCTACATCAATCTTATTTATTATATCTATTTTAATCAAATATCCATCCTCTTGTGATTTTTTCTTAAAAGGAATATTGGTTTTTTCCAGTTCAGCTACTTCTTCAGGAGTAGCTGTTAAGTAATAAAATTTTGATTTTAAATCACTCATTTGGACATTTTGTTTTTCTGTATTTACTGGTAAAGCTTCATCTAAATTTACATTTGGAATATTGATTGTATCCATCACTGATACAACTATGCTATCCATAATAGTTGATACAGATTGTTCTGATGATGTTATATTGATTATATTATTTTCTTGTTTACTTATAATATTTTCTATATTTGTGTTAGTTAAATTATTTATATTTAATTTAAATAAATTTGCTCGTTCAAGATTTTGATTTAGTTCATTAATTTTATATGAGGATATTTTTAATGTCTTATTCGCTTTGAACCTATCCTCGTTTGAAGATAGGTTATTATTTAGAACTTCATTTGCTTTTGTTATTTTGTTTTCATGTTTATTTATTTTCTTTGTGATTTCAAATCTGTAGATATTATTTAATTTATCTACTCCATTTATAAAGTGTTCTCTTCTACTGTTTTTATCAATTATATTAAAAGATTTAATATAATTGATAATTGCTTGAATTTTGCTAATTTTATTTTCACACTTATGAATGCTTTTAGTGTTTTTTGAAACTTTTTCTTTTAGTTCATTAATTTTATTTTCATGTTTTGGTATCTTTTCTGTATTTATTATTTCTATCTTAGAATTATTTATGTTTATAAATTTACTTAAAAACACATCAAGGTTTATAGGGCTGATGTCATTAATTAATTTATATTTATCGTTTTGATTAGCTAGGTAACTAACTTTTTGATTTAATAAATCTATTTTATGTTGCTTTGTTGTTATTTTTTGATTTAATAAATCAATTTTATCAAGATGTACGGATTTCTTCTTCATTTCTTCATCCAAAAGAATACTTAAAAAATCTATAATAGTTTCTTTAAGATTATGTTTTTTATTATCTTCAGGCATATAAATCTTCCTTTCAAAAATTGTGCTACATGTAGCACAATTAACAATTTATCTTAATCTAACTAATTTTTTGAATTTGTTTTTTTGTTTGATTGGAGTAGAGCTTATATTATAGTTTTTTGTAATTGCTGAATATACTTTTTTATTTATAGTATGTGGAGTAAAGCAGTCATCACTAGAATGAAGTCTATATGCCTTGCATCCTGATGCCTGGATTACTTTATTAATTTTTACGAATTGATGAGTTGAAGTATGGAACATATAATTTATTTGTGTTATATAATTATATTTTGGATCAGGATAGTTGACCCACTTTTCTATCATGTTCAAATCCCAACTGGATGCTGAGCATAACATAATTTTTATATCACTATTTTTAAATATTTTTTCAAATGTTTCTTCTTTATACAAGAAACCTATATCTACTATAATAACTCTGTATAAAGCCTTTACTTTATCAAGTTCTGAAAATGGATACACAGGAATATCTTTTAGTGAAATACCCTCTTTTGCGTAGTCGCTTCTAATTCTATAGAAGTATACCATATTATTATAAGTTTTTTCATCAGCCATTACAATACATACATTGCTTAATGTTGAAGCTATCTCAAATGCAGTATGTGTGCATCCAAGATGATGTTGTAGTTCGGCTAAAGAAATAATAATGGTTTCTTTAGTAGAGCTATTGCTTATATCAATTATTTTCGTTGTTTCCTCAATATTGAATTTTTCATTTAGAGAAGAAAAAGTTAAATCTATTTTATTTACTTCTTCTTTTTCTTCCTTTAATATATCTTCTTTTTCAATATATACTTCTTTTTTTATTTCTCTTTCCTTTATAATTTCCTCAATATCTTCTTTAGAAAAATCTTTTTCAAGTAATATTTCTATATCTTCTAATTTTAAAGAAATATTATAAATCCCTTGTTCTATGAGAAATTTTAAATCATTTTTATTTTTTTCATAATCATCAAATATAAAAATGATTTTTTGTCTTATTTTATTTTTTGCTAATATTATGAAATCTTTTATATCTATACTTTTTGATTTAACATTTTTATATTCAAAAAATATAATATGTGGATTGATATTTTCAATGTCATTAAAGGTCTTTTTTGTGTCTATATCTTTCCTGATAGCAACAATAGTATGCTTTTTGAAAGCTTCTAATGCTTCGTATTTTTTCCTTGTAGATGTTCCAAATAAAAGTACATTCATTTATTTAATCACCACTTTCTATTTTGGTTTTTTTAACTATATCTAGTATCATTTTTTCATTTCCAAAATCGAAACATTCAATGTAATAGCTATTTATTACGAATAATAAGGTTACTGTTTCAGACGTTGAAATTTGAAAAATTAATTTTGACTTATATTTATTGTCAGGAGAAACTAATATAGTTGTGTTTTTAAAGGATAAATATCTTTCAAGTGATATATTATCCAACGCTTCACCTATCACTAAATTAGTAGTGTTGTTGTCTATTTTATAAACAACAACACTTTTTATAGGAAATGAAGATTTTATTTTTTTTTCTAATTTAATAATATCGTTTTTAAGAGTGTTTTTATTTTTCTTGTTTATCATAATTTACACTCCTGTTCTTATTGATTTTATTGCTAGTTCTAAGAGTTCTTCCTCTGTTAGTTCTTTCAATTTTGAATAATGCTTTATATCTTCAATAATATTAACTGGTAAGTTGAATATTATTTTTTCTTTTTTCTGTTCTGATTTTTCATCATTGAACTTGGTTGTGATTAAATCATAAAAAATACCTTTAGGTATTTTCTTTGAAAATGGGATGATTTTTTGTCCACATATTATTAACCCAGTTCCTCGTTCACCAGTTTTCAAGAAAAGTTCTTGAGATGGTGAAAGTTCAAATAAACTGGTTATTGCATTTAGCTCTGAAGCTTTCTGTTGAAGTAAAATTAGAAATTCTGAGTTGGCAAGCATGGATGCGGCTTGTTTACTATCTAGAACTTCCTTAATGTTCTGTGTAGCTCCTGTTGCTACACCGCCATGCTTTCTAATACGTTTGAAAACTTGGCTAAAGAATTCACCTGATTTAAATGTATCTCTGCCAGGACCATCATTGAACATGATGGAAAACTCATCAACCCATAACCAGGTTCTTATTCCTTTTTTCTTATTAGCAATAACACGTTGCCATAAAAACTCAAGAATAACTTGAAGTCCTACCGCTCTGAGCTGTTCACCCATATCAAATATATCAAAAATCAATAATTTTTTTGATAATTCAATATTTGTGTTGCCGGCAAAACACTGCAAACTTCCTTTTGCGTAAATCTCTAAGATTAACGCTATTTGAGAAGCCTCCTTTTCAGGAGAAGATAAAAGAATTTCATGGAATATTTTTAAGTTTGGTAAATCTTCATCGTTTAATGTTTTTTCATATTTTGAATAAGCTTTATGTACACATCTGTCGACTATACTACGTTCTTCAGCAGTCAATTTACTGCCTTTTGCAGTTTCTACTATTGTTAGTATAAATTCTGCTTTTAATCCTATCGCATTCATTGCTCCCTCACTATATGTGAGGTCTATATCAAAGAAATTGAACGAAGTATTACTATTAGCAGCTATCTTTATTACTTCTCCATCCATGCCTTGGGCAAGTTTGGAATATTCATTTTCAGGGTCTATAACTATGATTTCATCGTTTGGATATTTAAATAGCACATCTGCTATTTCCGACTTTATAAACATCGATTTTCCCGAACCTGATGTACCAAGGATAAATGAATTGGAGTTCATTTCTTCCGTTCTGTCTAGAACAACAGTGGAAGATGTTAATAGATTTGTTCCATAGCTTATCCCTTGCATATTAAAATAAGAACAATATGAAAATGGAACTAATACTGCTGTGGCATCTGTTAATAAATAAGTTGTAAGTTCATTTCCAAACTTACTGTCAAATTTATTATTACCAAAAGGTAATACAGTATGAATAGCTTTTTCTTGTTGTCTTACTAAAACATCAAGTTTTACTTGATGTTTTCTAGCTTTATTTATAATAAACTGTGTAGTTTCATCAAGTTCACTTTCTGTTTTTGCTGAAACTGAAACAAAAACAGAAACTTCAAATAATTCCATATTTGAAGTTGATAGGTGATTTTGAAGCTCCTCTAATTCACGTAATTTTTCAAGATGTCTAAAGGGAATAAAGTCTGTTCCGTCTTTTTTATTGTTATGCTTCCTTTTCTGAATTTGCGTTTGAATATCGAATATTTCCTTTTTAACTTTATCTATAGCCACTGATTTTTCAACTCTTTTTAAGTGTTTTGAAAGGGTTACTTTCAAATTATTATCAATTATATCTTTGATAAATTCATCATTTATTTCTCTATCATATTGTTTCAAAAACAATACTCTAGTAAAATTCATTCCTACTTCAGCATGTTTGTTTTTATACGTAAAGTGTGATGGGGCAATGTAGTCTTTAATACTGCTACCTTTTTTCCAAAGGTTATTTGGTAGTAAAAATTCGTTATTTTCATAGGGGTTATAGAATTCATGAAGTACCTTAAATACTTCTTCAGGCATTAACTGCCTTGTTTTTATTTTCAAATTTTCAAAGAAAACTTGAATTTCCCTGTAATATTTAAATAATACATTGACGTTATCAATGTTCGATTGGGGAGTATAGCTCATAGCGATTAGCATTATTTTTTCTGCTGAAGCTTGTTCAGCATTTTTGATTACTCCTTTTTGAATGGAGCAGTAATCATCAAAAACTGCTCCATGTTTTCTTTCTTTTGGGATTAACGCTTGTTCAAGCATTTCAGAGTTTATTTTTGAATTCATTATAAACTCTTGATAATTTATATCGGAAGGTAAAGAGTTCATGAGCTTTGAATATTTTTCGTATATATCTTGTTTTTCAACATCTCTCAATAATGCATAGTCAATATTTTCAAAACTAAAAATAAGTGTGTATTTATCTTCACCTACTAAAAAAAGCCCATTATCATAGGCTTCTATAAAAGGTATTGAATTTTGTGAGGTCTTGGGAAGTTTTATTTTCTTTTCAAAAAATACATTTTTCTTTGTTTTTTTCATTATATTTCTTCTCCTTCTTTTTTATTGAATACGCCCAATCTACGAAAAGGACGTTTATCAACTCCACCAGTGATTATGAATTGAATTAAGGATAACCCATTTATATTAACTATTCCAAAGAATACAACTATTGCTATTGTTGCAAAAACAATAGTTAGTAAAATGTTTGCTGATAAAACATTTTTTAGAATTGCATACTCTAGAATTCCCACAACGCATCCTAAAGCTCCAATTAGCATTTGTTTTGGTGTCAAACCAAATGCTACAGAACTTTTTTTCATGATATTTTTTGTTATCTTTACTTTAATCATATTTTATTTCCTCCAAAATTAAAAGGCCACTTTCAAAAGTAGCCTTTTAATTTAATATTAATTTTTTTTCGCTGTTAATATTGTTGTATTTAAATAATAATCAGCAGCATCTGTTGTAACTACTGGGGAGTAATTGTCCTGTTCTTCTTTTGGTTTATTACTTCTTACAGGTGTTTCTTCTTCTTTAAATTCTTCAGGAACATATACTTTGTAAAAGTCCTTTGGAATATCTTCTTCTTTTATAGGTCCTGATAAGGGTAACTCAATATATGAATAAAGATGCCTTTCAGGTTCACCTTTTATTGGGTCAAACGTTGCTTCGAAATCTTTTGCCATATCAAGTGTTGGTTTTCTATCTATAAATCCGTCGTAAACTCTAAAGAAACGACTGTATTCTTTTTTCTCTTTTTCTGTATATACATATCGGTCTAATTTAAATGTATCAACTTGTAAAATTACAGAAAAACCATCTGTTCCACTATCCAATTCTAGATTTTCATCTTTTCCTATAACCAAATCAGTAAGTAAAGTTCCATCTAATTTAAAATATAAATTATAAGGGGTGACTGTAATTATTTCTCCTTGTGAATCTTGATAAAAATATTTAAAAGAATAATTATCATAAACATAATTTGTTTCAATATTATTTATTATACTCTTTTTCATAGACATAATTTTATTTTTTAAAACAAAATCATGTCCTGGCATTTCAGTATATATTAAATTAATGATATATTTATCTAATTGGTCAACAATTAGATTATATGTTTTTGCATTGTTTACAGGTATTATTAATCCTTCAAATACAGTGCCTTTCGTACCATACAGGTTAGAAGTAGTGAAAACATCATCCTTGTAAGAAAACTCTTTAATCGTTCTAGACAATTCCCAATTCCCTTCTCCAAACTTTTCGTCAAGTTTGTCTTTTTGGTCATCGTCTAAAGTTGCTTTTAATACGAATTTATCATTTATGAAATCAATAACTTCATATTCACCTTTGTTATCAATATTGCTGATATATGTAATGTCAAGTTCTTTATAACTTGATTCTCCTTGATACAAGGGGAATCCAAGCACGTACTTTGAACCATATTCAGTACCAAAGAATACTTTTATATTTTCAAATGGATCAATTATATGTTCAGGTTTAGCCTCATTTATTTGTGTTAATAAAGTGGTTGATTTTGAACTATCAACTCCATTTTCTTTATTATCTTTTCCACATGCCATAAATGTAGTTAACATTAAAAAAGATAATAAGGTTACTATAATTTTTTTATTCATAAAAAAATCCTCCTTTAAAATTACAATATATAGTATATCATTAATACGTAATTAAGTAAATACTTAATGAATTAAATTTGAAAGAAATTTTGGCGGTTTTACAATCATAATCGCCAACATTATGAAAATTAATATTGTCGGTGTTATTGAGTATAGTAATTCTAGAGCAGAACTAAGGTCTGTAATATTTCCTTTAGCAGTTGTAGACCAAGAAAAAGCTACGTAAACTAATATAGTCATGTATAAAAGCTGTGCAGCTATTTGAATAAATGTAATTATAAAATTTCTAAAGTATTGTTTTGTAGTTTCAGTTGCATAGCAGGCAAAAAATACTGGTGAAATTATAAGCATTACTGCAAGTTCAATAGACCTTATAGCTAATTTTATTAAAATAACTCCTGCTAATATTATTATAACTAAAAACATTAAAATGAAACCAATCCAAAGGATTATAGCAAGAATGGTGTCTATAAGGGAGCCTACAAATTTAACATTAGATTCTTTTAGTGAGATAGTTATTTTAGTTAAATCAAATAAAGAAAAGCTATCAATTCCACTTAATTTGGTGAATGAAGAATCATAAATAGCTTTAATTAAATAGCTAATAACCCCTAAAATTTGAAAACATATTGTACCTGATAAATCAACCCATAGTTTAGATATAGCAATTCGACCTAATATAGATAAAGCACCTTTAGGTGTCATTATTTCGTATTTTAAGGTTGATTCTGTTAGATTTATTGCAAAAAATAACAGAACAATGGAATAAGCGAATGTATAAAAAGGCATAGTTATTGGATTTTTACTGGAATAATATTGGTGATTAATATCCCAAAACATCCAATCTATGCCGGGACCCTCTGGTGTATTAATTGGGATATAATCATCGTCTAGAGCTTCTAGTTTTAAAATAGTTAAAGGAATACGATATAGTTCATTCATTTTTTTTATTACATTATTTGTACTCTTAAATATATCATTTTTTGTATCTTCAGGATTTTCATACTTAGCAACTTCATTTATTGCATCCGTTGCTTCCTTTTTCACGTCTATACTGTCTA
>Ga0123334_1002503_pt1 | contig 21172 bp, 14 predicted proteins | sample BiotimSIPDNA_FD_89706 | JGI IMG/M metagenome (GOLD analysis project Ga0123334, IMG submission 89706) | Anaerobic biogas reactor microbial communites from Washington, USA - Biogas_R1 time_0 SIP DNA | ecosystem: Engineered > Bioreactor > Anaerobic > Unclassified | place: Washington, USA... | reverse complement strand
TCGTAGGGACGATGCGCCCAGGGTACATAGGGTCTGCCTTTTAAGGCTTCGGCCTCTACGATGGGGAGGGCTTGAGCCCAGGCTGCATCGGAGGCTTGACGGAAAGTCGTCATCAAGGAGTCTGCCTGGCGTTGCACGTCGGGTGTTATCGTGGGATACTGTGCAAACAAGGTGAATGCACTGAAGGCAAGGACCAGTGTAGTGGCAAAACGGTTGGTCATGAAGGTAATTTTAGGGATTAACAACAGGAATATCCATAGATTCAAGCACGGCTCTGACCTTATCCCTTTCCTCTTTACGGAAACGGTGGTAAGGCGAGGCCATAAAGTCGGAGCAAATGCCCAACAGGGAACAGGTGCACTTAAGCCCTTTCAGATAACTGGAGCCGTATCGGCCTACCTTGTAGATGGTGTTACTGATGTACATAACCCTCTCTTGCAATGGCAGGATGGCATCGATGTCACGACGAACAGCCGCTTCGTACAGGTCGGTATACAACCGAGGAAACATGTTGGCACCACCGTTCACGCCACCATCGGCTCCGAAAAGAACGGCTTCTGCCGTCAATTCCTCCGGCCCCACCAACAAGGAGAACGAAGGATTCTCTTTTTTAATGGTTTGGATCAGGGTATGAAAATAGACCATAGCCCCTGAACTATCCTTGAGACCAATCACATTGGGGTGTTGAGCAATGGCCTTTACAGTATCCGGCTCAAACGATACTTTTACATGAGAGGGCATATTGTACAAAAAGACCGGAAGGGGCATATGGTCGGCCAGGTCTTCGTAGTATTCGATGAGTTCCTGCTGCGAAGGGGCATAATAATAAGGTGGTGCAGAAACAACAGCAGCAGCGCCCTCTTTTTGGGCTTTTTCTGCCAACCGAAGGCTTTCTGTCAGGGAGGTATCGGTCACGCCCACCAGGACAGGTATCCGACCGGCCACCTGACGGCATACCCGCTCCACCAATTCGTAGCGCAAAGCATAGCTCAAACTTGGGGCCTCTCCAGTGGTGCCCAGAATAAACAAGCCATGTATGCCACCCCCCAGCATGTGTTCAACCAATCGTTCCAGTCCTTCGACGTCCAACTGATTTTTGTACAAAAGTGGTGTAATCATAGGGGGTATAATGCCCCTGAAAGATGCGGTGGGTGTGCTCATAAGGATCCTCTAATAATCAGACGAGTCGGGATGTACAATTGAACCCGTTCGTTGTGGTTGATAAAGCGGGCGGCTTGAACGCCCATTTGTTTGAAATCGGTCGAAATGGTGGTGATGCCGTTGTCAATAATCTCTAGCATGGGGGCATCATTGAAGGTGACAATACCAACATCTTCTCCAAGTTTCAGGCCTTTCGTTCGACAGATTTTGATGGCTTCAATCAGGTCGGCGTGCGAAACAATCAGATAGGCCTCCCCTGGAACAATATCGTTTTCAAGAACCGATTGTTCCTTCAGTTCACTTCTCAAATTGTTTTCCGCACAAAACTGGTGGAAATAGTGAATTCCCCCTCTGGGATGCTCGGAGTTCGCAGGAAATATAAAATTTAGTTTCCTGTACTTTTTGAACAGGTGGGCAGCTGACTTGAGGCAATCATAGAGAGTGGTGTCAAAACCTTGACATACATACGCGTAACCGCTCTTCTCAAACTTACCAAAGTCCAGAAGCAGCACTTTATTCTTGTCAATCAGATTCAACACTTCCGAGAACTGATCGTTATACAGGTTCATCACCAAGTACTTGTTGTACCGGCCAACGCTGTTTTTGATAACCGTATTAAAATGATCTTCGTTGTAATGATGGAAGTAGAGGTCCAACCGATTGTTGGGGCTTATGTTTCTTGTCAGCGCATTGTACAAATCGTTTTTGTAGGGGCTGAAGATATCAAGCATCACCATGACATTATTGACCGAAGACGCCACGTAATAACCCTTGGTCGGCGCTGATTCAATTACCCCTGAGGCCTTTAACTCCTGAAAGGCTTTAAATGCCGTATCCCTGGCCACATTGTATCGGGCACTGATTTGGTTGATGGAAGGCAACATTTCCCCTTCCTTAAATTCACCCTGAGAAATCGCCATACGAATGGCTTCAGCCATTTGCTTGACCTTGGTGGTGTTAGATAAAAAATTGACTTCCATTCGGTTAGGTTTAACGCTAGGGAGGCAGGCAGTCGGCGGTAAACTGTGCTGTTCTATGCTGTTCTACAGGACAAAAATAGTACAGTTTGGGCGAATTTCGGCCACCCCAAACATGTTATGCAACATAAAACAGGCTTCGATATCGCTTTCCTTGACGGGATTAGTTTTATCTTTTTTCCCTTCGATACCGCTCCACTAACGGAGCTGGGTATTGTCTCCAGTACCCGTTCCTCAGGGCTGGCGAACGCTTCGACATCGGCAAGGCCGACTTCGTGAAGTCACTTGAGAAGAACGATCGGCGCCGCTGTCTAGGGGACGCCAGCCCTGAGGAACGGGTGTCGGAGACAATACCCAATTCCGCCTAAGGGGAGCGGTATCGAAGAGCAATGAGATTTCCGCCCAAAGGGGAGCGGAATCGAAGCATGAAGAGATTCCCGCTCTAAAGGGAGCGGGGTCAAAAGAGAAGCAATAAAAAGCCTCCGATTCCATAAGGAACCGGAGGCCTTTACTATTTAGGTTATTCCCTGCCAATGCAAGGAATCAAGCCAATGTTGAGAGCGTCATCAACCCAGGAAGCCGAGCAGGATACCAGCGGCAACAGCCGATCCAATCACACCAGCCACGTTGGGACCCATGGCATGCATGAGCAAGTGGTTCTTGGGATCATAGGACAAACCCACTTTTTCAGAGTTACGGGCAGAATCAGGCACAGCCGATACACCAGCATTTCCAATAAGCGGATTGATCTTGTTTTCTTTCGACAAAAAGAGGTTGAAGAACTTGACAAACAAAACGCCGGAAGCTGTGGCTATAATGAAAGACAGGGCTCCAATTCCAAAAATCTTGACTGAGGACATCGTCAGGAATTGAGTAGCCTGGGTGGAAGCACCCACGGTCAGACCCAACAAAATGGTGATGGTGTCAATCAGCGGACCGCGGGCTGTTTCAGCCAAACGACGGGTCACGCCACTTTCTTTCAACAGATTACCAAAGAACAACAGGCCTAACAAAGGAAGACCGGATGGGACTACAAATGCGGTAAGCAACAAACCGGCAATCGGGAAAATGATTTTTTCGGTTTGAGAAACAACGCGTGGCGTTTTCATGCGGATAACCCGTTCCTTCTTCGTTGTCAGCAAGCGCATGACAGGAGGTTGAATCACAGGCACCAAAGCCATGTACGAGTAGGCTGACACAGCCACTGCACCCATCAAGTTGGGGGCCAGCTTGGAGGAGAGGAAAATGGCCGTAGGACCGTCTGCACCACCGATGATACCGATGGCAGCAGCCTGTTGAGGATCAAATCCCAATTGGAGCGCAATAGCATACGCACCGAAAATACCAAACTGAGCAGCAGCCCCGACGAGAATCAACTTGGGATTGGATATCAAGGCCGAAAAGTCAGTCATAGCCCCAATACCCAGGAAGATCAGCGGTGGATACCATCCTTTCACCACACCTTGGTACAAGATGTTCAAAACTGAACCTTCTTCGTAGATGCCAATCTCCAGACCGACTTCTTTGAAGGGTATGTTTCCAACCAGTATACCAAAACCGATTGGAATCAACAGCATGGGTGAAAAATTGTACTTGACGGCCAGGAAAAGAAACACCAAACCAATAACAATCATGATAAGATGACCACTGGTGGCGTTGGCGAAGCCGGTGAAGGTGAGAAACTCTTGCAGATTCTGCACCAAAAAATTTCCAAAGTCGCCCATATCAGCCAATGATTACAAGTTCGGCGCCTTCAAGTACGGATGCACCTTTGTCAACCTTAATTTCCAGCACCTTGCCACCATGGTCGCTGGCAATGGTATTTTCCATTTTCATCGCTTCCAGGATCATCAGTTTCGTTCCTGCCTTCACGGTATCTCCTACCTTAACATTCACTTCCAGGATAACGCCGGGCAGAGGCGATTTGACTACGCTACCTGAGGGCATTGTCTTGGTCGGAACAACGACAGGCGCACCCTTGGGGGTGACGGGAGCAGGTGCCGGCCTGGAAATAACCACTGGTTTGGCCTTGACAGGTTTTTCCATTTCAACGGTGTAAGGGGTACCGTTTACTTCCAACTCAACGATCGTATCTTCTTCTTTGATGATTTCCACCTTGTACTGGTTACCGTTGATGGAATAGTTAAATTCTTTCATATATGCGTATTTTTCGTGTTTTTGATCGGATTATTTGGGTAACTGTCGCAAACCGTAGATTTTTGAACTCCAGGGCGAATAAGCGCGACGCGTCTTGGCTATGGTCAATATGGTGTTTTCCTCATCGTGCGTATCTTCGTTAAGTTGATGGAGCGCCAGCGAAATGGCAGCAATCACCTCTCCCGGTACATCTTCTGTATCAATAATTGATGTAGGCTCATTAGTCAACCGCGCTTTCCGCATTTGTCTACGTCTGGACACCATCTTGATAACGTATGCCAATAAAAGAAAAGAAATAGCACACACAAGCAAAACCGAAAAGACCACTCCCATAGCAACCATGGCCATACCTGCGCCATTGGGATCCATTTCAGCAAATCGATCAACCTTTTCATTGGTATCCAGCGTCAAGTTGTTGGTGCTGGGCGTTACCTTCTTGATGATCGTCCATTCGGGCACACCATCTACGGGACAACCCCAACTGACGTCAGCAGCCAACACAGGAACGGTCACACTGTCAATCAGACTGCGACCATCAGCGTTGAATAAATACAACGTATTAGTCGTTGCCGAATCCAAGGTGAAATTCACATGAAAAGTTCCTCTGTCAGGTAAATTGTCCGCATAAAAGAGGACATGTTGACGGGTAGGGATTTCAGTCAGCACATCTCCTTTTGGAATCATGTACATCTTAGGATTATTGATGTCGTTGCTCAGGTAACAGCCACCAATGTTGACTTCATTGTAGGAGGCGTTGAACAACTCAAACCAAGGTACTTTCTGACCATAATCATCCACATAGTTTGTATGATTGGTGACCAGCACTTCATTAAAGCAGACCTTGGTGACCTGGGCTGTTGCCGCTGATACCAGGCACAACAACCCTGCGATTAAAAGAATGGGTTTCTTCATCGTTACAAGGGTATATTGCCGTGTTTCTTGGCCGGGTTGGTTAATTTTTTAGTAGCAAGTTGCTGCAGGGCACGGATCACACGGAAACGGGTGTTGCGAGGTTCAATGACATCGTCGATGTAGCCGTACTGGGCAGCCTTGTAAGGATTCTGGAATGCTTCGATGTATTCAGCTTCCTTTTCAGCAACCACTTTGGCGGGATCTTCAGCGGCAGCCACTTCTTTGGCATACAGCACTTCAACAGCACCGGAGGCACCCATGACGGCGATTTCAGCCGTGGGCCAAGCGTAGTTGATGTCGCCACGGAGTTGTTTGCAGCTCATCACAATGTGGGCACCACCATAGGATTTACGCAGTGTAACGGTGACCTTGGGTACTGTGGCTTCTCCATAGGCATAGAGCAACTTGGCTCCGTGCAGGATGACACCGTTGTATTCCTGACCGGTACCAGGCAAGAAACCAGGAACGTCAACCAGGGTAACAAGGGGAATGTTGAAGGCGTCGCAGAAACGAACAAAGCGGGCACCCTTGCGGGAAGCGTTGCTGTCGAGAACACCGGCCAACATCTTGGGTTGATTAGCCACGATACCGACCGACTGGCCATTGAAACGGGCAAAACCGATAATGATGTTTTTGGCATAATCACCGTGTACTTCCAAAAATTCGCCGTTGTCCACAATGGCACCAATCACCTCGAACATATCATAGGGTTTGTTGGGGCTATCGGGAATGATATCGTTCAAACCATCTTCCAAGCGATCGATAGGGTCATCACATTCAACCAGGGGTGCTTCTTCAAGGTTGTTCTGAGGAATAAAGCCCATCAGTTTGCGGATTAATTTCAAACCGTCTTCTTCAGTATCAACGGCAAAGTGGGTTACCCCCGATTTGCTGGCGTGTACGGAAGCACCACCCAGTTGTTCCTGGGTTACATCTTCACCGGTAACTGTCTTGACGACCTTGGGACCGGTCAGGAACATGTAGCTCGTACCCTTGGTCATGATGGTAAAGTCGGTCAAAGCCGGGGAATAAACGGCACCACCTGCACAAGGACCGAAAATGCCTGAAATTTGGGGAATAACACCTGAAGCCAGGATGTTGCGTTGGAATATTTCAGCGTAGCCAGCCAGGGCGTTGATACCTTCCTGAATACGGGCACCACCCGAGTCGTTGATACCGATAACGGGAGCTCCCATCTTCATGGCTTGATCCATGACTTTGCAAATCTTGAGGGCCATGGTTTCTGACAAGGAGCCACCAAATACGGTGAAATCCTGGGCAAAAACATATACCAAGCGGCCGTCGATGGTACCGTAACCGGTCACAACACCGTCACCCAAAAAATGCTTTTTGTCTTGGCCGAAGTTGGTGCAACGGTGCTTGACGAACATGTCAAATTCTTCAAAACTACCTTGGTCTAGCAGCATGTCGATGCGTTCACGCGCCGTGTACTTGCCTTTTTCATGTTGCTTGGCAATGGCCTTTTCGCCACCACCCAACCGAGCCTGGATGCGAAAATCAATTAATTCTTTTACTTTCAACAGTTGTGTACTCATTGTATCTTGGTCTAAAGTTAATTATGCCTTGGGATGTTCGCAGAGTTCCATCAGAACACCGCAGGTTGACTTGGGATGCAGGAAAGCAATATTTAGTCCTTCGGCACCCTTTCTAGGCGTTTTGTCAATAAGACGTATGCCTTGTTCGGACAAACTGTCGAGGTAGCCTTGTAAACCTTCTACGGCAAAAGCGACGTGGTGTACCCCCTGTCCTTTTGATTCCAGGAATTTGCCAATGGGACCTTCGGGATCGGTCGACTCCAGCAATTCAATCTTGGTTTGACCGACCATAAAGAAAGCGGTCTTGACTTTTTGTTCGGCGACTTCTTCTACTGCATAGCAGGACAAGCCTAACACATTTTCAAAAAAGGGAATGGATTCCTCCAGGCTATTGACAGCAATGCCGAGGTGTTCGATGTGAGTTGGTTTCATAGTTATTGGTCTAAGTAAGTCAGCGTATGAACATGATGTTCAAAGAAAAAAACGCTGCAAAGGTAGGCATTTCCTTTGAGCCAAACCTACGAAACAGACCAAAAATCCCTGCAAAAATATGCAATAATTCACAAAACCGACAAGGGGCTTCGGCCAAGTCGAAACCCCTTAGCATATATATAAGGTCTGATTAAAGCGTATAAGACAATGAAATTTTTAAATCGTTGTTTTTCCAGACAAAATTATCGCGTCTATCACGATCGGTAATACCCCAGTCATAGCTGACGCGGACAGAAATCTCGTTAAACTTCAGACCACCACCAATACCCAACTGGGCATCAAATGGGTTGTAGATTTTGTCATTGTTGCTATCCTCCATTGTGTAAAGATTGGAACCTTGACTTGTGGTGGTAATGTTAGCAACTGTCGTTGCAACATCTGTCACATTGGACAATGCAAAATTGAAGTTGGGGCCGCCAAAGGCAAACACACTAAGGCCATCAGCCAATGGAAAAGAAATAGCCAGCCTGACGGGCAAATCAAGCGTATGAGCCACTGTTGTGGCTTTGGATGTTACACCCAGCAAGGTCGTTTCATTCGAATTGGTCAGGTAGTTGTAAAACAAGCCATATTGCAAACTCAAAGGTCCTTGGAGGGTTAATTCACCAACAGGGCCAGCATGGAAACCATAGATGTTGCTGTTGTTATCAACGTTAACCGAGTTGCTGTAACCAGCTTGAACCCCAACCTGGGCATTCGCACTGACTGCCATCATCAGCGCGCAGGCAGCCATCATACAAGATAATCTTTTCATACTTTCAGGGTTAATTAACAATAATTGCACTAAGAAAAAAACAATCAACTGATTTTCATACTCATACCAATTTTTTCGCTTAAAAGGCTTCATCGCGAAAACCAGATGGATACACAAATATAACTTATATAAAAACATCAAACAAACAACGGCTGCAACGATGATTAATGCTGGCGACAAGGAGGCTTTTTGATTAACCAAAACATTATCAGCATTGTTATGCAGCAAGTAGACGATTGTTGCATTCATTTGTAAGATTCTTGTATTTTTCGAACAGCCCTGCCAAAGGCTTGTGATTAAAAAACCCGTTTCTTTGGATTGGGAAAACACACGTCACTCCCCTACCTTTTATTTACCTAAACTAACCGAACATGAAAACACGATTACGCGTTCTTTGCACAGCGCTGGTTGCCCTGATGATCCCATTGGGCATGCATGCGCAAGAAGATGTAACGGCCCTGTACCTCACCAATCCCAGCTTTGAGGAGGGCACTTATCCACAGTTCACTTCAAGCGGCACGGTGCCGGGCTGGGATGTTACCGACTTTTCCTATGCCTACCAAAACAACGATGCCGATGCGACAAAAGACGGCACCTACATTTTAGGCATCTGGTCACCAACCAACATTGCCGACTGGCAGCTATCACAAACCATCGACAGCGTATTGGTACCTCCTGGCACCTACATCATCAGCTGCTTGATGACAGTGCCCACTGGTGACAACACCACTCAACGCTTGTTTGCCAAGGCTGGCAACGTAACGCGCGTTACCTATTACGCCGAGTCCTCCCTGGACACCATCGATGGAGAAGAATACTCCTTTGCCGGTTTACCGGTAGACGGCAATGGTCGTGGCCCGTTCCGCGAACTTTCTGTCCGTATTAAAGTGTTGGAAGGCGACACACTGACTATTGGCGTTCGCACCAACGGACAAAAGAGCACCATCTGTAATTTCTCCGAAGTTGGTGGTGCCGGCTGGTTCAAATGCGACCGTTTCAGGTTAAGCCTGCTCAACAATGAAACCGCTTTTGCCAAAGAAGAAATCGACAAAAACCTGCTGACTATCCAGGCCGTTCCAACCGATGCCGTCCCTGGTGGATACGCCGGTGTTATTGAAAACCTCTTGCTGGAAGCCGATGATGTACTGGTCAATGAAAACAACCTGGATTCGTTGAATGCATTCAATGATGAGCTGGTTGATTTCATCGCTGAGTTGAAAGTAGCTCGCGCCACCTTTGACAAAATGATGAACTTGTTGCTGAAAGTAGAAAACGTCTTGAATGCAACCAGCCTATCCGGCAAGGATATACTCCAAAACGCTTACGACGACGCCTATGAAGTGTATTTCAGCTTCGAGAGCTTTATACCTGAATTCAATGCAGCATACGACTCCTTGAACGCAGCCTTCCACACGTATGCAGTTGGACGTGTTGCTGAACCATTATCAAGACTGTCAAACACCATCGTAACGACATCTCATGTTTCCGGTTGGGAAAAACTATCGGCCGTAAATGACGGCCTGGTTGCCGCAGCCTACAACGACGACACCTACCCAAAATACGGTAACTGGAACGGTGATGCCGATTACGGTAAAACCAACTGGATCCAATACGAATGGCCCTTTGCCCATACCATCACCGAAGTATCTGTTTACTGGTGGAGCGATGACGGTGGTCTTGGTCACCCCACGGAAGGCCGCATCGAATACTGGCAAAACAACGAGTGGAAACTGGCAGGCCCCATTGACACTGTGATGAGCGCTATGAACACCGCAAAATTTGATTTCAAATCCAACAAAGTGCGCTTGTACATGCGCAGTGAAACGAGTGTGGGTGTATCCGAATTCACCGTTACAGGTTTGCAAAAACTGTCCAACGACATCACCGATTACAAGCAAATGTTGCAAGATGAAGTCAACTCGCTTAATGCTGTCAATGTTGACTCCCTGCCGAAGGGCTACGGGCCCCTTGTAAGCACCAACTTGCAATCAGCTCAAAGCACCATTGCCACCGAAGAAGTCATGGACAATGTGATCGCCAAACTGGGCGAGATCAGAGCATTCATCCTCTTGATTGATTCAGCTGCCACCTCGTACAACAACCTGTCTGCCAAGATTGCCGAAGCTAAAAAATGGATCGACGAATCCTCCTTTGATGAAAAAGCAGCCTTGCAAACCGCCTACGATGCAGCATTGGTCATCTTCAACGCATCAGGTAGCCTGAAGGCCGATTTCAATGCAGCCATCACCCCATTGAACAAGGCCATTTATGACTACACCGTTGGTGAAATTGAAGTAAACCTTGGCCAAATTCCCACCACCACCATCACCACCAGTTATATCCCTGGATGGAACACCTTAGAATCCATGGTGGATGGTTTTGACCCGGCCGATTCTAACGACGGTTCCCATGGAAGCTACGGCAACTGGCAAGGTGAAGAAAACTACGGCATCACCAACTGGGTACAATTCGAATGGCCGGTAGAACACAAAATCACCAGCGTAGCCGTTTACTGGTTCTCCAATGGCGACGGTGTAACAGCTCCTGTAAGGGACAGCCTTGAATACTGGAAAAACGACGCTTGGGTCTATATCGACAGTATTACCAGCTACCTCAATCAGTACAACGAGAAAATCCTGGATATCACCACATCCAAGTTGCGTCTGAGCATGGCCAGCGTATCAGCTACCGGTATCATCGAGTTCAAGATCATGGGCTTTGAAACCCCATACACCGTTGGCCTGAAAAACCCGGCTCAACGCTTCGATGGCGTATCAATCTCCCAGACCATTGTCAAACGCGGTGGCAGTGTTGATGTTGCCTTTGCCGCTGAACAAAGCAAACCCGTATCCGTCGAAATCTTCGCCATCAGCGGACAACGGATGGGTAAAGCTACCCTGAACGGCCAGTTTGCTACGTTCAATGTACCTTCGACACTCAACTCCGGTCTCTACCTGATGGTGTTCAACACCGCTCAAGGTCGCTCCGTGAAAAAACTAGTGGTCGAATAATCGCCCTTTCCTTCAATAGAGGCTGCTGCCACGCAGCAGCCTCTATTGTAAAATAACAGTCAACGTCCTGCTTTGTGAGCGTCAGTGTAAAACACCAGCCTTATTTCGGACAATCATCCAGCGATGACCAACGGATGAGCCTTTGAGAAGGGTTACGCCACACTTACCAAGAAAACAGAAGTACCTTAAACCTATGACCATGTTAGAAAAATGGCTTAAGCGCCGTCTTTCGAGGCCCTTCAAGAGAGCCGGCCTTTTCCTGTTAGCCTGTACTAGCCTGACTGCTTGCACCGGGTATGACCTGGACGAGCAAATGCCAGACTGGCTGGGAAGCAGTATTTATGCCTACCTCAATGAGGAGGGCAATTACACCAGTTTTGTACGCCTGATAGATGACCTGAATTACGGGGATGTCTTATCCAAAACCGGCAGCAAGACCCTTTTCATCGCCGATGACGCAGCCTTTAATCGCTTCTATGCGTCCAATAATTGGGGCGTGAGGCGTTATGAAGACCTCTCCCTCGCCCAAAAGAAACTGCTCCTGAATGGGGCTATGATTAACAACGCCTACCAAACCATGACACTCTCGAGCACCGAGGGTCCCAAGGAAGGCGACTGCATGCGCCGTCTAACGGCCATTTCCCCCTACGATTCCGTACCCAGAATCCTGCCGGCCGACATGCCGAACAATGCCTACTGGGCACAGCACAAAAACAAACCCGACGGCATCCTTTGTCTGAAAGACATGACAGCCGTCCCCATGATCCACTTTCTGGAAAAACAATTGGTTTATAACAATATCACCAACGACGACTACGACTTCCTCTTCAATCATACGACACACCGTCAAGCAGGCGATGCCAGCGTAAACGGCATCAGCATCGAAGGACAAAACATCAAGTGCCTCAATGGCTTTGTTCATCAGATGGCCGAGGTCATGACACCTTTGGACAACATGGCCGAAATCGTCCGCAAAAACCCGTCCACCTCTGCGTACAGCCGCTTGCTCGAACGCTTCAGCGCCCCCTATTACAGTGCGCAAGCCACCACCAATTACAACCGTTTGAACAACACAAACGTAGATTCCGTCTACCAGAAACGTTACTTTTCAGAACGTTCACAAAACGGCACAGCCCTGACCATGAGTCCTGGTAATGTGCCCGTCAACGGACGCCTCAAATTCGACCCGGGCTGGAACAGCTATTTCTCCAGCACCGTTAGTCAAACAACCAACGAGGTAGCCTTGCAAGAAAACATGGCGCTGATGATGGTACCCACCAACGCAGCGCTTGAACGATACTGGAACGAAGAAGGAGGTGAAGTACTCAAGGATTACTACAAATACTGGGACAGTATACCCGACCATGTGTTGGCCAAACTGATCAACAACAACATGCACAACTCCTTTATTGGTAGCGTACCCAGCAAATTTTCGACCGTCCTCAACGATGCCACCAATGAAATGGGTCTAACCAAGACCGACATTGACAGTGTCATTCTGGGTTGCAATGGTGCCATCTACTTGACCAACAAAGTATTCAGCCCAACAACCTATGCATCGGTCTCCTTCCCTGCCCTGATCAACGACAACATGAGTATCTTTTACTGGGCCATCGAAGAACTGGAATACTACGCCTATTTAAACTCCATGGAAAGCTACTACAGCTTTTTCATTCCCACCAACGAGGCCCTGTTGCAATACATCGACCCAGTGTCCTACGGTCAAACGATGACAAAAGTCTACCGCTTCTTCTACGACCCGCTGGCGCCAACAGATGCTGAACGCGTCAAGGCATCCATGTGGACCTACGACGTAACCACCAGCACACTTGTTGACTCCTTGGGCATGGCCACTTACGCACAAATTACCAATCGTCTGAAAGACATGCTCGACTACCACATTGTTATCGGTAACGTTGAGGATGGCAACACCTATTACCAGACCAAGGGTGGTGGTACAATCAAAATTGAAAAAGCCCAACAAGGAGCTGGCCACATGACCGTGGCTGGCGGACACCAGTTGGAGAAAAACGAGACCATCACTGTGACCAGGGTGTACGACGAATCCAACGAAGGTAATGGTAAAACCTACATTCTGGAAAGCGAACCACTGATGACAGGAGAGAAAGCCGTCTACGACCTCCTCTCGGAGAAGCCGGAATTCAGCAAATTTCTGGGCTTGTTACAAGGCAGTTCCTTCTTTGAAACCGTACGTGATAAAACCTATGCCTGCGGAAGCACCAATATCAGCCTGTTAAACACTTTCCACTACACGGTGTACGTGCCTACCAACGATTCCATCCAGGCCTTGCAGGACGCTGGCAAACTACCTACCTGGGAACAAGTGGAAGCTGAGTTCCTGACCAGTGTCAAAGACAGTTTGACCAAGGTCATCACCGATTTCCTGAAATATCACATCCAGGACAACGCCGTCTTTATTGGTAGTGGCAATCACTCGGGTGAATACGAAACAGCCTGTATCAATCCTATTACCAAAAGGTTCTACAAACTCAACATCACTGCCGACAACAACGGCATCACCATCAAGGATCTAGCAAAAAGAACCATTCACGTAACCAGCAATCCGGCCCTCCGCAACCTGATGGCCAGAGAATACCAATACAACAACAAGGATGCAGCCCTGGCTAATGAGATTGAAACGTCTTCGTATGTAGTGGTCCATCAGATAGACAGACCCCTGTATTACTCAGAGACCCAGCTAGGTCCTAAAGCTCCCACCGTAAAAAAACACAAGTAAGGCTATGAAGAACTACCTACTATACGGGCTGTTGCTGATCGCCACCCTGACTCCTAGCCTGCTGAACGCACAGAAAGCGGGTGACATCATCAGCGGAACCATCACCGATAAGTTGGGTCCCATGATTCAAGTGAACGTCAAAGAGGTGGACGCCTCCAACCGCATCGTTGCCCATTGCGCCACCGACATCAACGGAAACTTTTCCTTCAAATTGGTCAATCCGGCCAATAAAATACAAGTATCCTATGTTGGTTACAGAACCCAGATCATTCCCATCAATGGAACGGTGTATACCATCCGTATGCTGGAATCCACTCAATTAAGAGAAGTCGTGGTCAGTTCCACCAAGAAAGTGGAAACTGGCGGATTGGCCATTCCAGCCCGTGAGATTTCCAGCGCTTCCCAAATAATCAGCGCCAAAGAATTCGAAGGGCTACCGGTCACCACCATCGACGAAGCCCTGCAAGGCCGTATTTCCGGCCTGGACATCGTTGCCAATTCCGGTAACCTTGGCGCAGGCACCAGCATGCGTCTGCGCGGTGTATCCTCCATCAATGGCAACACAGAACCATTGATCGTAGTGGACGGAAACGTGTGGGAAACCGATGAAAGCAGCGATTTCGACTACAACAACGCCAACGAAGAAAAATTCGCCCAACTGCTGAACGTCAACCCAGAGGACATTGAGAGCATCGCTGTGCTCAAGGATGCCGCCGCCACCGCCATTTGGGGTTCCCAAGGTGCCAATGGTGTCATTGACATCAAAACCAAACGCGGTTCGCGAGGCCCCTCAGTGGTGACCTACTCCTACCGTATGACAGGCACCACCCAACCCGAAGGCATCCGCCTGATGAACGGTGACGAATACACCATGCTCATGAAGGAAGCTTACTTCAACTCACGGTTGAGCGATGCTGCCGCCGACATTGTGGAATTCAACTACGACCCGACGTATTCTGAATACGAAATGTACAACAACAACACAGATTGGCGCAGGGCCGTCATACAGACAGGCTTACAGAAAAACCACTACCTCTCCGTATCAGGTGGTGGTGAAAAAGCCAACTTCCGTATCTCAGGAGGTTATGACACAGAAACCGGCTCTGTTATCGGTCAAAGACTCGACCGTTTTTCCACCCGTGTGGCGCTGGATTATTTTGTATCCGACCGCATTAAAATCGTGACCAACTTTTCCCTGACCCATACCAACAACAAAAAGAACTATGGTGGATTGTTGAGTCTGGCTTATTCAAAAATGCCCAACCTGGCCATTTACGAAGAAGATGAATTCGGTCGATCAACCGGCCAATACTACCACATGCTGGCTAACTCCTCACAGGAACTGGTCGACCAGCGTAACATGGAAAATCCTGTGGCCCTGGCTTACCTGGCCAAAGACAACGAGCGAAGCAACAACATCCAACCCGAATTCCAATTGGTGTACAACCTGTTGGGTACAGAACACGATCAAACACAGCTGAAATACGAAGGCAAAATCGTTTTCAACATTTTCAACACCTATACAGATCGCTTCTACCCGGTCGATTTGATTACCACCGGTTGGTCCAACAGTTCAGCCAACCTGTCTTCGTCGGACAATTATAAAAGTTTGGGAATAACCACCACCCATACAGCGACGTTCATCCCCCACTTTGACAACACTGACCATTCTTTCATGGCCTTGTTGAGGGGGCAAACCACCTCGGGCAACTCCGCTTCCCAAAGCACATCAGCCTATGGATTCCCCACAGGCAACATCACTTCAACCTCGGCTGAAGCCATCTTAAGTGGTTTTTCCACCAGTGCCGGCCAATGGCGAAGCATTTATTTGACGTTCTCCGCCCACTACGCCTACAAAGGACGCTACATGGCTGACTTTTCCATCCGTCGTGACGGTTCCACCAAATTCGGTCCACAACAGCGTTGGGGTAATTTCCCCGCCGTTTCACTACGTTGGAACGCCTCTGACGAACCCTTTATGGAAAATCTGGGTTGGATTTCCATGCTTTCCATTCGTCCAGGTTGGGGTAAAGTGGGCAATCAACCCGGTTCTGATTACCTGTACTTTAGCAAATACACCCCTTCATCCACCTATGTGGGTCAAACCTCCATCTATCCGAGCAACATCCGCCTGAGCAACCTCAAGTGGGAATCCAAGGAAACCTGGAACATCGGTTTCGACCTGGGCTTTTTTGAAGACATGATCACATCGGACGTCAACCTGTACACACAGCTGACCACCGACTTGCTTATGTACAACAGGGCTTTGCCAGGCTCCTCCGGCTACACAGCCCTACAGGTTCAAAATGTGGGCAGTATGCGCAACAGAGGGTGGGAATTCAACATCAATGGCAACAGGCTCATTCATAAAGGCCGCTTCTCGACCGATTTCAATGTCACCTTCGCCAACAACATGAACACCATCATTGACATGGATCCCACCGTGCTGTCCAGCCTCAACAGCCAGTTTGACCGGTCCAATGGATCCTACCTTACCCGTGTTCAACTGAACAATCCCTTTGGTTCCATCTACGGCTTCAGGTACAAAGGTGTGTACCAATACACCGACTATACTGAAAACGAAGTCAGGGGAGTAAGCGGCCCCGATGCCCCCGTGGTCAGAAACAAGGATGGTGGCGTCATTCTGGACGAAACAGGTCGCCCCAAGCCCATGTATTTTTGTTACGGCACAACTTCTGAATACGAATTCAAGGGAGGTGATGCCATTTACGAAGATATCAACAACGATGGCAACATCAACGAACTCGACATCGTCTATTTGGGTAGTTCACTGCCCAAGATTACCGGTGGTTTCGGCTTCAAACTCAATTACGGTCGTTTAAGCTGGAACAATCAATTCAACTTCAGGTTGGGCAACATGATTATCAACAGTGCCCGTATGAATGCAGAGAGCATGTACACCAACAACAACCAAAGCAAAGCCGTCAACTGGCGTTGGAGAACAGAAGGAGACCGCACGTCGGTGCCCCGCGCCCTGTACAACTACGGTTACAACTGGCTGGGAAGCGACCGCTTCGTGGAAGGTGGTTCATTCCTACGTCTCAATTATTCACAGCTCTCCTATTCCTTCGATCCAGCCACCTTGAAGCGCTTCGGCCTCAGCCAGATACGCTTATATGTCAGTGCCAACAACCTGTTCTGTCTGACCGGTTATTCAGGAGCAGACCCTGAAGTAGGATACGGCGGTTATGGTATCGTCTACGATGCCTCCCAAACACCACGCGCCAAGTCTATGACAGCGGGTATAACCATTGGATTATGATAAACAATGCCTTATGAACAGACTACAACCATACAAAACACTGGGCCTTGCATGCTGCATTGGCCTCACGCTGGCGGGCTGCTCCGATTTTTTAAGCATACTCCCACCCAACGAAATCGTGCTTGAGAATTACTGGACAGCAGAAGCCGATGTGGAAAACGCCGTCATTGGCTGCTACGCTGCCCTTCAGTCGTCAGATTGCATTGGCAAGATGGCCGCTTGGGGAGAAATACGTTCCGACAACATCGTTCCCGGCATGTCCACGCCCGACATGGAAACTCAAGTCCTGAAGGGCAACCTGTTGCCGTCCCACAGTTACTCCAACTGGACACCCTTCTATCAGGTTATCAACCGCTGCAACACGGTACTCTACTACGCCCCCATGGTCAATCAGGAAGACCCGAATTATACACCGTCCGAACTAAAGGCCACCGTTGCTGAAGTGACAGCCCTCCGGAATCTGTGTTATTTCTACCTGATCCGCACGTTCAAGGATGTTCCCTTTGTCAACCAACCCTCCATTGACGACAACCAGAACTATCGGGTACCGGTCTCTTCCTTCGATTCCATCTTGACCGTCATCATCGACGAGCTTGAGTTGGTCAAGGATGATGCCGTACGACAATACGCCAACGTGACCAGCAACACGGCACGCATCACCAGGTACAGCATCTACGCCTTACTGGCCGACATGTACTTGTGGAAACAAGACTATGCCAACTGTGTCAAGTATTGCGATCTCGTTATTGACCACAAAATCAAACGGTATAACGAGGAAAAAAACACCACAGCCAGCAAGGTCAAATTGTTTGGAGCCTACCCGCTCATCAGCGAACAAATCGGTGGCAACACCACAGGCTACGCCTACAATGAGATTTTTGGAACGGGACATTCCTTTGAAAGCCTGTTCGAGCTGGATTTCGAAGAAAACGTATCCATTTCCAACTCCTTCATTTCATCTTACTACGGTTCCAATTCCACCAGCGTTGGTTACCTGAGTGCTGCAGAGTTCCTTTTCAAGGATGCCTCCTCTGGCAACTCCATGTTCAAACGAACAGACTGCCGCTATCTGGAAAGCATGGAAGAAAGCAACGGTGTATATGCCATAGATAAATACACCAGACTGACTGTTGCTTTTGACAACTCCCCTGGCACATCAGGCACAACGTACGTCAACGCCTCCAGACGAAGCACATCGTACGCCAACTGGATCATTTACCGGTTGACAGACGTCATGCTCATGAAAGCAGAAGCTGAAGTGCAACTGGCCGGCGTTGTTGACCCCAATGCCATCACACCTGAACAACGCGCTCACTACCGTACCGCCTTCTCCCTGGTTTCCTCCGTATACAACAGAGCCAACAATATACAGGGAAGCAGAACCGACACACTGGTATTCAACAACTTCGCCAACAACCGCATCACCATGGAAGACCTGGTGCTCAAAGAAAGGCAACGCGAACTGCTTTTTGAAGGCAAACGCTGGTATGACCTCGTTCGTCTGGCCCGCCGGGAAGGCAACAACAACCGCCTGATAAACTATGCGGTCACCAAATACATTGATAACCAAAGTGCCATGCGTAAAAAAATGAACGCACCTTTGGCTCTGTATTTCCCCTACAGCGAGTCTGAGCTGAAGGTCAACCCCTACCTGAAGCAAAATCCCGCCTACGAAACTGGATCAACCACCAATATAACCGATTAACCATGAATCAGATCAACCGACGTATCATTGGATGCCTGACAGCCCTCTCCCTATTGCTGTTGACAGCCGGCTGTACAGAAGAAATGGAGAAAGAGCATTACTATACCTTTACGGGAGAAATGCTGACCGACTACCTGCAAAACCGTTCATCCAACTTCAGTGAATTCATAACCGTACTCCAACGGGCAGAAATCTATGATTTATTGACCACTTACGGCAAAGTAACCTGCTTTGCTCCTACGAACGATGCCATGGACGTCTTCCTGGCCAAACGCGGCCTCAGCAGTGTGGACGAACTGAGTGATGATGACTGCGACACCATAGCCTACAGTCACCTGATTAAAGCCACGTATTTCACCACTGACCTCAACGATGGTGTGATACCCACCACGAACATGATGGATCGTTATTTGAGTATCTCAAGTGACACCAACGCGTACAGTTCCATCGAGTACTACATCAATAAGGCTTCCAGAATCGTCCAGCGTGATGACTCCGTGGAGAATGGTGTGGTGCACGTCATCGACAGAGTCTTGAGTTCCAGCAACGACCTCCTACCCGACATGCTGGAAAAAGACACCACCATCAGCTTGTTCTATAGTGCGTTGATTGCAACCAAATTGGACAACCTGCTCCGTGATTACATCGATCCCACCTACACTTGCGGCAAGGATTCCATTGACGATGGCGTCTATTACCACACCGGACAGGAATGGGAAACAGCCTTTTACCCCAAGGACAGAAAATTCAAGTATACGGCGTTTGTAGAACCCAATGCTGTGTATGAAGCCAAAGGAATCACCTCCTTGCCTGAATTGGCCGCTTACGCCAAACAGGTCTACGATTTGACCTACCCGGAAGATGCCGGCAAGTATGACGACGATTACACACACCGCAAGAATCCGCTCAACCGGTTTGTCGCTTATCACTTCCTGGACAGAATGGGCAACTACAACGAGTTGACCATAACAGGCGAAGTTAAATTGAGGATGCATAATTCGTCCTATCTGGACGCCATGGACTACTACGAAACATTGTGCCCCCATACTATCCTGCAAGTTGGCGCGCCTGCCGAAGGCCTGTTTATCAACCGAAAGGGCGTAGGTGCCATGTACACCGTCAGAGGGGTTAAAATCAACGCGCCCTCTGAATCGAATGTTGACCAAAGTGCCACCAATGGGGTTTATCATTACATTGACGACATCCTCGTCTATGATGTGCAGACCAGGGACGTCGTGTTCAACACCCGTTTCCGTATGGATGCCACCACGTTGTCACCCGACTTCATGAACAGCGGAGCCAGAGGACGTGAAGGCACGGCCACCTGCACCGGATTCAAGAAGGGTTCAGTCAAGGACTGGGATTTCACCAATGAAACCCTGGTATCAGTACGTAACCGTCACATCAACTTCGACAGCTATCAAGGTGACGAAGTGGTGCTGTTGGGACAATATGATTTCACCTTCAAACTGCCACCAGTACCAGCAGGCACCTATGAGATCCGCCTGGGTTATTGTGCCATGGCCACCAGGGGTATCATCCAGATTTTCTTCGACAAACAGCCCGTTGGTATACCCCTCGACCTGCGCGTCAGGGCTCAGGATGAATCGATTGGTTGGGTGGCCGATACCGGCAATCCCGAGAAAGACAAGGCCGTCGACAAAGCGATGCGCAACCGTGGTTATATGAAGGGTCCGGACTCCATCATCCGATACACCAACACGAACAATGTATTCCGCAACCAGCCGCAAACCTTCCGACGTATCTTAACAACCCAGTACCTCTCTGACGACGAAGATCACTTCTTACGCATCAAGCAGGTTATGGACAATGACAAGGCAGAATTTGCCTTTGACTACATCGAAATGTGCCCCAAAAGCGTTTACGGCAGTGAACAAGGCGAAGACACCCATTAAAGAGATTTAAGGTATGAAAAATCAAACACGTCATAACATCCTGGCCGGCTGTGCAGCCCTGTCGCTGTTGCTCATGTCCGCTTGCTCCGAGAGCTGGGACGACCACTACCTACCGGATAGTGGTATCACCCCGACTGCCAGCATTTGGGACCTAATTGAGGCTGAGCCCTCCCTGTCCCAGTTCAAAACCATTCTAGAGCAGACACCGGTGTACGCCAACAACAAAGTTTCAGGCGTCACTTACGCCACCCTGTTGGCGGCTGACCAAACCTTGACCGTATGGGCACCGGTAAATGGCAGTTTTAACCTGGATTCGATTCAAGCTCTTCTGGCCACATCGTCCGGTAAAGCCCTGGTGGAAAAAAATATGGTGAAAAACCATCTCACCCGCTACGCCGTTTCACTGTCCCCCTCCACCAACAAAGAGATCATGCTGCTTAACCAAAAGGTAAAGCATTTGACCATAAGCTCGTTTGGCGAAGTGCCCATC
>Ga0123334_1002501_pt1 | contig 21183 bp, 20 predicted proteins | sample BiotimSIPDNA_FD_89706 | JGI IMG/M metagenome (GOLD analysis project Ga0123334, IMG submission 89706) | Anaerobic biogas reactor microbial communites from Washington, USA - Biogas_R1 time_0 SIP DNA | ecosystem: Engineered > Bioreactor > Anaerobic > Unclassified | place: Washington, USA... | reverse complement strand
TGGAACCACATGATTCCAAAAAAACTCAATACGCAAACCGCAACGCCAATTATAGTAACTTTATCGTATTTCACGGCTAATCCTTATCTGTCTTCGTGTTTCTCAGGAACAGGATCGTAGCACGACCCACGGTACAAAGGACTGCAACGCAACAAGCGCCAAAGCGACATCGCACCGCCACGAAGAAATCCATAACGCTCAATCGCAACGCGAGCATACTCCGAACATGACGGAGTAAATCGACAACATCCACCACCCTTCAACGGAGACAAGCAACGCTGGTAAAACCTTACCAGCAAAAGAGCCATTCGACTGGGAACATCCACTATTTTCATAGTGAAGGCGACAAATCAGCTCCCCCACCAACTGCTCCAGATATGACCAAACCAGCGCGACCACACAACAACAAGACCTCAGCGTAAATGTCAGCTAGCTTCGCGCCCTTCATCCGTTGACGAGGTATGAACAACAGCCAGCAAGGCGGCAAAAAATCATACAGCAAACGATAAACCTCGCGAAACAAACGACGGGCACGGTTGCGCTCTACAGCAAGCAAACTGTATCGCCGGGATATCAAAAACGCCGCCCTGCGCTGATTGTCAGGCGGCGTCTTGTTCACTATCACAACACAATAACGCCCAGTCCCCTTCAAACCAGACGTACGCATCTCATCCATTTGATGGCGATTACGCAAACGAGACTCGCGACCAAAAGCCCTCCCGCTCCCACCCGCATGTCCTGAAGTCCCTGATCCCATCGCAAAACAAATGAACCTAAAGTGATGATTATGCGGACAATCTCTTGCGACCGACGCGACGGCGATTCGCCAATACCCTGCGACCGCCCTTGGTCGCCATACGAGCCCGGAAACCAAGCTTGCGCTTGCGACGAAGTACATGAGGCTGATAAGTGCGTTTCTGTGCCATGATTACTCTTCCTTAATATATTTATTAACTGCACACAGTGACAGAAACATGCCAAAAATGACACGTCTCAATCACATTTTACGATAATTTTTCGAGTAGACTACTATAACACACATTCATTCCATGGCAAATTTTCCGCCGCGAAATTTCCTGGCTTTCATCACTTTTCATACCAATCAAACCTGGCTTGCTGGCTTGAAATCCAAGGCACTTTCTGTACGCCCCGATGACCCGAAGCCACCCGAGGTGCCCACGCCACCCGAGGTGCCCACGCCACCCAAGGCGCCTTCCAACCATACTAGAAAATCGCTTGCCACATGCATCTTATGTACGAAACTGTGAAAAAATGGGCTGTTTTTCATCCCCTACCCCTGCAAGCGACATAAAGCACGTTTCTGTGCATCTCTGCGCCAAGGGAAAGGTAACAATGGCATTGAACCACTCGAAATCAGGCTTCTGCCTAGTTGATTGTGACCATGATCGGTGTAAATTCATCTATTACAGGATAGATGTGACAATACCTTATTTACAATTTAGGAACGACCATGAAATCCATGCTGATCGCACTCTCCCTCGGTGCCCTGACCACCCTCGGCGCCGAATATTTCGTCTCCATATCGGGCAATGACGCGCATTCAGGCCTCACCCATGACCAGCCCTTCAGAACGCTAGCCAAGGCAAAAGAATCCTTCAAGCCAGGCGATGCCATCACGATCATGCCAGGCACATACCATGAATCAATTGAATTCGCAAATTTCCCAACAAGTGACAAAACCAGCACCATAAGGGCACTCGTCCCAGGCACCGTCCTTATCCGAGGCGACATCGACCCGCCCGCCCCTTTCCAACCCTCCGAAACGTACCCAAGCGTCTGGACAATCCAACTGGATGGCAGCCCGACAGCCGTCAATGAACGCGATACCCTGACCATCTACGCGACGGTCCCGACACTCCAGGAACTCGAATTCACATCAGCAGCCTGGTTCTACGACAACGACACCAAGCAGCTCCATGTCAGGACATCGGACAGCCTTCCGCCGAAAAACCACACGATCACCATCGGGCGCATCCCGGACAACGGAGTCGCCTTCTGGGGTTCGAAAGTCGCCAACATCGTCATCCGCGACCTAGTTATCACCGGTTTCAACGCACCCGAACAGGCCAAGGGATACGGATTCGGAACCCGCTGGGGAATCTACCTCAGCGGCGACCCCACCAATTGCAGAATCGAAAACATCACCGCATTCCTCAACGGAGGCGGCATCACAGTCAACAGAAACGGACGCGAAAACCATATCGTCAACTGCAAGACCTACGGCAACCACTCACCCTTCTACGCATCGGGTGGCGGCATCATCGTCCTGACCCCAAACGAGCGCGGCTCAATTCAGGACTGCATCTCCTTCGATACCGAAAAAATGGGCATCAGATACTATGGTGGAACCCCGGCAGAACACTGCAAATTCCAGCGCAACATCGCTTTCGATTGCACCGAGGGTGCCCTTTGGATCAAGTACCCGAGCGATACGACCATCGCGGAAGACTGCTATTCAGACGCGGCGCTCTACGCGCGAAAAATCGAAAACTCAATCTTCAGCCACGGCGACACAGGATACTTCGGGGCAGCCCAAAACAGCATCGTCAGGTCAAGAGACAAGGATTTCTCGGAAAACAACGACCTGGCAGACCCGATCAACTTCGACTTCAGGCCACAAGCCGACAGCGCATTCAAGGACAAACTGCCCAAATACATCCAGCAGGACATCTTCTTTGTCGCCCCAAACGGAAACGACAGCGCCCCCGGGACATCGCTGAAAACCGCCTGGAAAACCATCGGTTTCGCCATCGGGAAGCTCAAGCCCGGCGCCACACTCTACATCCTCCCCGGCACCTGGAATGAAAACCTGGTCCTGGACGGCCTCCAAGACGTCGCAATCAGGGGACGCGGACACAAACCCGTCTCAATAAATGCCAACATCAACGCCAAAAACACCAAAAACCTCCAACTCGCCAGACTGGATGTCAACGCAATTGCACTCGATAACGCCTCCGAAACAGAACTAAGGCACTGCATCGCAAGAACTAGTGCCACATTCCAAAACGCATCCAACTTGGACATCAAAAACTCAACCTTCCTGGGTGACGTCAAACTCGACCAGGCACCAAACCACATCGTCGCAAACAACGTCTTCGCCAAAAAACTCATCCGCAACTCCACCCAAGGACTCGCATTCGCAAATGCACATGCGCAAGAGCCAACCCAAGCCGAATACGAATCCTTCACAATACCACCCCCGAAACTCGCCGAAGGAAAAGGATTCGTTGATGGCTTGAAACTCCTCGGAGGACGAGGATTTGACGGACTCCCGGCAGGACACTATTGGAGGCAGGCAATCCCAACTCAAATCCAGATCCGTGACTTCAAGACGCTCTCAAGTACCGTAACAACAGCAAACTTGGAAGCATTCGCCACAATGCCAGTCGAATACACCCTGACCTACGCACCGCAAGACAATCCACAAGACAAAAAGTCAATCCAAGGCGGCATGCGCTCAAACCTGATTTCGGCAGGCATCAACGGACTCCAGCCAAATACCACGTATAACGCTCAAATCACACTCAAGGCAAAAGCAAAAAGACTCTACACAAACCAAGACGCAGCTGAAAGCCTCTTCAACGAAAACAGAGATCTCACGATAGACAACATTAGCTTCAAAACCATCGACCATGACAGACAATCGCAAACATTCCACGTCGCAAAGACTGGAAATGACCAAACAGGAGATGGAACACGGAAAAATCCCTGGAAAACCATCAGCCACGCAGCCAAAAACGCCGTCGCGGGAGACACAGTTTTCGTCCACCCAGGAACATATCTGGAAATGGTCAGGTTCAAGGCAACCGGAGAACAAGGAAAACCTATAGTCTTCAGGGGAATCAATCCGCATACAACATGTGTCGATGGAGGCAAAAGACAACTCGCTTCGGCTTTCGTCATACACGGGAAACACAATATCGTCATCGATAATTTCGGACTCAAATGGCAAGCAGATTCATCCATGGCGGCAGTTGACATCAGAAACGCAAACAACATAAGAATTACAAGGCTCTTCTATGACGGAAGGGGCGCAGGCTATGCACCGCATTTCGTCGGAGCAGTCAATGCCAAAAACCTGGAAGTTGACAATTGCTTCCTTACAAGAGGCTTCAATGGATCGATCTTCCGAGACTGCGACAATCTCCTGATCAGAAACAACGTGTTCTACATCAACAGCTTGAACCAAATCGTACTCTCAAACAACCATAACCAAAAGAGCGTCATACGAAACAATGTCTTCACCGACAACACGCTGCAGAAAGTCCCAAACCCAATCATCCACCTCAGAGAACTCAACGGAGTCAAAATACAGGACAACTGCTTCTTCCTAAGAATCCCGACAACGCTCAAAACACTCGTCGGATTCTCAAATATTAATGGTATACAACAGGATTTCTTCCCCCCAGTCGAGGAAAAGGGAATCCTCCCCGAACAATGGAAACGCCAAGGCAGATTCGCAAGGGTTAACCTAACCTACGAACAATTCCAAAAACAAGTCGACTACAACCCAAACGCAATCTTCGAAGACCCGAAACTCGATGCGCTCAAACAATTCGTAACCTTCAAGGACTGGAACGACTGGACTAACTTCGGACAACACAGCGCGACCGCAAATAAGCACGAATGGCACAACGATGGCTCCCGATTCAAATTCCCCGACGACTTCATCGCCGACAACCCAACCCTGCAAAAGGCAGATATCGGACTCCAGAAAGACTACGTCATGAAACACGGAGAACCATAACATGATCGCACCCTTCGGACATCTCGTCAACGACTACTACCTTGATATCTTCAGAAAAAACCAGGAACAACGGCGACGCGTACTCGAAAGCATTAAAACCAAGGAGGATTTCCTGAACTATCGGGAACAGCTCCGCCAAAAAGTCGCCACCGCTTTCCAATTGCCCTCTGAAAAATGCGAGCTCAATTCAACCGTCACCAAAACACTTGACAGACCAGGATTTACTGTACAAAACCTGATTTTCCAAAGCCGCCCCGGCCTGTTCGTCACAGCCAACCTATATATTCCAAACAACGCACAAAATGCACCGGCAGTCCTGTTCCTTTGCGGACACTCCGAAAACGGAAAAGCCTGCGACACGTACCAAACCGCAATCCTCAACCTGGTCAATGACGGCTACGTCGTCCTCTGCCCGGATCCCACCGGACAAGGCGAACGATCGCTCTTCGAAAACGCACCGATGGCGAAGGAAACCGGAGTCCTGTACTCACCAGTCAGGGAACATAACATGCTCTCAAAGCAGATGCTGCTTGTCGGCGAGTATTATGCTTCCTGGTGCCTTTGGGACGTGGTCAGGTCATTTGACCTTCTGGAACAAAGACCCGAAGTCAACCCAAAGCAGATCTGTGTCACAGGCAATTCAGGCGGCGGCAATATGACCGCATTCCTCGCAGCGGCGGACGACCGACCAGCCGCCATTGCACCAAGCTGCTACATCAGCACATGGGTCCACCATCTGGAAAACGAAGAGGCATGCGATGCCGAACAAGAACCGCAGTTCTTCGTCGGACTCGGATGCGAAATGCCTGACCTCCTGCTCGCTAACGCACCAAAACCAACCCTGATTCTCGGACAGAAAAACGATTTCTTCGACGCACGAGGCGCAAAAGACGCCTACAATGAACTCAAGCAAATCTACAGCGTACTTAACCAAAACGATATGCTCAATTGCTTCATCGGAGACGGAAACCATGGATTCAATAAGGACAATCGACGCGAAATGCACCGGTTCTTCAATCGAATCCTAAACAGACATCAACCGCAACCAGAACCCGATAACCCACAAATCTTCACCGACACCGAACTCCAATGCACGCCAAAGGGACAAGTCACATACCTCCCAGGATACAAAAACATCATCGAAACGATCCAGGGAAAAGCGCAAGCCCTCGCCAAGTCAAGACCAAAGCTCGACCGAACCCAATTGGCCAAAACTCTCGCGAATCACTATGACCTGAACAACCTGGACAATGTCCCCTACTACAGAGTCTTAAGACCGGCAAGGCTCTTCAACTCCAGCCCGAATACACTCGTCTCAAGATACGCACTGGAAACCGAACCCAATATCCTAGCGATACTCAAGTACGCAACAAACTCGAATAACTATTGCTTCCACTTCCCGGAAAATCTCGAGCAAGTCACGCTGTACGTACCGCATATCGATGCACAGGACGAATTCGAAAAAATCAACCGATTCAAGGAATACGACGGCTGGTTCGCCATCGATCCGAGAGGGATCGGAGAATCGACAAGCGCCGCAGAATACCCCCCAGGCTCATCGCACGGAATCAGATACGGCAAGCAAATCACAACAGACCCATTCTACTCAGCACCAGACCCCGCAGGACGAGAAATCTTCGCCGAATACTCGGCCGACTACCACCACAGCGCCTGCGCATTGATGCTCGGAAAACCGTACCTCTGCGGAAGAATCCGAGACATCGCGGCCGCATTCGCACTGCTTAGGCACAAGGGAATCAAGCAAATCGACCTGGTCGCCAGAGGACAAGGATGCATCCCAGCAGCCATCGCCGCATTGCTCGTCAACCACGACGACAGTACGACCCTCTACAGACCACCAGAATCATACCAGCAAATCCTCCAAAGGCAAATAACGCCTTATCCACAATCGATGATACTCCCAAACATACTCAAATTCACAGATATGCCGGAAATCTACGATGCGATCAATGCTAAAATCGCTGACGACCCAATACCTTAAACCATGTAGTGACAAACCAGGTTTCTGCCATTACCCCCGCAGGTAAACTTGTAAAATCACATAGATGCATCAAATTTTTAGTTTTAAGGAGTTGTTCAAAAATTAAGGCAACTGTTCTGGAATTGTTTTGAGCTGTTTTTCCCCCGTCCTGAAAGGAGCGTATGCGCATACGCGACTGACAGGACGGGGGAAGGCAGCCAAAAGAAACCGGAAGTGTAAACTTTATTTTTTAACGGCTCCTAATGCACCTGCTTCACCCCATCAATTTCAAGACTTGCGATGAAAGACGATTTACCAACCCCTGAAGAACTTGGCGAACAAATCAAGGCGGGTAAAATCACCGAAGCCGAAGCCATTGAAATCATGTCCGAACGAGCACGAAGGCAAGCCTTCGCCAACCTCTTCGATCCCCAGCAGCCTCAACCAAAACCTGAAAGCCCAGGTCTGCAGAAAAAGCAGGTCGCCATACTTGTCCTGATCATCATCGCACTGATCATTGTCGCTAGTTTTATGCTATAGAAACCACATGCAAACAGGAATCAACATGACCATCCCAAGACCAGAATATCCAAGACCCCAGTTCGAACGCTTCGATTGGATCAACCTCAACGGCCCCTGGACATACCAATTCGACTTCGGTTGCTCGAGCAAAGAACGAGGACTGCTCAGAAGCACAGGATTTGATGACAAAATCATAGTGCCCTTCTGCCCTGAAAGCAGCCTCTCGGGAGTAGGACACAAGGACTTCATCAACTCAATGTTCTACCACCGCAAAATCACAGTCCCCGCAAACTGGGCAGGTAAAAAAGCAATCCTCCACTTCGGTGCCGTCGACTACGAATGCGAGGTCGCCGTCAACGGTAAAACCATAGGAATCCACTACGGCGGCTCATCATCCTTCGAATTCGACATCACAGACAAAGTCACATTCGGACAGGAAGCAGACCTGGTCGTCAGGGTCTTCGATGATACAAGGTCAAACACGCAAGCCAAGGGGAAGCAGTGCAGCGGATACAAATCCGTGGGATGCAGCTACACAAGAGTCACAGGAATCTGGCAAACAGTCTGGCTCGAACCAGTCGACAACAACGGACTCAAAAACTGCAGGATCATACCAGATCTCGATAACAATTCTTTCGTTTTCATCCCTAAATTCTATGCCGAACAACAAGGAAAAACAATCGAAATCACAGTCAAGGCTGAGGGAAAAATCGTCGGAACAACACTGGCAAAAGCAACCTCCGGCACACCAGTAACCGTCAAACTCGACAAAACAATCCCATGGTCCCCGGAAAATCCGTTCCTCTATGACATCACATACAATGTCAAAAACCAGGACGGAAAATCGATCGACCAGGTCAACGCATACGGAGGACTCAGAAAAATCCATATTGAAGGAGACAAGATCTTCCTCAACAACAAGAGAATCTTCCTCAGGCTCGTACTCGACCAAGGCTACTATGAAGATGGTATTTGGACTGCGCCGACAGATGCCGCACTGAAAAAAGACATAGAGCTCTCTATGGAAGCCGGATTCAACGGCGCCAGGTTGCACCAAAAGGTCTTCGAAGAACGATTCCATTATTGGGCTGACAAGCTGGGCTACCTGACCTGGGGCGAATCGGCTTCCTGGGGAGTCAGCGCCTTCTCCCACGGCTCAAACGGAATGCAAACCGTCGAATTCTGGAAGTCGATGGCCAACTTCACCCAGGAATGGAAGGAAATCCTTGAACGCGACGCATCCCATCCGTCGATCATTGCCTGGTCACCGGCCAACGAAACCTGGCCAGGAAACAACCTGCAGCTCCATCACAGGATCATGACCGAGCTCTACGACCTCACAAAGCTCATCGATCCTACAAGACCCTGCAACGAAACAAGCGGCTACCACCACGCGAAAACCGACCTCTGGACAGTACACTTCTATCGCCCAAACGCAGAAGAGCTGAAAAAGGCGCTCGTGCCGGAAGACGGCGGCATCCCATCACGCAATCGTGATTGGGAAATCGGATACACCGGACAACCCTACATCAACGATGAATTCGGCGGATTCATGTTCATCCCGCCAGAACGGTCGAAATTCGCTGACAATACATGGGGATACCACGGACTCGACCTCAAAAACGAAGACGAACTCTGCCAGAAAATCGAAGAGCAAGTCGACCTGATGATCTCGCTCCCAAATCTTTCTGGATACTGTTACACCCAGCTCACAGACATTGAACAAGAGCAAAACGGTATCTATAACTACGACAGGACCCCCAAGGTCACCCCCGGCAAACTCGCCAAAATCTTTGGCAAGAAGCCCTCCTACGAGCAGTAATCCCAATCACACCCTAAACCTAAACAAGCTCCGCACATCTCTCTAACCCAGAGTACGCGGAGCTTGTTTTATGCCCTCCTCACACCATCCAAAGTGCCCTCCGAACCACCCAGGGTGCCCCATAGGCGCTAACTTGGTTTGGCCTTTCGGCTTGCGTTGGGTTGCGCATGGCTTACATTATAGCTAGGTTGTTTTTTCCATTCAAGAATCTAGCGACAGGAGGCAAACCATGCACAACACAGCTTCAAGCGTTTTCCGTACAGGCGACATTCCCGCGTGGGAGGACTTTCTGGCGTGCCTTCCGCCCAACTGGCGCGAGGTCGCCGCGGCCACCGATGCGCTGAAGGGGCTCCGGAAAGACAAGGATCCGGACTCGCTGATGCACGTGCTCATGCTCCATCTCCTCTGCGGGCACTCGCTCCGCGAGACGTCCGCGATCGCCGCCGAGGCGGGCATCGCGTCGCTGAGCGACGTGGCCGTGCTGAAGCGCCTCCGCAAGAGCGGCGACATGTTCAAGGCCCTTTGCGCGGAAGCGTTCGGCGAGGTCAGGGCCGGCGCGGATCTCGCCGAGTACCGCGTCCGCCTGGTTGACGGGACGGTCATCAAGGAGCCGGGGCAGTTCGGCACGCAGTGGAGGATCCATTTCAGCTATTCGCTGTCGGACATGGCGTGCGACTTCTTCAAGCTCACAAGGACGAAAGGCAAGGGCACCGGCGAGGGGCTGGAGCAGTTCGAGGTCAAGCCGAACGACATCATGGTGGCCGACCGGGGATACTGCAGGTTCAGCAGCTTCAAGCACGTGGCGGCCGGAGGCGGATACTCCTGCGTCCGCTGGAACAGCGGCGCCCTCCCGTTGCTGAACGGGGATGGAAGCGCCTTCGACATCAGGGGCTTCTTCAAGGCCCATCCGCGCGAGGGGATGTGCGGCGAGGCCGATGTCTTCATCCGCGACGGCGCAACGGGGGAGAGGCTGCCGTGCCGCGTCTGCATCATCCGGAAGGACGGCGAGTCGGCGGCGCGCGCCAGGAGGACCCTGAACCGCGAGGCCTCGAAGAAGCAGAAGGCGCCCGCCGAGCTTGCGCTTCTCGCATGCGATTTCCTTGTCCTCGTGACGACGCTGCCCGCGGAGGCCTTCAGCCTGAAGAAGGTCCTTGGGCTGTACAGGCTCCGGTGGCAGGTGGAGCTTGTGTTCAAGAGATTCAAGAGCATAGCCAGGATAGGGGCGCTGCCGAAGTACACGGACAGCAGCGCAAGGGCGTGGCTGTACGGAAAAATGTTTGCCGCGCTTCTGATTGAACGCATCGGCTCCCGCCTGGGAGCTTTTTCCCCCTGGAGAGCCGTGGCTTGCCCGGGCGGCGCGCAGGAGCTTGTGGAGCGAATTCAGGGCATTGTATCGTATCGCGATACAGTGGATCACGCCAGTGATCAGGCTCGCTGACCTCAAGGAGAACTGGAATGCAATCAGGGGGAAGCTCCGGCAGCCGCCGAGAAAAAGAGCCATGCAACTGGAAAACCTGCTTGCGCAAGAAACAAGTTAGCGCCTATGGGGCGAAGAAGACGGTCATGGAACTGCCGTCGTTCTTCTCGGTGACCTCCCTGCGGATGCCCTTGAGCTTCTCCGGCCAGTCGGCCAGGTTCTGGATGCGCTCCTCGTCGGTCTTGGGAATGAAAGTGGGGAAATTGCCTTCGCGTTTGCCAGTCGAGCGGGTGCGTGTGTCCAGCATGGCGCGCATCTGCTCCTGGATTTCATCGAAATGCTCCACGCGGAGGACGGATGTCACATCGTCTCCGATGTTGCGGTCATCCAGTTCGGGGAACAGGCCAGCCGGCATCACCAGCCCCTGGGAGATGACTCCGCGGAGCTTGACGGTGCGGATGCGGACGGCCTGTCTGATGGTCTTTCCGTGCTTGTCGCTCCAGGAACGGAGGCAGCGGTCGTGCAGGAAGGCGTAGCGTTCGTCGTCGGCCGGCAGCGCCGAGTCGATTTCGAAATAGACGGCGCGGTCTCCGGGGCGGAATTCATTGCGTCCGGTGACGATGCGCCAGGCTTTGCCAACTAACGTTACCACATCCAGGCGGTCGGTTTCGGGGATGGGGTCGGCGGTTGCGATGGTGACGATAGATGCGAGTTTTCTCATGTTGCGGTCCTTGTCGAAATGTTTTTTTTGCATCGGGCTTTTCTGTCCCGTCACCAATGCATTCGACAAAATCGCAAAAGCGTTCAGGGCTTTTGGGGAATTTTCTGAAAAAAAGTTTGTTTCAGGCACAAAAAAAGCCGCCGGACCTGGCTGGCGCGGCGGCAATTAGAAAAAATCATAGACTATTTTTGTCTATGATGATGGAAGAATTGATAATGAGTAGTACATTGTAAACAATAACATTTTCTATCGTTGGAAAAGCAATAGGGTGTCATTTATGGATTTTAACATTTTTAAAACACTGTTTTCCGGATATCGCGGGTACAAAGAAGAATTTTCTTCTCAGGTATTGGCTTTCTTTCTGACTCCGCACATGCCTCATGGTTTTCGAGATGCGATTCTATCAGGAATGCTCAAGAAATTAGGCTTGCAGATCACTTATAATTGGCCAGAAAATGCGCATGATTATTACTGCCGTGATATTTTAGGTTCCCTAAATACATCTTCTAATGAGGACTGTGAAATACAAATAGAAAGTGCTCCAGCCCCTGGCGATTCAGGACGAATTGACATATTTCTCCGTTTGGGGCAAAATCTGTTAATTATCGAAAACAAGATTTACCACGGCTCGGTAGGAGAGGTGTTCACGCAAATTGAAGGCTACCGAAAAACATTGGATGAATGGCTGAATAAAAATAAATACCAATTTACAATTTACCCCGTCATAATATTTCCGAAAGACTATCAGATGACCTTGACCAAAGATGTAATTTATTCCTGTGACTGGAATGATGTTTGTGAAATATTCGAAGCAGCACTTCAATCAAATCCGCACGCCAATGGTGCAGCTATGCTCCGGGATTTTATGGTGTATATACAGGAAAGTTACAAGGGATATCGTAACTCTGATGATTCTGTACAAAAGAAGGATTTGCAGTCATTTACAGAATATATTGACGAAATCAAGACGAGAGGTGTTCCTGCTGATAAAATATACGCGATATTGTCAGCCTGGCATGATGTCAGCGGGGTGCAGGACAAAAATCCGGCAAGCGTTTATAATGGATTGAATGATGGGCCTGTAATGTGGCATTTCCGAAAAGACGGAAGTGGAAAATGGTATTTCCCTTTTAAAATCTCACGCAAAGGCACTCTTATTTTTCAGAAAAACATTATGGATGCTCAAAAGCTTGTCATTGGCGATGAAGTCATGGGAATGCTTTATGATGGCATTTTCAAGAAGAATATGATATCTTGCAGTGTCGCAAGTCTTGACGAAGAGAAAATATCAAAATTGAAGGTGATTTTCGATAGGTTTTGCCGTATTATTGAAACACAGTCTGATAGATAGAAAATATGCCCGTAAACAAGAAATCCCAACTGCGAATCGCCTGCCTCCTTCGCCTGATGAAGGAGGAACGCTATCCTAATTTTCCGATGGTGCTCAAGGAATTGCGCCGCCTGGACGAGGCGGGAGTTTACAAGCTCTCCCAGAAGACCATCCAGCGCGATGTGAAATACCTTGTCGAGGAGCTGCATGCCCCCATCCAGTATGATGCGGAGCGGAAGGGGTACTATCTGACCGACAGGTTCTGGAGCGGTGTTCCCATCACGGAGGAAGTCGAGATGGATGCCGCCGTCTACGGGGCGCATCTTGCCGAGACTCTCCTGCCGCCGTCCCGTATCGCCAGCGAAATCCGCCAGGGGACGGATGCGCTCTGGAGCCGGAACTGCGGAACATCGGAGGAGTTCGCCGCGCTCAACTCACTGGTTGCCAGAGGTTCGTCGCAGAAGGTGCTCCCCGACGTATTCCAGACGGTCTTCGAAGCCTGGCGCATGCAAGCGCCCGTCGTCGTCAAATACCGCCGCGCGGGGGACGGCCATATCCTTCAGATGACAGTCGAGCCGCATGTGCTGACGCTCTTCGACAACGTCTGGTACATCAAGGGGCATCTCCGGAAGACGGACAAGATCAGCTCCGCTGAAAAGCCCGTCATCACCCTGGCGCTTCACCGGATGCTTGGCGCGTTGCGGATTGACGGTCATTTCCAGCCTGACCAGAGGATGATTGAAGAGGTCAACGACGGGAAGCTCTTTGATGTGAAACGGCTGGACCGCGTTGAAATCCTGCTCCGTGAGTCCTCTGTCGTATGGAGCGTGGAGGCATTTCCAAATGCCAGGCTGGCACGGAAAAAGGACGGAACGGCTGTCCTGACCGTCAGGGACATAGAGGAATACCGGGTGCTGAATTTCATGATGACATCCGGCGGAAAGGCCAGCGTCCTTTCTCCCGAATGGCTGCGTGAAAGAGTGAGAAACTACGCAAAGAAGGTAGCGGAAGCAAATGGAGAAAACAAATAATGAGCAATAATTGGTTACTTGATGCATGGAAACTTGAGCCAAAATACTACAAGGTTGGCAAACAATTTGAACGTTCTTCTAAGCTTGAAAATTATCCTTTGCCTCCCGCTTGGCTTGCCGGGGATGAAAATGCAGAAAAAGTCAAAAAACAACTGCTTTCACATCTTCGCTCTCCCGAGGAGTTTGTCACGCAAATATTATTTTGGCTCCTTGCCGCAAGAGATTCTCATGGGCAATGGCGTTTCCAGTGTTTTCGAGACAAGTTCATGGAACTTTACGGAATAAATAAGGTTGTCCGGTTTGAGGCGGAGTATTCGGAAGGCGAGGATCGCTACGATCTTGTCGGATTTGATAATGACAACAGGCTTGCGTGCATCCTTGAGAACAAAATCAATGCACAGATAGGGGATGATCAGCTTTCTCGGTATTGGAATAAACTTAAGAATGTCCCAGAAAGTGTGCTTGGATTATTGACTTTGTTCAATGAAGATACGAATGGTCAGGTCGTGGAAGTTCAGAAGTTGACGCAGAAAGGGAACTGCCGCTTTGTACGTCATTTCTGGCATGACATATACTCATTGCTAGAGGAGATAGCAGAAGAAAAAGTCAAAAACATGCTTAAGACAATATTTGAATATTTCCAGTTTGACATCGAAGAATATTCTTTGCCTCGCAAATCGGAATCTCGAAAATCGCATATTGAACGCATTGAGACACTGATTCATAAAAAATGTGGTGATTCCTTTCTGATTAAAGCAAGCTACCCTCGCAGTTTAAGCAGTGTCAGCCATATAACGATATACTGCCCAAACAACCATGAAAAAATAATTGGAACAGGAAGTCGTACAATCAAGTTTCTGCCGGCACTCCTTGTTCTATGTGATGGCTTCAGGATGCATGGCAAAAGAACCGGTGAAATATGTTCTATAAAATGCGGTATATTGCATCGAAATGCCGATGGCAATATTCGTTCGACTAAAAATATGATAGAACTTGATCCGAAAGAAATAGAAGAGATGACTATTTATGACACCAGATATCCTGACTGGCAGAATTCAATTCATTATCCCAGTGAAGCCTGCCCTAAGGAAAATGATTTCTGGCAAATGGTAGAAAAGGTGATTGGAGACGCTATAGAAGTTTTTAAGATTTTTCTTCTAAATAAAACATCATAGACTCAAAGTGTCCACCATCGGATTGTAAAATATCTCCAGTGACAGAAAAATCTGCCATGACAACAACCCGATGGAGACACGACAATGACTGAAAAGACTAAAATCTGCGTGCAGTGCGGCGACGAAGACCGCTGCCATGAGTATGAAGGCAAGTTCTACTGCAACACATGCGCATTTGGACTGCTCTCACAACTGAAACATGACTATTTCAAGAGCAACGACGCAACTCTAGGCTGGAAGATCGATGATTTCTGGCATAGACTGTATTCCGATCCGCGCAACGCGAGAGACGACATTTACTGCCTTGATGACGCAGACTGGCTGGACGATCTAGAGAATGAAGGGCTTTCGGACGATGCCATGCTTGCATACGCTCATGAGGATGCAAGAGAGCTTGTCCGGGATTTCATCGCTGAACATTTAGACGGCGATTTGGACAGGCTGAAGGACTTCAACCTGTCCACTCTTGATGGAGATAAAAAGTACGGGCAACAGGAAGGAAACAGCTTTGATGCCGATGACTGCATACTCGCACGCGCCATATATGTCCTTGTGTGGGGGGATGTGTTCCCGTATTTGAATATGCTTTCCGTTGGTTCCGGGCGCGCATACCGCGGGGATACGATGAACACATTCAATACCATGTTCGGACGTGAAATTCCCGAACAGCCGGGATGCTATTACGGGCTTGAGAACTTCCATCCGGACGAAAGGACGCGAAGTCTTGTCAGAAAGTTCCATGAACTTGTGCCGACAATCGGCAATTACGTCGTTCTCCCGAATTACGCAGATGGAAACCGGAAGACGATCAACACATACCGTGGCTGCCATTTCCGTTGGCGCGACTATTTCGACCAGTTCATGATGGCACTGGAAGCGGTCCTGACCGATGCCTCAGAACAGGATGCCGCGCTCAGAACGCTCGTCATGGACAGAAACGGCTATGCCTTTGGGAAATACACGGGGGGTGAGGGATTTCGCACACTGGCAGAGCGGCTTTTCCTGGACGGATATGTCGGGGAAGACGGACACGCATTCGCCTTCAATACTGTCATGACCGGCAAGGTACAGTTTCATTGGATGAAGCCGCGCCCGTCAGAAGAGGAATATCTGAAGGGAGCGCAATGGTATGCCAGAAATGCCATTCAGATTATCCGCGCACGCGCAGAGCGGATCGTGAATGTTCTGGCAGAAAAACTGTAGTCCTCAGGATTGACACAAGCCTGAGGAACTGAATAATTTTCAACGGAAACAAAACCAAAAGCAAGGAGACAACTATGGCTACTGCAAAATTCTACGATTGGAAAAAGAGAAGAAATGTAAAATGCGAGGTAAAGTCCAAGCATTCGACAGGAACGTTTGAACAGACGTACTGGATTGCAGGCGTCAAGGACAATTTGGAAGATACGAAGGTTTCCCGCGAGGAGTATGAAGCATTCGATGTGCCGGAAACAGGGAATCAGCATAATGATTATCTCAGAAAAATGGAGAAACTCAGGGAATCCGGCAAGTCCGAACTGCCCCGTGACTGGAAGCGTATGTCCGTGGAAAAGCAGTGTGAATATCTGGATGGCCTTCTGAAGGAAATTCTGGAATACGACTGTGATTATAGCATCAATGTGACCCTGCAGTGGCATGGGCAGGGAGCATCTGCCTTTGTTCAGTTCACCGATTTATCCACTGGGGAATACGAACCGGATTATGTGCGATGCAATCTGGTGCGCGACCCGAATATGAAGCTGGCTGATTTGCCGGAATCATTTCAAAAATGGGCGTATGAGTTTTACGGGGAGAAGGATCTCGCAGACAGTGAAACCCGAACAGTGGAACTTGTTGGCGGCGGCGGGACGTTCACGGAGGCTCTGGAAGATCTGTTCGGGTGCATTGTTCTGCTGTTCTACGGATATGAATGTCTGTACTTCAAGGGGGATTATGAGGAATACTGCAGGAAAAACAATGGAGATGATGATGACGATTCTGACGATGAATGGGACGATGAATGGGACGATGATAACAAATAGGCAGAATGCATAGTATTGAGTAATGCAAAAAGCCCCGCTGCCGTTTTGACAGTGGGGCTTTTTGACAATTGATTATTCCGTGACGACTTCCTCCCACGGACCGTTGTCGGTCACGAACCACTTTCCGTCCATGAAGAGATAGACATAGTTCGCCCAGAAGCGGTCGTATGCCTCGCGGGCGAGCTGCCAGCGGTCGCTCCATGGCGTGGGGGCGTGGAGTTCCTCGCCGCGGTCGCGGCAGTATGCGACGCATGTTTCGGGCGTTACGCCCAGGACGGAAAGGTCTCCCAGGGCAAGAAGCCGTTCGGCCAGTTTCCGGGTCGCGTAGTGTTCCGCAAGGATTTTCCCCGCGTGTGATCCATACATGTCGTTGTGGACGTAGATGGAGCGGCACGAGCCGTCGTCGTCCATTATCGCGACAAGTCCTCTTGTTGACATGGTGTTTAGCTCCTTATTTATATGTCACGCAGGCGGAGAGCGTCGCGGCTGCCAGCCAGTAGATGACCTGCTGCCAGTCGCGGCCGACAGCGTATGCGGTCGCAGACAGTACGTCCAGCGCGATAAGTATTGAGGGAAAGATGTAGGTGTATTTCATGGGATACCCCCTTTTGTAACTGTCGTCATTTTCGTAAGTGTTCTGCGGGCTTTTCGCTGAATGAAACCCTGTCTGCGAATCGTGCTTCACGGCCGTCCTGCGGCGCGAAAAAACACTGCCCGTCGCCGTAGAAATTCACCCAGAGACCACGCGAACCGTCCATGATGCGGACAGTTGCGGGCATTGCAAAGGCGAAATACGGCGGACGGAACCAGACGGTCGTCCCGTCGGCAAGTGAATTGAACTCCTTGACTGTCATTTCATTCCCTTCAAATCAGATAGAACTCCACTCCGGGGAAATCCTTCAGTTTCAGGACGTCTCTGGACTTCTGCTCCATCCACTCGTACTGGTCGTGCAGGCCGAGTCTCATGTACTTTTCCATCGTCATCGGCTTCCGCTCCCGCGCATTCCGCTTGCGCAGGTCCTCTTCGCACCATTTGAGGAATTTCCTGTGATAGTAGGCGGAGAGGTTGTCGATGATGGTGTTCGGCGACAGCTTGATGCCGGTCTCGTCGCCGACAATCCATTCGTTGCCGCAGAATCTCACCCCGACGTCGAAAAAACGGCAGTATATGTCTATGCTCATGTCAGCCTTCCTCCACGTCTTCTGGGTGTTCGCGCAGGACTTCCCGGCAGTCATACAGCCTTGTGCGGAGGGAAATGGCGTCCTCCAGCTCCTCCTGGTATTCCTTGACTTTCAGGGCGATGTGTTCCGCCCATGGGTATTCGTTCCCCTCGCAGTCCTTTGCGTATGCGGGGGGAGTCATGGCCATCAGCGCCAGAATCTCGCGGAAGATCCTTGCGATGTTCTCGTTGCATTCATCGATTTCCTCTTCGATATCGTCCTTTCCGCTGCGGGACAGGTATCCGTTGTGCTTGTAGTAGGTTCCCCAGCTCATAGTCGCTTCGCTCCTGTAAAAAGTAGAAAGTGAAAAGAATCAGAATGGAATGTCGTCGTCCTCGACGGCGGGCATTCCGCCGGGCGGTTCCGTCAGGGGACCGTTCTCAAGCTGCCACATGAGTTCATCGGTCATCTCCGGCCTTTCGCCGAGCACGACCTTCGATATGCGGTCGAACTTCTCGCCGGTCACCCATCTGACGGTGATATGCATCGGAACAGCCAGCGCCCCGAAGCGGGCCCAGAACACTGCCTCGTCCACGGTGTTCGGAATCGGGCAGCCGTCAGGCGCACGCTCCTTCCACCACCTCTCGAACTTCTTCCGCGCGTAGCCCGTATGTTCGGGGCAGACCCATTCCGACTTGTACTGGCCGATGCCGATTTCATAGTCCACGCGCATGGTCCGGGGCGTGCCTTCGTCAGCATTCCTCCTGACATGCGGCTCGTAGAACACCCCGTGAACATCGTATTCCTCGTCCCTGACTTCACCTGAAAGCACTCCCTCATTTGAGGCGTGCTCCGTCAGGTTGCTGCGCTCCGGCGGCGGAAACTCGTAGCCGCATTCGGGGCATTTCCCGTATCCGACGGCGATGAGCGCATTGCACTTTGGGCATTTCTTGACGGGGGCTTCGCCGCCATGGCCGCCGGAACCGGGCTCCTTCACCTTGATCATGTCCAGCGGCCCGTGCCTCATGATGTTCGAGCCGTAGTCCAGAATCAGGCAGTTGGTCTTGCCGGTTGCCGGAGACAGGCGGGTGCCGCGTCCGGCCATCTGCAAAAGAAGGCCCGCCGACTGCGTCGGGCGCATCAGCACCACGCAGTCCGTGTTCGGCGCATCGAAGCCGGTCGTCAGGACGCCCACGTTGGCCAGGAACTTCAGCGGCGGCCTGGGAGTCCCCCACAGGTCGGCGGGAATCTTCTCGCCTCGGAAACGGGCGATGATTTCGGCGCGTTCGCCGGAGGAGGTGGAGCCCGTGACGACGGCGCATTCCTGATTGGAATAGAAGCGGATGCGCTCCGCCACGTGTTTGCAGTGTTCAATGCTCGTGCAGAAGATCAGCACGGACTTCCTGTCCTTCGTCAGCCGGACAATCTCCTCGCAGGATGCGTTGACCAGTTCCTCGTTGTCCATCGCGGAAGCCAGTTCGTCCTGGACGAATTCCCCCGCCTTCGTATGGACGGTGGAAAGGTCGGCTTCCGCGCGCCCGGCGCGCGACACCAGCGGCGACAGATATCCCTGGGCGATCATCTCCTTGAGGCCCGCTTCGTAGCAGACATGGTTCAGGATGTTCTCCGGCCTGCAGATGGCTCCGCCCTTGAGGCGGAAAGGAGTCGCCGTCAGCCCGATGACGCGCACGAGGGGATTCATCAGCTTCATGTCCTTGAGGAACGTGCGGTACATGCCGTCGCCCTCGGGACTTATCAAATGGGCCTCGTCCACGACCACCAGGTCGAATGCACCAAGCTTATCAGCCTTGTCATAGACGGACTGGATGCCGGCCACGATGACGGATTCGCTGGTGTCGCGGGACTTGAGGCCGGCGGAGTAGACGCCGACTTTCAAATCCGGGCATAGCTTCCTGACCTTGTCGGCGTTCTGCTCCAGCAGCTCCTTCACATGGGCGAGGATGAGCACGCGCCCGTGCCAGAGGCTGACGGCGTCGCTGGCTATCTTCCCCAGCACTAGGCTCTTGCCCGTGCCCGTCGGCAAGACGATGCACGGGTTGTCGTCCCTGGTGCGGAGATGCTCGTAGACCGCATCCACGGCGGCCTGCTGGTATGGACGCAGTTCTATTTGCATATCGCGCCAGCCTCCCTGATGCGCCCGCATCGTCTGCAAATCTTCATATCCATTCGGGATTCTCCTCCCGCTCGCGCCAGTCCTCGGGCGCAAGCCCGAAGTTCCGCATCTCCGTCTCAATGGACTGCCGTACAAGCTCCAGCCGCTCATGGCTGATCTTCAGGTCTCGGCAGATGTCGTCGGGCGTGCATCCCCTCATGAATAGGAAGCACACCATCCGCTGGGTCTCGTCACGTATCGTCTCCAGGTACTGGCGGACCAGTTCCACCCGGGCCTGTCTGTTCTGTCTGTTCATATTCGGAAATCCTTATCAGCGCCAGGCCGTCGGGCGGCTCCGGCTTCTTCTTTGTCACGGTCAATCTCTGGATGAGCGAATCGTCCTCGTACACGCCGGCACAGGTCAGCGCATCCAGCAGAGATTTTAGGGAATTGTCCAGGTCGCGCCGCCGATTGTCGGGCGGAAACAGTTCAAGCTCCACCGCAACCGGGACGCCGAAGGACGGATTACCGGCCCGCCGGGCAATTGCGCCGACGGCATCCCGGTACCTGCGTCCGTCCTTGGAAATGAGGACGCGCGGGCCGACGTGCCGGTAGTAGTGGTTCACGCTCGGCGGCCACGGAAGCGCCATGGTCACGTTCATTGTTCTTCCTCCTGCGTTTGCCGAAGTCCTTCTCGACCCGCAGGGGCGCGGGAGGCGGCAGGCAGTCTCGGTTCACGGGATGGAACCAGAGAAGCCCCGCCACAATGATGGCTGGAATGACTGTGGTCATAGTCAGGCCTGCGCTCCCGAGGTGTTTCGCGCCCACGGAGGCAGACTGCTGGCCGCGGCCGCCTGTGGCTGGGGGGCAGGCGCAGGAGCGGCTACGGGCGCGTTTGCGGCCGAACGTGCGGCGTATCCGCGGATGACGTTCTCCAGCTCGCCCGTGTCCTTCTGCTTTTTGCACTTGACGGTCAGGATGACGGGAAGGTTGTGGAGCTCGCAGGTGTCGGACGGGTTGAGGACGTTCACCGCGTGGCAGAGCGCGGAGAAGACGGCGCGGCCGATGCGGACGGCATCGGGATTGGCGTTCTCGATGTTGTAGCGTCCCCAGATCTTGCG
>Ga0123334_1002495_pt1 | contig 21199 bp, 22 predicted proteins | sample BiotimSIPDNA_FD_89706 | JGI IMG/M metagenome (GOLD analysis project Ga0123334, IMG submission 89706) | Anaerobic biogas reactor microbial communites from Washington, USA - Biogas_R1 time_0 SIP DNA | ecosystem: Engineered > Bioreactor > Anaerobic > Unclassified | place: Washington, USA... | reverse complement strand
CATTTATGAAACCACTCCAAAGTAATGTATTGATTTTTTCTGTAAAAGGTTCAGTATTGGGCTCCAAAGTGCATGAATCGCTGATGAACACGAGGGCTGTTGTTGAAAACACCTACAGTGTTCAGAAAGCGGTCGAATTCATCTCCGAGGAAACGCCCTGCCTGGTCTTTGTGGACACACCCGCAGATGACGCCAAGGCAATTGAACTGTGCAAAAAAATCAAGAAACTGAAGGAAGAGATTCCCTTTCATCTCTATTTTTTAATCGACAACAACCACGACATTGAGCAACAGCTCGAATGGTTCGACCTTGGCGTTGACGAATTCGGCACACGCGACACCAATGCTGTTTTGGTTACCCGTAGGGTTCAAAACATCCTGGGCCGCTTCCTTGGTGCCAACAAGGACGCCATTCCCCAAAAAGGCATTGTTATCGACAGGGAACGCTACTTGGTATACAAAGACGGTCAGGACATCTTCTTGCCACGCAAGGAATTTGAACTACTGGTACTGTTGGCTTCCAAACCACTGAAGGTCTTCACCCGTGAAGAAATTTTCAAACTGGTCTGGGGTAACAAATCCATTGTAGGCGACCGCACCATCGACGTTCACGTACGCAAAATACGCGAAAAAATCGGTGAAAAATACATCGCCACCATCAAGGGTGTCGGGTATAAATTTATTGGCTGATAATCAGCCAACTCCAAAAAAAGCCGGTGTAACAACCGGCTTTTTTTATGCCCCTAATGCAGCTTGAGGCCAGGGAACAATCGGAAAAAGTTCGTTTCCACCACCTGCACCAATCGTTCAACAGGCCAATCCAACACATGAGCCGCCTGTTGATAATGCATTGCAATGTCTCCCTTTTCATCTGTCTCCAAGAAGAGGCGTTCGGGAGCACACGCCTTCAACGCTTCCGGCTTGAATAGTGGTCCAAAAGACAGGTAAAAACCCTTTGAAATCCATTGAGAGGCTTCTTGCTGGCCTCCCCTGAAGCCATGTAAGATCCACGCAGGAACTTCCTTAAACCGCTGCTTGCAGGCCAAAATGGAAGGTGCAGCCTTGACAGCATGCAGTATCACGGGTTTATTCAGCTTGGCAGCCAGTGCCGCTTGTTGATTAAAAGCAGCTTCCTGTATTGCCATTGAAGGACCGGCCATTTTGTCAAGGCCTATCTCTCCGACCATCAAGCAATCAGGCCTTGACAGCCATCCTTCGAGTGTATGAACCATCTCCTCAGACCACAACGCCGCGTCCCAAGGGTGCACCCCGGCACTGAATCCCATCACACCAGCATCAGCCATGCCAGTCAAAGCGCTTTCACGCCTTCCAATCATCACATTGTGCACCTTGTACACGCCGTGTTCACCGGACGTTTGATGAGTGTGAATGTCAATATACATGATCAGGGTACAGGATCGTAACCATGCCCTCCCCAGGGATGACAACGCGCCAGCCGTTTAACGGCCAGCCAGCCCCCTTTCAAAGGACCATATTTTTGAATAGCCTCTACTGCGTACTGCGAGCAGGTTGGCGTATAGCGGCAAGAAGCCTGGGTCATGGGGGAAATCGCCCCCTGGTAAAAACGGATCAGTCCTAGAAAAAGAAGCCCCAGGGCCTTTTTCAATACCCACACTACTTTTTCAAAGGCACTGGTCAAAATGTTCATGATGGATTGTGATCGATTGGATGGAGTTCACCTTGTAATCGAAGTAGCAACTGTTGCATCCGTTGCGTCACCTTGGAGAAGGATAGCTCTTCCGCTGGTATCCAAATCAACGCCACATGAAGGCAGACATCCTTAGAAACGCCATCAACAAGTACATGTTTGTTGAGCCGATAGGCCTCCCTGACCAATCGCTTGATCCGGTTCCGCCCTACCGCATGTTTAATTTTCCGCTTTGAAACACTGATCAGCACCTTGACGCTTGGAGTCATACAAACCGCTGTCGCTTCTTCTAACGGAACAACTGGTGCTGACAGACTAGAAGGCTCTGCCTGTCCCTTATCGAGAGGCACCGCCATCCAAAGCACCCTGAAGGGGTAACAGACAAACGACGCGCCATGTTGAAAAAGAGCATCTACGCGTTTTTCTCCGCATAGGTGTTCAACTTTTGGAAAGGTAGGAGCCGTCATAGACATAAAAAAAACGCTGTTTTCACAAAAGTAGACATTCTACCGGAAAACAGCGTTATATTGACAGTGGGTTCGCTTATTTCTTGTTGGCCTTGTTATTTTCCTTCAAGAAGGCATCTATAGCGGCCGTAATGGAAGGAGATTCCGGTTTAGGAGCTTCAACATCCAGTCGCAGGCCAGCATCACGCACCGCTTTAGCCGTCGTAGGTCCAAGCGTGGCAATGGCCACTTCACCTTGATCAAAATTTGGGAAGTTTTTCATCAGTGAAGCCACACCAGTAGGACTAAAGAACACCAGCATATCGTAATCGAAGGGTTCATCAGGTCCAAAATCGTTACTTACCGTTTTGTACATGACGGCTTTGGTGTAAGCAATTTTCTTTTCATCCAACTTTGCCAGCAAATCATCCTTGTGGACTTCGGAAATGGGGACAATGAATGTCTCCGTGCTGTGTTTCTGAATCAACTGCACCAATTCATCGGGTTTGCCATTGGCGCCAAAAAAGACTTTGCGCTTCCGATACACGATGTATTTTTGCAGATACAGGGCTACTTGCTCACTAATGCAGAAATACTTCATACCTTCAGGTACCGTCAATCGCATCTCCTCACACAAACGGAAGAAATGATCAATAGCTGTCCTAGCTGTAAAAATGACAGCCGTATGATCTAAAATGGACACTCTCTGCTGCCTGAATTCTTTAGAAAATACGGGATCTACTTTGATGAAAGGACGGAAATCTATCTTCAATCCGTATTTTTCTGCCAGGTCAAAATAAGGTGACTTTTCGGAGGTTGGCTTGGGTTGTGATACAAGCACATTCTTGATCTTCAACGTATTAACTATTAATTAGAGATTACTATTGAATGAGGAAAATCCCCTTAAAAAACACTAATAAAGGCAAAATTTCCAGCGCACAAAGGTACAAAATGATATAGATAATACCGCCATGTTCAAGAAGAAAAAAATTGAGACCCTTGACGGCGTAGACAATTCGAGGCAGGATAAGGAAGAAAGCAGGCCATGCATACAGTAGCCAGAAGGGCAGTACGACGCTCATTTCATGCAACAACAAAAGGGGCACAAGGGTCATGGAAAAGACGGTCAGAATAATCTGATTTCCTTGTATCCATCGTCGCGTGAGATCGGGAGCAAAGAACACCAAAGCAACGAGTTTATATAAGAGATTCTTGGCTATTAGAAAAAGCAGCGTGAACAGTCCCAACTTCCAGAACAACCAGGTATCAGTCGGTGCATCTGCATTAAAAATTTGAAGGAACACATTAGCCCCCATGGTAACGAAAAACACATTGACAGGCCACAAAAACAAGGTATTGCGCTTAACCATCGTTTCCCTTGTGAAGCCCCTGTCATCGTGGAACATCAGGTTTTTGACCATTTCCCAAATAACAACAGGCCCCGTCTTCACCACTTTATGAAGGAGGAACAGCAGCACTAAGAGCAAGGAAAACACAAAAGTCTCAGAAACGGTACTGACAGGTCGAAGGAGGCCGTCATGACGTGGCGGCTCGCTGGGATGGCTGGTAACGGCCAGCATGGAGGGTGGGGTCAGCACCATCGCTGAAGCTTGTGTTGAATCAAGCGTATGATAGACCGTATCCTGCATATAAAAGCCTGGCATTTTGCCGTAAAAGTACACATTCTTTTCGTATTTTTGTCGACCAACACAGTCATGCACCATGCAGCGCGTATTCATCACAGGAAGTACGGGTCTGGTCGGCGGTCACTTGCTCGTCCAGCTTTATCTCAAGGGAAGTCGCATCAAAGCCTTAATCAGGCAGACGGCCTCCTTTGAACAGCTTAGGCTGATCTGTGACTTCTACAGTGTGCCCTTTCAGGAATTGCACAGAGCTGTCGATTGGGTCTACGGAGACACGCTGGATTATGTCAACCTGAAAGAAGCCCTAACTGGTTGTGAGGCTGTTTTCCATTGCGCCGGACTGGTGTCGTTTGGCAAGGGGCAAAGGAACGCGTTGCTGCGAACCAATGTACAGGGCACCGCCAATATGGTCGATGCCGCCTTACTGGCCGGCGTCAAACATTTCAACTACATCAGTTCCATCGCCGCTTTGGGTAAAGAAAGCGACACCGGCCTCATTGATGAAGAAACGTCCAGGGAAATGAGCAAGCCTGTTTCCGACTACTCGGAAAGCAAGTTCTTCGCCGAGCTGGAAGTCTGGCGTGGTGCCGCCGAAGGCCTTCCCGTGAGCATCCTCAATCCCGGTGTTATCCTTGGACCTGGCTTACCTGACAGAGGAAGTCTGCTCATTTTCAACGTCGCCGCCAAAGGCATCCCCTTTTATACAGATTCGCAAACCGGATATGTCGACGTCAGAGACATAGCCAGAGCGGCTATTGCCTTGGTTGAGAAAAATCTGACGGGCAAACGATACATCATGGTAGCAGAGAATTGCCACAACAAAGACCTCTTCGCCCTCATTGCCCCTGCATTCGGCAAAAAGCCACCGCACATTAGAGCCGGATTAGGCCTACTCAGAATAGCCGTCGGTATTTCCTCCATCATCAGCTGGTTCACCGGTAAGCCGTCACAACTCTCCAAGGACACCCTGCGTTCCATCACTCAACCGGAATTCTACTCAAGCCAACGTATCATCGATGAGCTGGACTTTGCTTTCACACCACTGCAAGAGACCGTCACCGATACAGCCTTGTTTGTCAAAAACCTCCCAATGAAAAAACAAAAAACCCGGTCGTAACCGGGTTTTTTGTTCTATAATAGCAGACTTCCGCCTCCCATCAATCCTTGAACTTGGCCGACAAGAACTCGCGGTTCAGGCGGGCAATGTTCGTAATTGAAATGTTCTTGGGGCATTCAGCTTCACAAGCACCTGTGTTCGTGCAGTTACCAAAACCCAGCTCGTCCATTTTGGCCACCATGGCTTTGGCTCTGCGGGCAGCTTCAGCACGACCCTGGGGCAACAAAGCCAACTGGCTGACCTTGGCCGACACAAACAACATGGCTGATCCATTCTTGCAGGCAGCGACACAAGCGCCACAGCCGATACAGGAAGCGGAGTCCATAGCCTCGTCGGCAATGACCTTGGGAATGGGTATGGCGTTGGCGTCGGGCACACCACCGGTGTTCACCGATACATAACCGCCGGCCTGAATGATTTTGTCAAAAGCAGTACGGTCTACCATCAAGTCGCGGATGATGGGAAAACCGTGCGAGCGCCAAGGCTCGATGGTGATGGTCTCACCATCCTTGAATTTGCGCATGTGCAACTGGCAAGTGGTCACATCTTCGTCAGGTCCGTGGGGATGACCGTTGATGTAAAGTGAACACATACCGCAGATGCCTTCACGGCAATCGTGGTCGAAAACCACTGGTTCCTTACCGTCTTTCACCAGGCTCTCATTCAACATGTCCAGCATTTCCAGAAAAGAGCTGTCGGTGGAGACACCATCCAATTGGTAGGTCTCAAACGCACCCTTCACCCTGGGACCACGCTGGCGCCATACTCTGAGTTTTATATTGATCGTTTTTTCCATGACGTTGATTATTTGTAGTTGCGTTGTTGAACCTTGATGAATTCGTAGTTCAAGTCTTCCTTGAGCAGTTCAGGCTCTTGGTCTTCACCCTTGAATTTCCAGCAGGAGACATAGGAGAATTGATCATCGTGACGCAAGGCTTCGCCTTCTTCAGTCTGATGTTCTTCACGGAAGTGACCACCGCAGGATTCTTCGCGGAGCAGGGCGTCCCTGGCCATCAGTTCACCGATTTCAAGGAAGTCAGCCACCCTGAGTGCCTTTTCAAGCTCTGTGTTCAAGTCATCACCGGCACCAGGAATGAATACGTTAGACCAGAATTCTTTCTTGAGTTCTTTGATGCTGGTCAGCGCTTTTTCCAAGCCGGCCTTGTTGCGACCCATGCCCACGAAATCCCACATGATATGGCCAAGAGCCTTGTGCAGGGAATCAACGGAGCGTTTTCCTTGAATGCTCATCAATTTGCTGATGCGGTCTTTAACGGCCTTTTCAGCTTCGAGGAATTCAGGCCTGTCGGTTGAGAAGCGCGGGGTGCGGATCTCATCAGCCAGGTAATTCTGAATGGTATAAGGCAACACAAAGTAACCATCGGCCAAACCCTGCATAAGGGCAGAAGCGCCCAAACGGTTGGCTCCGTGATCGGAGAAGTTGGCTTCACCGATGCAGAAGAGACCGGGGATGGAGGTTTGGAGTTCATAGTCTACCCAAATACCACCCATGGTGTAGTGGATAGCAGGGTAAATCATCATAGGCGTTTCGTATGGATTGTCATCAACAATCTTTTCGTACATCTGAAAGAGGTTACCATAGCGGGCTTCCACTACGTTGCGTCCCAAACGGTTGATGGCATCGGAGAAATCCAGGTAGACGGCCAGTCCCGTTGCACCAACGCCAAAACCGGCATCGCAACGTTCCTTGGCAGCTCTGGAGGCCACATCCCTGGGCACCAGATTACCAAAAGCAGGGTAACGACGTTCCAGGTAGTAGTCCCTGTCGTCCTCAGAAAGCTGAGTCGGTTTGAGCTTGCCAGCTCTAATGGCTTCAGCGTCTTCTTTTTTCTTGGGTACCCAGATACGACCGTCGTTACGCAGAGATTCCGACATCAGTGTCAGTTTCGACTGGTTTTCGCCGTGTACAGGGATACAGGTGGGGTGAATCTGAGCATAAGCCGGGTTGGCGAAGTAGGCGCCTTTCTTGTAAACCTGGATGGCTGCGGATCCGTTGGAACCCATGGCGTTAGTAGACAAGAAGAAGGTGTTGCCATAGCCTCCGGTGCCGATAACAACGGCATGAGCGGCGAAGCGTTCAATTTTACCGGTAACCAGGTTACGGGCGATGATACCGCGTGCCTTGCCATCGATGATGACCAGGTCGAGCATTTCATAGCGGGTGTACAGTTTTACAGACCCTTTGTTCACTTGACGGCTCAAGGCTGAGTAGGCACCCAGAAGTAACTGTTGGCCTGTCTGACCCTTGGCGTAGAACGTACGGGAAACCTGAGCGCCACCAAAGGAGCGGTTGTCCAGCAAGCCGCCGTATTCACGGGCGAAAGGTACACCCTGAGCGACGCACTGGTCGATGATACTGTTGGAGACTTCAGCCAGGCGGTAGACGTTAGCCTCTCTGGCTCTGTAGTCACCACCCTTGATGGTATCGTAAAACAAGCGGTAAACAGAGTCACCGTCGTTCTGGTAGTTTTTTGCAGCATTGATACCGCCTTGTGCAGCAATGGAGTGAGCCCTGCGAGGTGAGTCCTGGATGCAGAAGTTCAAAACATTGAAACCAAGTTCGCCCAGCGAAGCGGCGGCTGAGGCGCCGGCCAGCCCTGTGCCGACCACAATGATGTCAAGACGGCGTTTGTTGGCCGGATTGACCAGTTTCTGATGCGCTTTAAAATGCGACCACTTTTCCGCCAAAGGTCCTTCGGGAATTCTGGCGTCTATCTTAGAGGTTGTTTTTGTTGCCATAGTCGTGTGTTATTTATGCCAGAAAATTGGTAATCAAAAAGTAAACAGGAATCGACATGAACATCAGCACAACGATGGTCGATACAATGTTGGAGATCATCTTGATACGGGGCAGCCAGATGTGGTTGCTTCCACCCATGGTTTGGATAGCGCTCCAGAAACCGTGTGTCAGGTGAAACCAGAGGGCTCCCAACCAGATCATGTAAATGATGCAATAGATAGGACTGGAAAACAAGCCTTGTACCAGGACGGCACCGGCCACATGTAGTTCTTCACCACCTACCTTGGCGATCAATTCCTGCAACTGCATCTTGTACCAGAAATTGAACAAGTGCAAGGCCAGGAAGCCGACAACGATGATGCCCAAAACCAGCATGTTCTGAGAGGCCCAGTCCACACCAGGTGCTTTTTTGGTTACGGCGTAACGATCCTTACCCCTGGCCAGGTAGTTCTGCAACGACAGCCAGAAAGCGTAGAGGATGTGCACCACAAAAAGAACAGCAAGGCCTATCGTTCCCACGATGGCGTACCAGTTGGCGCCCAGGAAATGACAAATCTGATCATACACTTCAGGAGAAATGATGACAAACAGATTCATGATGGCATGGAACGTCAAAAACAGCACCAACGCGAGGCCGGTAATGCTCATGATCAGTTTCCTTCCAATGGATGAATTGACAATAAATAAACTCATACCTTGAATTATTAGTGTTATGGAATATAGGGTTGCATGCGTAAGAGTGCGCAAAAGTAATCCAAATCACCAAGAGTCGCAAACGATTACAGAAAGATTTCTTTAATAAGGTCTCGGAAAAAAAGGTTATTTTTGCGCGTTGGATGACAACGAAGATAACACCTTTTTCAACGAATTGTTCAACATCCTGTCCTTTAACACGTTTAGCATGAACCTGATTCATTCCGACAAAATCATTAACGCAATCAAGGAGCTGTCCCAGTATGACTTGTTGAAGGGCCTCTGCCATGAACAGCAAGAATCCCTGCCCATGCCATCGAGCGTGGCCCTGGAGGAAATCATCACCCTCTGCCGTGCTGTCATCTTTCCGGGCTACTTCGGGAACGCCAGCATTACCAAGCATAACCTGTCCTATCACATCGGTGTAAACGTGGAGCGCCTCCATCACCTATTGAGTGCGCAAATCCAGGCTGGCCTGTATTTTTCCAGGCAGCAAGGATATGCCCCTGCCCCCTGTATCAATCCTGAGCCATTGACCTCGCAAAAGGTAGCCGAAATCAAGGAAAAGGGACAGGCCTTGTCAGCCGATTTTATCGCCTCCCTACCAGCTATCCGGGAACAGCTGGCCACCGACGTGGAAGCCACCTTCCTCGGAGATCCTGCCGCCTGCAGCTTTGAAGAAGTGATTTATTGCTACCCAGGCCTCAGGGCCATCAGCAACTACCGCATTGCCCACCGCTTGCTGGAACTGGGTGTCCCCATGATTCCCCGCATGATTACCGAGATGGCTCATTCGGAGACCGGCATCGACATCCATCCAGGCGCCACCATAGGGGACTATTTCGCCATCGACCACGGCACCGGCGTTGTTATCGGAGCCACAGCCGTCATTGGCAAACATGTAAAACTATATCAAGGCGTTACCCTGGGTGCCCGCAGTTTTCCCCTGGATGAGACCGGACATCCCATCAAAGGCATCCCCAGGCATCCCATCCTTGAAGACAACGTCATTATTTATTCCAACGCGACCATACTCGGGCGCATCACCATTGGCAAGGGTGCCACCATCGGGGGCAACATCTGGGTCACGGAAGATGTGGCTCCTGAATCGCGCATTCTCCAATCCAAAGCTAGAAAATGAAACAAGAAACCTATATCGCCAAGACCCTGATGGGCTTGGAAGACGTATTGGCTGAAGAGATCAGACAATTGGGTGGTAACAACATCCAAATCGGTCGCCGCATGGTCTCCTTCGAAGGGGATAAAACCCTGATGTATAAGGCGAACATCCACCTTCGTACAGCCGTTCGTATCCTCAAGCCACTGTTGACCTTCAGAGCCACCGATGCCGACGAAGTGTACGAAACCCTGAAGCATTTTCAGTGGGAAACCGTTTTATCCGGCAAACAAACCTTTGCCATCGACACGGTGGTCTATTCGGAACATTTCAAACACGCCCGATTTCTGGCCTACAAGGCCAAAGACGCCGTTGTCGACTATTTCAGGGACAAAACGGGCCAACGACCATCAGTGCGGATTACCAATCCTGAAATCCCCTTACACATTCACGTCTCACACGACCAATGCACCCTGGCCCTCGACAGTTCAGGCGAATCCTTGCATAAAAGAGGCTACCGTGTAGCACAGACCGAAGCGCCCCTCAATGAAGTATTGGCAGCGGGAATGCTCCTGCTGGCAGGCTGGAAAGGACAATCGCACTTCATCGACCCCATGTGTGGTTCAGGCACCCTGCTGATTGAAGCCGCTCTCATTGCCCTCAACATTCCGCCAGGCATCTACCGCCAGCGCTTCGCCTTCGAAAACTGGCCCGACTTCGATCCAGACCTCCTGGAGGCACTGATGACAGACGATACCGGCCAACAGCCCTTCGATTTCACCATCACCGGCTCTGACATTTCTCCCCTGGCCATTGCCACGGCTGAAAAAAATGTCAAGGGAGCCAGCCTTTCAAAATACATTACCCTCAAGACCCAGGCCTTTCAAAAGATCACGGAAGCTCCCCTGCCAGGATTGTTGGTCACCAACCCACCCTACGGAGAGCGCATCAAACCCAACGACCTGCTCGGCCTGTACAGTCAATTGGGCGAACGGCTCAAACACGGCTTTCCTGGCTACGCTGCCTGGATATTGAGCTATAGAGAAGATTGTTTCGACCAGATAGCCCTCAGGCCCTCAGCCAGGATACCTATGCTGAACGGCTCCCTTGAATGTGAATTCCGTCGGTTTGACATCTTTGCCGGCCGACGCAACGACTACGTGGCCAACCGCAAACGATCCGAGTAACCCATGGCTCAGACCAGGAAATACTATGTCGTGTGGTCGGGTCGTCGACCCGGTGTTTACCCCACCTGGGATGCCTGCAAGGCTCAAGTTGAAGGCTTTGAAGGCGCCAAATACAAGGGCTATGAATCGGAAGAAGCCGCCAGGAAGGCCTTGAATGCAGGTTGGAAAGCCTCCAGTAGCAGTTCCAAACCTGCAGACCGAAACCTACCCAGACCAACCGGCGATTACCTGGCCGTAGATGCCGCCTGCAGTGGCAATCCCGGACGCATGGAATACAGAGGCGTCTTTTCCCGCACCGGCAACGTCATTTTTCATCAAGGTCCTTTTGAGGATGGCACCAACAACATCGGTGAATTCCTGGCCCTTGTCCATGCCTTAGCTCTACAAACCGCCAACAAAACCACTCTGCCCATCTATTCGGACAGCGCCAACGCCATTGCCTGGGTACGCAAGAAAACCTGCAACACCAAGCTGGAACGCAAACCATCCAACGAACCAATCTTCGACTTGATCGAACGCGCCGAGTACTGGCTGGCGACCCATACTCATGCCATCCCCATCATAAAATGGGAAACTGCTCTGTGGGGTGAGATTCCCGCCGATTTTGGACGAAAATAAAAATGGCGTACCTTTGCGCCCCACGTGGCACCACGCGTCGACCAACGCGTTCAAAACCAGCAAACCAGGCATGAAGCAACCCACAGAAAAAAACCCCGCAGCCGCCGTTATCATTTCCACCTACAACCAACCTGCCTGGTTGGAAAAAGTACTGTGGGGGTACGAACAACAAACAGTCACCGATTTTGAAATCATCCTGGCCGATGATGGTTCGGGCGAAGCCACCCAGTTGCTGATCGAACGGTTCATGGAAAGCTCCCCGCTACACATCCGTCACGTTTGGCAAGCCGATGAAGGCTTTCAAAAAAGCCGCATCCTCAACAAAGCCATCCAAACCGCAAAAAGCAACTACCTCATCTTCACGGATCAGGATTGTATTCCCAGGGAAGACTTTGTGGAAACCCATCTGAAACACGCCAGGAAAGGGTATTTTATATCCGGCGGTTACTACAAACTGACAATGCCGGTCAGCTTAAACCTCACCAGGGTCGATGTCGAAAACAGGCAGGCGTTCAACCTGGCTTGGCTCAAGCAACAGGGACAACCCATGACCTTCAAGGCCACCAAGCTATTTCGAAGTCCTTTCTACGCAACGCTGATGAACACGTTGACCCCGGCCAAGGCTTCCTGGAACGGCTGCAACAGCTCAGGCTGGCGATCGGATATGATTCTCATCAACGGATTCAACGAAGACATGCAATACGGCGGCCAGGACAGGGAATTTGGTGAACGGTTGGTCAACGCCGGAATCAAGCCCCTACAAATGCGCTATTCAGCCATTTGCCTGCATTTGGATCACAAGCGTCCTTACAAAACACCGGAAACGTTGAAGAAAAACAAGGCCATCCGGGAACACACGCGAAAAAACCGCGTCATACAAACACCCAACGGTTTGCGCAAACTCAACCCTTCAGCTTGATTACTCATGCCCAGAGCTACGCTTATCATCTCTGTTTACGACAACACCGATTTCCTGAAGGTGGTATTGGATTCTGTCAGGCGTCAAACCTGTCGTGACATTGACCTCATTATTTCCGAGGACGCCGAGCACCCGCACATGAAGGCCTTCCTGGCAGCCTACCCGTTCGACCTGCCCTGGCAACATATCACTCAACCCGACCAGGGTTGGCAGAAAAACAAAGCCCTCAACAACGCCATTCGCGCTGCCAACAGCGACTACCTTATCTTCATCGACGGCGACTGTGTGCTTCATCCTCGCTTTGTGGAACAACACCTGACCCACGCACGGGAAGGCCACATACTGGGAGGCAAACGGATCAAACTCAACGAAGCGTTGACCCGTGTTTTCCTCAACAACCTGCCTCCGGAGGGTTTCATGAATCACCACCTGTTCAAACACCTGTTCAACGCCAAAAAAAAAGGCCTCCGCTTCGCTGAAGAAGGTCTCTACCTCTCACCAGCCTGCTGGCCTGGCTTGTTGCCCACCCTGCGCCCCATGCACCTACTGAAAGGCTGCAACATGTCTTTTCACAAAAAAGACATCCTTGCCATCAACGGCTTTGATGAAGACTACATCAGGCCTGCCATCGGTGAAGACATCGACCTGACCTGGCGTTTCCAGTTGGCCGGCTTCAAGTTGGATTCCCTGCGCAACGTGGCTGTCCAATACCACCTCCACCACCGCGAAAACTGGGTGGACCAATCGGAGAATCTGGCTCTTATGGCGGAAAAGCAAAAAAAAGGTAGCGCAAGATGCGTCAATGGGCTCGAAAAAGAAAAAACACGCGTATCCATCATCCTTTGTACGTATAACGGGCAGGCCTACCTTGAGAAACAGTTGGAATCAATCGTCAACCAAACTTACACTCATTTTGAGGTAATTGCCATCGATGACCAATCCACGGATGGCACCTACGAACTCCTTCAACAAACAGCGGCCAAGGATCCCCGCTTTGTCGTTTCTCAAAACACGCAAACCCAAGGTATCAATCAGAATTTTGAACAAGCGACAGCTCAAGCCAATGGAGAGTATCTCCTCTTTTGCGACCAAGACGACATCTGGGAGATCACCAAATTGGAACACCTGCTGGATCATCTGAACGGAAGCCTCCTGTATTATCACAACTCACTGCTTATCAACGAGAATGATGCACCACTAGGTAAGACAACTGCCGATTTGTACGCCATGCGTTCCAACCTGCACCCCTTGTCCTTTTTGCTGCTTAACGCCGTGAGCGGCCATTCGTGTATGTTCCATCGCGATGTGCTTTCACATGGATTATTGCCCTTTCCCGGCACCATCTACTACGACAATTGGGTGGCCTACATCGCTGCCCTGCATGGACGCATCACCTACATCGACGCCTGCCTGGTTCGTTACCGAATACACGGCAACAATTACGCAGCATCCAAAATCAAAAAGCATCGTCTTGACGACAAGCTGATCAGAGACTGTCACCAGCAATTACACCAGTTTGCCGAACGCACTCCCGCGACGGCTCCTTTTCACGATTGGTTGATACGACTTCGCAACACTTATCTGGACAACCGACCGCACAGACGTCTTTACAGAATTTTCCTTTTGCTGAACTACATGAAACCGTTGACTGCCATTCGAAAGAAAAATGGCCTACATCGTTTTGCCTTATGCCTTAAAATGGCCTACAAGCCGCTTCCTAACCTCCGTCAATTTTCTTAAACGCTGCTTTCTCACGGACTTCCTTCTAAACCACTGCTGGCTTTTCCTGGCTGAACACAGCATTATTTCGAAGCAAACGGTTGGGTCAAATCCCCTCGCATCCGCGTAAGAATGGGCCATTTGTTTGAAAAAGGCCTCATCGCCCCTTAGCCTGTTAACGTTTTTGCATCCCTTTTCCAAACCAATTGCCGCGCCGAATTGCATGCGGTTCAAGTCAACCAGGCAAAACCGAACCTGTTCCTGATCGACTTCAAATAACACATTCCCTATTGAGAGATCCTTGTGCAACACACCTGCTTCGTGCATGTTGGCCACATACGTTCCAAAAGCTTTTGGAACGAAGGCCAACGCTTCTGTCAAAGGCGATTGGCCAAAGCACCTGAAATTGTTCGTGTACGGACATTGGAGGGAAACAAAGTAGGAACGGTCCAACAGGCCTCTTTTTTTGATTTCCATATACGCTATGGGCGCTGGGACATCAAAGCCAAGAGAAGTCATACGTATGGAGTTCTCATAGGAGCGCCTGGCCTTGGAAGGCCTCAGAAACGAATAGACAATCCGGTTCAGGTAATTGGGACGCTTAAACGCCTTCACATTGATGCGAAGTCCATTAACATCGAACACCCGTAGTTCATTCCTCCCCTTGTAAAGGCAGTAACCCTCCTTCTCAAACCGATCCGGGAGGGAGTAGATAAAGTCGCTCAGTGCAGAAAAAGCTGGTTGAAGTACAACAATCATGGTGTCAAGGCGGACTCAATAAAATGAACGATTCGGAGAGGTTCGAGTCCATTCAGGCAAGCCAAATCCTTGCGGTAGCAGGGTTTCTTGCCATAGATGGAACAAGGTCGGCAGAACAAGTCCAGTTGTAACTGGTGGGATGCCGGTTGATTCCAGGCTGCAAAGCCGGCAAAAGGATGGGTGGCGCCCCAGATGGAAAGCACCTTCGTATTGGCTAAGGAGCCCAGGTGCATGTTGGCCGAATCCATGGTCAATAACGCATCCAGGCAGTTCATCAGTTGCAGATCGTCATGGAGATCGCCTCCCACTGGTAGTTCCAAATTAGGATACCGTTCTTTCCAGGCTTTCATGACGGCCTCCTCCTCGGTGCCCCGACCAAACAGGAAAATCCGACAACCTGGTCGTTGAGCCAAATCGGCCACTACGACGGCCATCATTTCGAGCGGATACCGCTTGCCTTCGTGCCTGGCAAAGGGCGCAACACCCAGCCAAAGACCATCCTTGACACCAAACCGCTCCTGGACGGTAGCCATATGTTGACGTGTATCGGGCAACGTACGCAGCATTGCTGCCTCATCGACGACGAAACCGGCACGGGCCAACACCCTGCGGTAACGCTCCAGGGCTGGCGTGAGGGGTTCCAGAACCTTGTATTGCCGACGTGTCAACCGACGCCTGGCCTTGCGCTCTTTGCTCACCCGGAAGACCGGTCGTTTCCAACCCAGTAAAAAACCGAGCAGATAAGTGCGGTGGACAGCGTGCAGGTCGCAGACCTTGTCAATGTGTAAGGGACGAAGCACACGAAGCAGCTTGAACATCCCCCGAAAACCGTTGTGTGTACCACGCAAGTCGACAGGCACCACCATCAAATTGTCAGGTGTCTCTTTGAAAAGACCGGCCATAAAGGCTTGAGTGGCGATAAAGAAGTGATCCTCCGGGTATTCGGCGGCGACAGCCTTGAGCAGGGGTACCGCGATGGCCACGTCGCCCAAAGCCGAAAACCGGGTGATCAGGACATTGGCCATTTATTTCTTGGCGTACAAGGCCGGGTTCAAGGCGGGGTCGTTGTACATTTTCATTTGTCGGTATACCTTCATGTGGCGACGTCCGGCGGCGTAATCGGCCAAAAGTTGATCGATGGCCAATGACAGGTCACGTTGCTGCTCCAGCAGGATGGCCAGCTTTTGCCGGCAACGCTCCAGGTGGTCGGGTGTCGCATCGGTACGCTCCGTTTCAACACGCATGTGCCAGATTTTGAGGATCAATATGGAAAGACGATCCACTGCCCAAGCGGGACTTTCAGTATTGATTACAGCATCAGACAAGGTTTTAACAGCCAAAAACTGTTCATAAAAATAGGTGTCAATACGCTCGACCAAATCGGTCCTGTCCTGATTGGATGCGTCGATACGCCGTTTAAGAGCTAATGCTTCCAATGGGTCAATCAATGGCATACGGATGATATCTTCCAAATGCCATTGGACGGCATCGATCCAGTTTTTTCGATACAAATCGGCTTCAATGGTACCCTCTGGGTATACAGAAGGCATGGTGGCGTCCACATAGTCCGTCAGATGATAGGCTGTGGTCGCTTCCAGAAATACGCGGTTGGCGCTTTCGCTGAATGTCATACGTGGGTCGTTGAGGTTTCGGGCAAAGATACACCCATTTTGGCAGAATTAAAAACTGCCCCTTCTTCCCAAATTCAAAAGAAATACCTACGTTTGTGCCCGTAAAATTTCGTATCTTTCGGAGCGTCTATCATTCATTGATCCGGCGGAAACGGTGTGCTTGTCTACTCCTATGAAAATTGTCGCTGACACTCATATTCCCTTTTTGAAAGGCCTGCTTGAGCCGGTCGCCGAAGTCGTCTACCTGCCAGGGCGTGCCATTCGTCGAGAAGACGTTCTCGATGCGGATGCCCTCATCGTCCGAACCCAAACCTGCTGCGACAGAGACTTGCTGGAAGGCAGCTCCGTACAGTTCATCGGCACCCCGTCCATCGGCTACGACCACATCGATCTGGATTACTGTGAGGCCAAAAATATAACCTGGGTGAACGCCCCTGGTTGCAACGCCAAAGCCGTGGCTCAATACGTCACCTCATCACTCCTGGTGCTGGCCAAAAAATACGGGTTTAAACTGGCCGATAAAACCTTGGGCATAATCGGGGTAGGTCAGTGCGGACAAAAGGTGGAACGCAATGCCAGGCTCCTGGGTATGAACATCCTGCTCAACGACCCTCCCAGAGCCAGAAATGAAGGTGAAAAAAACTTCCATGACCTGGAACGCATTCTGACCGATAGCGACATCATCACGCTGCACCCCACCCTGGAAAAAGAAGGTCCGGACAAAACGTTCCACCTTCTGGATGCCGCCTTTTTCGCCAAACTAAAAAAGCCCATTTACCTCATCAATACGGCCAGGGGCGCCATTGTTGAAACGGAAGCCCTCAAACAAGCCTTGTCCGAGGGGAAGGTTATTGATTGTGCCATCGATTGTTGGGAAAACGAACCGTCCATCGATTCCGACCTGCTGCAACGCTGCCTCATCGCCACACCCCACATTGCCGGTTATTCATCCGATGGCAAGGCCAACGCCACCCGGACAGTGCTTGAGCAGCTCAATCAATTCTTTCACCTCAACTTACCCAGGTTCTCACCCGAATTGCCAGTCCCCGAGAGTCCTGTACTCAAAGTGCCCAGAAACAGCAAGGACAAGATAGCCTCTGCTTTGCTGCACGCGTACGACCCACTGCTGGATACGGCAGCCCTCAAGAAGGCGCCCGATACGTTTGACGCCTTACGCTCCAACTATGTATTAAGAAGGGAATACAAAGCCTACAGGGTCTTGAATGCCTCCGATCAGGATGGTGACTTGCTCAGAGCTTTTGGTTTCCAGCTACCGCCACATCCGGCTGACAAAGTCTTTGTCGAGAACTAACAGCTCTTCAATGTAGCACACGACGGCAGCGTCAAAGCAAGCCTTCTTTTATCAGACAACCCTCAATGGCTGAAGGAAAGTGTGCATACTCCAACGCATGGACCCTATCGGCCACATCATCAGCGGTATCACCAGGCAGGACAGGACACGTAGCCTGAAATACAATCTGCCCTTCATCATACCGTTCATTGACGTAATGAATGGAGATACCCGATTCAGCATCCCCGTCCGCCAGCACAGCCTCATGCACCCTATGACCATACATCCCCTTGCCGCCATGACGTGGCAGTAAGGCCGGATGAATGTTGACAATTCGGAATGGGTAAGCCTCGATCAGATCGGAAGGAACTTTAAGCAAGTAGCCAGCCAATACAATGAAATCCACCTTATACGACTTCATAAGTTCCAATAAGGTGCCTGTTTCCTGTAAGGCTTCACGGCCCAACGTCAACGAAGGTACCCCCATTTTTTTGGCTCGCTCGTGTACAAAGGCATCCGCTTTATTAGAAACAATGAGCACAAACTCAACAGCCTGATTGCCATGGAAGTATTTGTGAATATTCTCCGCGTTGGAGCCTGAACCAGAAGCAAATATAGCAAGACGGGCTGTTTTCATAACTGATTAATAGGGTGGGTTGATTGCACACAGTTGCATGATTTGTGCATAAAAATTGCAGTTTCCAAGGTAAAAATTAGGGTAAATGCAATTTTCTTTGTTTCTTTGCACCGCAAAATTACAAACTAATTTTAGTATTAACCCCAAAAAAACAACTGTTATGTCTGATGTAGCAGCCAAAGTAAAGGCGATTATCGTTGACAAATTAGGCGTTGAAGAAACCGAAGTAACTTTCGAAGCCAGCTTCACCAACGACCTGGGCGCAGACTCCCTGGATACCGTTGAATTGATCATGGAATTCGAAAAGGAATTTGGTCTGGCCATCCCCGATGATCAAGCCGAAAAAATTTCTACGGTAGGCGATGCCATCACCTTCATTGAAGCCAAACTCGCCGAAGCTTAATCAGCCACGCATTCAATCATCCGTATGGAATTAAAAAGAGTCGTTGTAACAGGCCTTGGAGCCATTACTCCCCTGGGCAAGAACATGCCAGAAACCTGGAATGCCATGCTCAACGGAGTGAGCGGTGCCGGGCCTATTACACGCTTTGACACGTCCAAGTTTAAGTCGACGTTTGCCTGTGAGGTCAAAAATTATGACCCCATCGATTACTTCGAAAAGAAAGACGCCCGCAAATACGATATGTTTGCCCAGTTTGCCCTGATAGCCGCCAAGGAAGCCATTTCCGACGCCGGTATTGAACCGGAAAAGGAAAACCTTGACCGTATCGGTGTAATTTGGGGAGCCGGTATTGGTGGTATCGATACCTTCGAACAAGAAGTGATCAATTTTGCCAATGGAGATGGGACTCCCCGTTTCAATCCTTTCTTCATCCCCAAGATGATAGCAGACCTCTCCGCCGGACACATCTCATTGATGTATGGCTTCAGAGGCCCCAACTACTGCACGGTATCAGCCTGTGCCTCTTCTACCAACGCCATCGCCGACGCCTTCAACCTTATCCGGTTGGGCAAGACCGATGTCTTTGTGTGTGGTGGTTCAGAAGCTGCCATTACCTCTGCAGGTGTGGGAGGTTTCAACGCCCTGCATGCCATCTCTACCCGCAACGATGACCCCATGACAGCCTCTCGCCCATTCAGCAAGAGCCGTGATGGTTTCGTTATGGGCGAAGGTGGTGCTTGTCTCATCCTGGAAGAACTGGATCACGCCTTGGCTCGCGGTGCCAAAATCTATGCCGAAGTTGTCGGTATGGGTATGTCGGCCGACGCTCATCACATGACAGCTCCCCACCCGGAAGGACTCGGAGCGACAGCCGTGATGAAAAACGCCCTGGACGATGCCGGCATGAAACCGGAAGACATTGACTATATCAATGTACACGGCACCTCCACCCCCTTGGGTGACATTGCCGAAGTCAAAGCTATCAAGAATGTCTTTGGCGACCACGCTTACAAGCTTAACATCAGTTCCACCAAATCCATGACGGGTCACCTTCTTGGAGCGGCGGGAGCGGTAGAAGCACTTGCCAGCGTACTGGCCGTTGTCAATGACATCGTACCACCTACGATCAACTTCACGGAAGGAGACGAGGATCCTGAACTCGACTATGCACTAAACTTCACCTTCAACAAGGCCCAAAAACGCGTTGTTAACGCAGCCTTGTCCAACACCTTCGGGTTTGGAGGTCATAATGCAAGCATTATAGTCAAGAAATGGCAAGGTCTTTCCTGATTAGGGATATTTTACTTCGAATAAGGCTCCTGACTGTCAAACAGAAGGAGCCTTATTTGTTGTTCCACAGCATTCTAGGTTTTTACCCCAGACACATAGACTTGTATGAGTTGGCTCTGAGGCACAAGTCTACCTCCATCCGGAGCGAAGACGGCATTTTGCTCAACAACGAACGACTTGAGTTTTTGGGCGATGCAGTACTCAGCGTGCTGGTCTCCGACATTCTTTTCCACCATTTCGAAACGAAGAAAGAAGGCTTCCTGACCAAAACAAGGGCCAGCATCGTGCAACGCGAAAGCCTGAATAAATTTGCCGTAGCCTTAGGCCTCGACAAACTCATCATTGCCACTCCTACAGCCAATACCCCCCACCTCTCCATTTACGGTAATGCCCTGGAAGCCCTAATTGGCGCCATCTACACAGACCAAGGCTTTGGCCGCTGCCGACAGTTCCTGGAAAAGCAGATCATCGCCCGCTTCATAGACCTCGATGGGCTGGCAGCCACCAATGTCAATTATAAGTCAACCTTACTCGAACAGAGCCAACGGGAAAAAAAGCCCATTCGGTTTGAGACGAAGGAAGAATACCTTGACGGAAGGAAGATAATTTCATTTCACGCTGCCGTATTCCAAGGCAATACACTCCTGGGCGAAGGCAGGGGCTATTCCAAAAAAGAAGCCCAACAACAGGCCTCCAAGCAAGCCTTGGAACATAAAGCCACCCCCCATGAAGCAAACATGGAGGAGGCTACCGAGGAAAAGGCCTGACAATCTGTACAACATCCATTTTTTTAGTACCTTTGAGGCAATCTAGCAACGCGCTTAAGCATGGCCTCAGACCTCATCACCAATCTGGCTGGTCTCTTCACCAAAGACCGATATTTGGAGTTGACCGACATTCACCTGCACGCCTCTGACGTTCAGAATGAACAACTGTTCGATACACTCAGGAGTGCTGAAAACACGGAATGGGGCCGCACCTACAATTTTAAGTCCATCGTCAGCTATCAGGATTTCAGGGAACGCCTGCCGATAACAACGGCTGCCACCTTCAAACCCACCTTACAGCGTCTCCGCGATGGCGAGTCCAACCTCTGCTGGCCTGGCCTTCCCAAGCAACTGCTTTCCTCCTTCAATGACAGCACCATCCCGGTAAGCGATCAGACCTTGACGGAAACCTTCACCCAAGGGGCTTACGACAACTACGTCCTGCACTTGAACAACCACCCCGACAGCCGCTTGTTTGGTGGCTTTTTCGTTCACCTGGGCAATGAGGGCGAAGCCCCTTTTATGGACGAATT
>Ga0123334_1002487_pt1 | contig 21241 bp, 22 predicted proteins | sample BiotimSIPDNA_FD_89706 | JGI IMG/M metagenome (GOLD analysis project Ga0123334, IMG submission 89706) | Anaerobic biogas reactor microbial communites from Washington, USA - Biogas_R1 time_0 SIP DNA | ecosystem: Engineered > Bioreactor > Anaerobic > Unclassified | place: Washington, USA... | reverse complement strand
CAGCACCCTAGATTCCAAAATTAACAATTAATAGTAGGGTGTTGCAGCAAGGAGACCTAAGGGGTTAAGACTTGCTTTTATTGGGATGCGCTGCTTGGAGGTTTAACAGATGACGATACTCGAGAATGGGTTTATTATCCCAGTGGTTTTGAGCCCTTGGCGTTGGTTCGAAATGAAGAGTTTTATTAATATTGAATGGTTTACCCTCTCGCCTGCTTGATGAATCGGGTAAGGTTAGACTGCTCCAAACTAATTTCAAACCATAATTTGATGGTCAAAAACACAGACTAATTTAAAATGGCGGATAATGCTTTGGAGATAGTTGTTGGTCATGGTCCTGATAATATTGATGGAGAAATGCCGCATCACAAATTCATGAAATAGTTACTGGTAATATTGTAAGGATATTCTTTCCAAAGTAAGGGGAAAATGAAACAAAAAATGACAAATCAGCTGGTTATGAATTCTGGGCTTGTTGTAAATGAAATAGATTCCAACAAATCTGGTTATCGTTTTTTTCACTAGTTCTGAATGTTACGGGTCGATCCTAATTATTTTTTCAATTTCCCTTGCCGGCATTGGCTTATAAAAATAGTAACCCTGAATTATATCACACCCGTTATCTTTTAGGTATTTATACTGTTCTTCTGTCTCTACACCTTCTGCCAGTACTTTGATACTGAGGTTTTTTGCGATTTGGATAATACTCTTAATAATTGCCCTGTCCTTCTGTGATTCAGAGTTGATACCACGGACAAAGTCCATATCTATTTTAAGCAGGTCAATAGGGAAAGTCCTAAGCCTATTGAATGATGAATAACCTTTGCCAAAATCATCGATTGATACTGAAATCCCAAGGTTTCTGATATCCTTTAGCCGTTGTAAAATGTGATGATCCTCATTAAAGGCAATGGATTCGGTAATTTCAATCTGGATATTTTTGACGTCCATTTCCGTATCCCTTAATATTTTGCTGATTTTTTCAGCAATATTATTATCTTTTAATTGTTCGATTGATAAATTTATCGAGACGAAGATATCTTTATCACAGGAATTCCTGAACGCTTTAAGCTGCTCGCATGCGGTTTTGATAACCCATAATCCAATTGGCCTGATCAGACCTGTTTGTTCTGCCATTGGTATAAAGACATCCGGGGAAACCATCCCGTATTCTTGGTTATTCCAGCGCAAAAGCGCTTCAAACCCGACTATTTCTTGAGTATCGGTTTTAATTAGAGGCTGATAATGCAAATATAATTCATTTCTATCAAGTGCTCTGTATAAGCTGTTTGATAATTTCATTTTTATAATTGTTTCGTCTTTAATAGTTTGCGAACAATAAACACATTGGTTCTTTCCTTCAACTTTTGCCCGATACATCGCAATATCCGCATTCTTAATCAGCGTCTCCGAATCTTCGCCATCAATTGGATATACCGCAACGCCGACGCTGGCAGTCAGATAATACTCAATATCCCGAACAGTAATACAGTCGTCGAAAACATGCATGATCCTGTCTGTGATCCTTTTGAGATCCTCCAATTTATTTATTTCTGAAACACTTATCAAAAATTCATCTCCGCCAAATCTTGCAATGGCATCCTCTTCTCTTAAACAAGAAGACAGCCGGGTTGCCGTCATCCTCAGTACCGAGTCGCCGGTTGGATGCCCCATGGTGTCATTGATGGATTTAAATGAGTCTAAGTCAAGAAATATAACCCCTAACATGGTAGCGTTTCTTCTTGCTCTATGGATTGATTGGTTCAGCTGCTCTATAAACCAGTCTTTATTGTGAAGATCGGTTAAGGAATCATAATAAGCCATCCGATATAATTTCTTTTCAGATATTTCAAGACTATTCCTTTGATTATTGATTTCTTCAATGTTTTCAGCTGTTTTCTTTTTATAGATCCCTATGAGCGCCATAATCAAAAAAGTGACCAAATATGACATAGTTCCTGGTAATGGTACGATTGATCTGCTGTGAAATATTTGACTTAACGAAGTTAAGAAAGTGCTGACATTTATCAGAACCGCAGCTATAAATCCAGCCTTATCTTCTTTAAGTACCATATAGATTGATAATAACATTTGTAGCTGCGTTATTATTCCTCTTAGAGTATATCCATCTAAAATTCCTAATCTGAACATACTGGCAACTGTTGTTAAACGTATCTGTAAAAAAATAAGAATTACATACAGAATAATGATGACTACAATAAATAAAAAGCGGCTTTTTTTCTCAGTCGGTTCGGTCATGATAAAGCCATATTTTATCATGGTTCGATATGTCACAACAATTGGCAACAATATAATAATCGGGGCCATCTGAGGAATATCACTTATCAGCACATCGGTAATTGATGCGAGCGCCAAAGTAACCATAAAAGACCAAAAAATGGCGCGTGACTGCATCTTTATATTACGATCCGATGATTTTCTGCCCCATTGTAGTAACAACGCTAGCCCTAAAACCGTATAAACGACATAGTAAACGTAGAATAACCAATCCCAAAAATTATTCACAGGTACGTTGACCCAACCAAATTTTGTACGATGAAGGTAATAGGGTATCTCATTCAGCCCGGATGGGATGGTGAAGGCAAAAATACATAAAACTGCAGGTAGGTACAGTAATAAGCGAAACCACCTTTTTTTAAGCAAAGTATCGCGGCCGGTGATAATTAATAATAAGTGAAGGATCATTGCAAAAGCTGTCCCCCAACCGAAAGACGAAACTCGTCGCCAAATTTCGCTTGTTACGATATCAGAAGCAGCTGTTGCAAAGCCTAGACCAACCGACCAAATGGTAATCGCTACCGTTAGGGCAAATAAACATTTGTTGGCGGGGGCTTTGCGATTATTAAGTAATACAAGTATCCCAACGATCATCGAAGCAATGCAAACCGAAATAAATAGTATTAGAAAAAGTATTGAATAATTCATCCTATTTATCTCCAAGTTTATAACGTTTAACTAACTAATATATCGGCAATTTAGTAAGAAAGAATTACTACCTGTTTCATCTAAACCTAGCCTTTTGAAGCCATAAAATTCCTTCAAACAACCTTCCACGGGATTATAATTGATCAAGTCTTAACCCGATCACCCTAACTTAATCATTGACAATAACAACCAGTAAATATATAATGTTACAAGAAATTAAAATAATTATAAGGCAGCTACTTTCTGTAACAATAATTTAATTATTGGTCGAAGGGAGTTTTGAGCATGGCATTTAAAGTCACAATTTCGGATATTGATCAAGTTTTTCAAAAATGCATTCAATCCGTAGTTTTTAGAGTTGATTCGCCGAATGATTCCAATGCTAGAGCCACCGAAATCGGAAACATCATCGAAATATTCGGGAAAATTGATAGCGATGAAGCTACGGCTGATTTGTATTTATGGTCATTACTCCCTGTCAATGACCCTAAAGCTTATCGGAATGTCGAAGTTGAAACTACTGGAGCAAAGGGAAATTTCATAAGAAAAGTCACCTTCTCTGAGGCGTTTGTATTGGATTACGCCGAATCCTATTCAGTTCATGAAGGTGAAGGAACATTTTATCTTTTAATAAAACAAAAGCTGGATAAAAATTGCAACATTGTCGTTGAGGGAGAAAAGGAACAAGATTATTAAGCCAAAGCGGAGTAAAAAGAATGAAACATAAAAAAGTAATATTATCAAGTGCAGTATTATTGTTTCTTGCTATAACAGGATTTTGTTTTTATGTCAACTTGACTTTTAGTAATCCTGAATTTCGTTATGGCGATCTTAACTATTGGCTCTTTACTGATAAGGAGTTTCGAAATTTCCCTATTATCGGTTCTGAGCCAAAAGATGTTTTATATCAATCATCTTTTCAAGACGGCACAAAACCGGGGATGCTCACATTAGAATATGATACTCACCTAAACCCTTCGGAAGTCATTAAAGCCTATCAGTCAGTATGCCATGAATTAAATTATCTTCCCAAGTCAACCGACCATACTTCCAACAGCATCCTAGTCTATTCGGGAAGAGGAAAATACGACCAGATTGAAATTATTGCCGAAAAAAATTCTAAAAACGGTAGTCGAATCCTTGTAAACTTCATTATGAAGCTGGAAAACTAATGGTTCAAAACAATTAACGTAGGCTCTAACGTAGGCTCTAACGTAGTCTCTTTGGAAAGGGGAATAGTAATGGGTGTAACAAAAGAAGATATTAAAGACGGAAGTGAAGCCGAATTCCTAAAGAATGGCTATGTCTATACCAAACTGTGCGGTTGGATCGATCTGGGTCATGCAATCCCTGGAGAAACAAGAGACTTATGGCGAAAAATCCAAAATGAACAGGACGATGATTTTAATACATGGGAAGAACCGGGTTATTTTTTTACTTCTTATGGTCAATTAATGAGGCATAAGAAACTATCCGCCGGCGTTAGGGTAGCGTATCGAATTAAAAAAGGTCTCGGTCTTAAAGAAAAAAAATCCGTTACTTTGGGTATATTTTTGGATGTCTCCGGAAGGTTTGAGACTCTCCAAGGTTCTTGGCCATTTTGTTGGCTCGAACAAGTTAAAGAAAGTAGCTATAGTTTAGAGGATCTGATCTCCAACCTGATCGGTTTCTATCGGGCGGTAGAGCCAGGAAGAAGATATATTGAAATGAGTCAACCGGTCACTAAAAAAGAAGCCTTGGAAATTTACGAACGACACAAGTCGACTATAGCGATATTAAAAAACCACTCACTTAGACCATTGTTGTTTCATTTGGGAACCGAAGGTCCGATGTACGGAACCCTACCTTTGTTTTTAAACACCATACGACCAGCTAAGCCTGGAGAGCTCTATGGTCCTCTCCAAGGGGATTTCGATGTTGAAAAAGTGTTAAAACCGATCGTTTAAGCTCCTCTAATAATTGCGTCATGACACTTCCGGATTGACGATCATTTATTGTTAATAGATTTGTATCTTTCATTCCGTTATCCGGAACATCCGGTAATATACCGGCCAAAGTTCGATTTCAAAGATTGTTTCCGTTTCCTTACGAATCGAAGCTGGTAACTCCTTACCGTTTTTCACCTCAATTAACTTCCGATTATCGCCCGCCAGATGTAATTTAACCTTACAAGCCTGGTCTTGAAAAGATTCGAGAATAATCGTGTCATTATCATATAAAAATAATCCTACTTTTGGGCCGCCTTCAAGATAGGTCCCTAAACCGCTCATTAAATATTGCCGGATAAAAGTCAGTACCTCCGGCGGGTAAAGATAGATTTCGGCGAAATCGTCCGGTACGGCCAGGAGATAGACGGTTCCCTTTCCGTACTCGTTTCTCAAAAAAATCGGAAAATTGTTATCTTCCTTATTAGCAAGAATCAAGCTTTCTGAAGCGTTATTCTTATATTTGAGCCCAGGGAAAGTCACTTGCTCCCTACCACAGTAATCTCCTGCAAAACCCCAGCCTGGCCCCAAAATAGTATAATCCTTAGTGATCACCTTTTTATCGGTATACCTTACTGAAGTAAACTCTTCCACTCCTTTGCTTTGGGTTTCCCGGATAAAACCCGAGGTCAGGCAGGCGTCTCCGCCTTTCATTAGATGCGCTTTCAGCTTACCCATAATCTCCGGGTCCTTGGCGCTCTCCGCAGTCAACATGATTAATCCATCGGTCTCCGGGAATTGGGGTGTGGGCTCAAAGGCTAGTCCGGCCATTCCCAGATAATCAAGGAGGTGTTCCTCTCCGGAAGCATGGACCGGCTGATAGGACTGGATTCCCAACGGCTTCCCGATCTCCCCGATTATTTGGTCCAAGTGCTCCAACTCATGTCCTAATGGTGGAATATAGACCGTATCCACCAGCCAACTGTAACAAAAGAGGGTCAATTCCCGTCCTTTAGCGAAGAAAGTCAGAAAGGCTTGTTCCATATAATAGCCTAAATTTTGAATGCTGTTCCATTGATCGATCCACCCGCCCCCGTTGTAGCCGGGCTTCAGATTTTCAAACCAACGCAATAATGAGTAACTTCCATATCTGGGCAAATGCTGAAAGGTATGATTGGTGTCCCTGGTCTCAGTGCCGGTGTAAACCAGATCGAAAATGTCTTTTTGGGTCTCGGGATTATACCCCGTTTCCGGATAAGACTCGTTCCAGTTAGGATACTTAATAATCGCTTTAACCTTAGGATTTATCGCTTTTGCCGGACCGACCACCAACTCCCGTGAAACTTCGGTCATCAGTTGAAGGCGGAACTCCTCCCAACTTCGGTCTCCTTTGGCTTCGATACAAGAAGGACAGGTACAGTTGGTGAAGTAAAAGTCATCGATGATAAATTCGTCAAAGATGGAAGCGGTATACTCGGCTACTTCTTGAAGTTTCCTTCTGGATGCTTCGTCCGTATAACAGAATGCATTCCAAATCCGTTGATAACCTTCTTCAACCGGCGGTTCAACCTCGCCGGACTTATCCAAAATCGATCCGCCACAGCCGAAAACTCCAGTTTCGTCGATTAACGGTTTAACTTTGGTAGTCTTCATTAGGGTGGTGGTAATCGCTCCCGATACATCCATCCCTTTGGTGGTAAAGAAATCACGGAGTTGTTCCAACTTCTCCTTAGGAGTATCCATATCATCCCGATGGGTTTCCAAATAAACCTTGGAGCATTTCAGATGTTTCTCAAAGAAACCAAAATCTCGCTCAAACTCTTCTAAAGAATTGATACTGGCGATGCAACGGGTGGTAAAATAAATGGCAATATTGAAATTCTTATATCTTGCCATTACGTCGCCTCCTTTAAAGATTCAAATAATATCGGCTCAATTTGTTCTGTTTTACTATCTAAACATTTGATTTCTAATTTGATTATACAAGATGGTCCCCAATAAAAGCCTGTCATAAATTGCGAGAAGCGCCTCAAATATTGCTATAATAAAACACGCCGATTCGATGGATAATTAGCATTTTCAAAAACGGCAATCATCAAAAAACTAATTGTAACTTTGTTTCATTAATTGAAATATTTATCAACAAATAATATAATATAAATATCCATTAACGTTTTATCCTTTTATTATCATAAAAAAGCGCAAAAGGGACATAGATGAAACGAATACTTCTTCTTATAATAGTAACCTTGACCATGCTATTTTCAAAGCAAACAGCAATCTATGGTCAAAAACCACCAGATAATCAATATTTCGACCCGCCTCCTTCTCAAGGAGGTCTAATTGCCCATCTCCTCCGAGAAAACGAGTCTTCTTTCAACCTCTATCCCTATGAGGACAATTATTTTCTCTTCACCAAGACCAGCGGTATTAATCGTGAAGCCATCGCCGACCAATCTTGGGCTAAGGGAACAAGGGACAGAGAAGTCAAATTTCAGATCAGCCTGGCCATCCCCATCTCTCGCGGTTTTGCCGGAGACAACTCGGTGCTGGGCGTTTCTTACACTCAACGTTCTTGGTGGCAAGCGTTTAACAGTGATATTTCGTCGCCCTTCCGGGAGATAAACTATGAACCCCAACTATTTCTAGGTTGGGCCACTGATTATACCCTAGTCGGCTGGTCCTTGGAGGAGATCGAAATCGGCCTCAACCATCAGTCTAACGGTCAATCTAATCCCACCTCCCGCGGTTGGAACCGAGCTTATCTGCGGTTAATGGTCCAAAAAGACAATTGGCAAGTCGAATTCAAACCATGGTTCTTAATCGGCGAATCTACCCCGGTAAACAATCCGGAAATCTTTAAATATATGGGCTACTACCGTCTTAAAATCGGTTACAATTTAGGAGATAATATATTCAGTATCCAGGGCTATTATAATTGGAACAACGGATACGGCGGAGCTGAACTGACTTGGAGTTATCCGATCAGCTCAAACACCCGGGTTTATACCCAATTATTCAACGGTTATGGTGAATCCTTAATTGATTATGATTACCACCAAACCCGTTTCGGTATTGGTTTAATGATGGATAAACCCTGGTGAAACCAAGTTCCATCTAATCATCCAAACATTATTTTCTCGGCCGACTCGACGGTTTGTGAGATTAAGGTTGCAATGGTCATCGGTCCGACTCCGCCCGGGACCGGAGTATAGGCGGCGCATTTCTCCTTAGCCTTTTCCAGTTCGATATCCCCGATGCCGCCTTTATGATATCCGGCATCGATCAAAATTGCGCCTTCCTTGATCCAATCCGCCTTGATAAACTCCGGCTTGCCGACGGCCCCGACCACCAGATCGGCTTTATTGATAAATTCCGGTAAATTATCGGTTTTCGAATGGCAGATCGTAACCGTGGCGTTGGCATTAAGGAGCATCATCGCCATGGGTTTGCCTAAAATCGGGCTTCTTCCGACCACTACCGCGTTTTTCCCAGCAATATCGATCCGATAATGTTCCAGCATTTTCATGATCCCGCCCGGAGTAGCACAGCGGAACACCTTTTCCCCCAGAGCCATCCTGCCGAAACCCAAGGCGGTCACTCCATCCACGTCTTTATGGAGAGCAATCCGGTCAAAACACTCTCTTTCGTTTATTTGTCCGGGGACCGGATGTTGTAGTAAAATCCCGAAAATCTCCGGGTCGCTATTTAATCCGTCGATAACTTCCAGCAATTCTGCGGTGGTGGTTTCTTTGGGCAGAGCTATTTTTTTAGAAGTCAGCCCCACTCTTTTGCAGGCGTTGCCTTTCATATTCACATAGATTTCCGAGGAAGGATCGTCCCCAACCAAGATGGTGGCCAAAGCCGGGACCTTTCCCGTTCGTTCAATGATTATTTTTACCCGCGAAGCTAACTCCCCTTCAATTTGTTTGGATAATGCCTTTCCGTCTAAAACAATCGCCATGATGTTGCTCCTTTCAAGTCTAAAATTAATAAAATCTTTGTCTTTTCCTAAACTTTCCGACTCTTCCATTAGGTATCTGGTACTCTTCGATTGTATTTCTATCTAAAGGGTCTTTCCCGTATTTGTTCATTCCTTGCTGCCCTTTTCTGAATGTTAAAATTATCGATAAAAAGGAAGAATAAATCGGAATGATTATCCCCAATAAATATTTCCCGGACTTTCCGATATCATGAAGTCTCTTCACTGATAAACACAGTTCAAAGTAAAATAATAAAAATATTGGGATAAGTAAGACAATTTGCGTTATCTCATCTTTTTCTATTCCAATACCATAAAGCGTAAAGATTAGAATTGATATAATAATATTTGTGAAAATATATTTTGCCCTATTAATCCTTCCTTTCATTGAAAAAAAGTTGTTCATCGTCTACCTTCTTTCGATTCTTTCTTTTATTTCTGCTTCAATAGTAACATTTTACCATAAACAATACTCCTTAACAATTTATTACGCCATTTAATCATAGTAAAAAAACACCCTCGTTTTTCCCGCGGGTGTCTCGTGATTTTTCGCTCAAAAAAGAATCAACTCAACTAAACGATATTTTTTTGAAATAGCTCAAAATTCGTCTTTAATTTATTGAGCTGGAGTTTTTGAGCTGCTGCGAATAAGGAGCTTTTACCGCTACACTCCTATCAAAATTAATAATATTTTATCATACATATATCATCGGAAAAAAAACATTAAGGTTAGCAGTTTGTTTAGTCTCCAATTTTAACCTTCAAAATAGATATTAGTTGAATTATAACTATTAATTCTTGACAATCATTAGACTTTTTATTATACTGTCTATATAATTTATAGATAAAAGGTGATTATGTTGGATAGTATTACTGAGCTATTCTGGAGCGCTTCTCTTACGGAGCTTAAAAAAGGTTATCTCTTCGAGCCGCCCAGCGGGGAATTTGTCTGCCTGATCTGCGGGGAGCGATTCACTAAAGGCCGGATTTACGATCTGAACGGACTTTTCTACGAGGCTGAAAAAGCGGCCCGAGTCCATCTGAAAACAGCTCATTCTTCCATGTTTGAGTATTTAATTGGTATGAATAAAAAATATACCGGACTGACCGAACATCAGAAATCCTTAATGTCTTTATTCCATCAAGGCTTAAACGACAAGGAGATTTCCGTCCGGATGGATGGGGTCAGCCTCTCTACAGTCCGGAACCACCGTTTCGCCCTCCGTGAAAAAATGAAACAGGCCAAGGTTTTCTTGGCCATCATGGAACTACTGGAGGCTAAAATGCAATCTGAAACGAATGATAAATTTATTGAGATCCCCCGTTCCGCCCGGATGGTTGATGAGCGTTTCGCCATCACCGCCGCGGAAAGCGAGGAAATCATTAAACGCTACTTCCCCCAAGGCCCGGATGGCCCGATATCAGAATTCCCGGCTAAGGAAAAACGGAAGGTGATCATCATCAAACAATTGGCCAAACGCTTTGAGCTAGGCCGGAAGTATAGCGAGAAGGAAGTCAATGCCGTCTTGGAAGCAACTTTCCATGACTATGTGACCCTAAGAAGGTATCTAATCGAGTATGGCTTTCTGGATCGTTTGCCGGACGGAAGTAGCTATTGGGTGAATGAGAAGTGAGTAAGGAGTGTTCAAATGGATCGACGTAAAGAATTAATTCAAGCGTATAAAAATCGCAAACCCAACATGGGTGTCTATCAAATTAAAAATAAAATCAACGGTAAAATCCAGCTTCTAAGCAGCCTGAATCTGGACGGGGCCTTAAACCGCTTTCAATTCGATCTCAAGATGGGCCTGACCATGGGGCTTTGGGAACAAGAACTCAAGGAAGATCTGGCCCGGTACGGGCCGGAAAGTTTTGAGATTGAAGTTCTCGACAGATTAAAACCGGTGGAAGATCCGGGATATGATTACCGAGAGGACCTAAAAGCCCTAGAGGAACTTTGGTTGGAAAAACTCCAGCCCTATGGAGAAAGAGGATATCATCAAAAGAAATAATAGTATTGAGGGAAAAAGGATCGCGTGGCGATCCTTTTTCCCTTTTCAAACTTCATTTATTCCCCAAATTTATAATGCTTGCTAACCTTTTCATGAACCACCCATTTGCAGGACAGGCCTTTCGGGAAGACCACCAGATCGCCCTTTTCAAAAGAAACGTTTCCAGCGCCAGTCTCTATCGTTACCTTTCCCTCCAGGATATAGCAGGTCTCTTGTTCATCATAATGCCAGTCAAAAGTTGATGGCTGACATTCCCAGATCGGCCAAGAGAACAAATTGAGTTTTTGTAATTGTTCGGATGTTGGTTTTTCAACGGACACTTTCATCAACAATACCTCCTACCGTATTTCCATTCTATAAATCCGTTCTATTAATCCATAATTTCATTTTTCTATTCGGTGTCCTGTTGCAAATTTCCTTCTTATACTGCTTATACTGGTATAATTTTGGAAAGCCGGGACTATTTCACCATTTCAAAGTAATTCTCATTAAATTCCCACCATGCAGGAAACACCCACTAGATATTGAATATCATAAAATAACTCGTCTTAAAACTTTTAGTATAAATATAGCTCGATTATTTCATTCTTGCCGAACCGAGGCCAAAGCTAGAGGTTACTTAAAATGAACCCTTACGAAGAAAAACTGCTGGACTATATTAAACTTCGCCAAATTCAAGCAAAACTGCTCAACTTCAAACAATCCTGCCACTCAGTGGCCGAAGCCGCTCAAGCGGTCGGCGCGTCCCCGGAAGATTTGATCAAAAACATTTGTCTCATCGACCAAAAAGGTAATCTGATTGTGGCTATTGTTAAAGGCGAGGATCGAGTGGATCCGGTGAAAATCGGAGTGTTTTTGGGAAATGAAACACCGCGAATCGCAAAACCGGCGGAAATATTGGAAAAAACCGGCTACCCATGCGGTGGAGTCCCTTCTTTCGGTTATCCGGCTCACTTCCTAATCGATCCTCGAGTTATGGAGAAAGAGATCGTTTATACCGGCGGAGGCTCTCCCTTTGCATTGGTTAAAATTGCCACGACGGAATTGGTCAAGGCCAACCAAGGTCAAATCCTTCACATCCGTAAGTAGTATCCAATTAATATTCGGGACCCTCCCACCTCCATTTTATTACTACTGTTTTAAAGCGCCAAAGTACTGTCTACTGTATTCCGTCTTTATCTTAGACTTAATCGCAAACACACATCTTAAAGTAACCGAAACCAATACAACGACGCCTCCGGCCAATGCCCACTTCCCCGGTACCTCGTGAAGCAGTAAAAAAACCCAAACCGGATTGAGAATCGGTTCAATTACGGGAATTAAAACCCCTTCCAAAGCGGTAACACGTTTCATCGCTTCCGCATAAACGATATAAGAAATTCCCAACTGGAATACTCCTAATAAAATTAAACCAACCCAACCGGAGGCGTTTGGGGCTGACTGCAACATAAACGGAAGACCAACCAAGCCGGTTAAAATATTGCCGAGAAAAAAGGATTCCAGCGGCGAACCATCCTTTTGCTTTCTGGATAACAGCACCACCCCAGCAAAAGAAGCCCCGCTAAAAAGAGCTACTAAGTTTCCTAAGAAATTTCCCGCCGATAGATTATCCAGGAAGAAAAGGATCATCCCGCCCAGGGTGATTCCGATTGTTATCCAGTCCAGGCGGCTTGTTTTCTCTCCCAAAAACCAGTAAGCAAACAGCGCTACAAAAACTGGGGCCGTATATTGAAGCAAAATTGCGTTGGCCGCAGTAGTCATTTTGTTTGCTACCACAAAGGAAATTACCGTTGCCCCATAAGCAACTGCGCCGCCGATCTGGGCCGTCGACCAATTAAAATCAAATTTGCGTCGGCGATAGAGAAACATCACCCCCGCGGCGATCAAACTCCTCGTTCCGGCTATTGCCAACGGGTTCCAAGAGACCCATTTAATTAAGAAACCGCCGCAGCTCCAAAGCAATGCGGCGAGCGCCAAGAAAAAAATACCTTTTGAATGCTGGTTTAAAGAGTTTTTAGGATTATTCATGATCTTCTTCCTGTTCAAGATGGATTTTTAGATACTCAACACCCGGTGGGCTTCTTTCAACTGCTCCCTGATCTTAATCTTCTGAGGGCACTTTTTCTCACAAGCCCCACATTCGCTGCAGGCATCGGCCTTTATCTCCGGCAGCCACGGAAATTTACCAAATCCGCCATAATTTTTACGGGCATAATCCTTCAATCCGTAGACGTTATAATAATTATAAAAACTAAAGATCGACGGAATGTCAATACCCTTCGGGCATGGTAGGCAATATTTACAGCCGGTGCAGTAAAGATCGGCCAGCCTCCGGTACTTTTTCATCAAGGTATTGATAGCCTTAACTTCTTCCTGCTTTAACGGTTGGGCATTACCGGCGTACCTTGCATTCTCCTCGACCATTTGCAAAGAACCCATCCCGGAAAGGACGCAGGTCACATTAGGATTGGCTAAAACGAATCGCAAGGCCAATTCCACATTGCTTTCCACCGGTAGATTAAGTTCCTGTCGAATCTTCTCCGGTAGCCCTGCGATCCTACCACCCCCTACCGGACCCATGATCGCTACCCCCAAACCTTTGCTCCGAGCGTAAGCCATGGCTTCTTCGTTGCTCCGGTCCAAAAAATTGTACTGGCATAGCACTCCGGAGAAGATACCCAAATCAATCAATTGGATCATTTCCTGAGGTGGAGCGTGAAACGAAAAAGTGATCTGTTTGATTAAACCTTCGTTTTTGGCTTGTTCCGCTTCCTTCATCCATCCGGATCGTTCATCGGTTTCCCTAAAAGTTTGATAACCAATACCGTGAAAATAGTAGAAGTCCAAATAGTCCACCTGGAGCCGAGTCAACTGTTCCTCTAAAATCCGCCGGTAATCGCCGGGTTTTTTAACCAGATGTCCCGGAGACTTAGTGGAAAGATAAATTCGGTCCCGCAGACCTTTAATGGCCTTGCCGACTAATACTTCACTATAACCATCGTGGTAGATGTAGGCGGAATCGATGTAGTTAACCCCTAGTTCAAAAGCCCGGCGAATTGCTTCAATGGCCTTCTCTTCATCAATTTGTTTCTTCCCGTTTTGTTCCACTTCCTGAAGGCGCATCGCCCCAAAACCTAACGCCGAGAGCTTAATTCCAGTATTCCCATAATCACGATATTGCATGATGTAAACCTCCTGCTGCCTAATGTTTTTAATTGTAAATTGTAAATTAAACTACCCCTTCACCACCCCGATAGTCCTCAGTTTCTTCACCAGCTTTACCAAATCAAGTTCATTTTGGATTACAAAATCGATATCTTTATACGCAAACCGGCTCTCTTCGGCAACATCCGCCCTTTTATGTTTACCCAAAACCACCCGGCATTTCTGTAAATCTTTTAAAACTTCATCCACGGAATACCTTTGTTTAGCGCCAGTCCGGGAATACTTACGGCCCGCCCCATGGGAACAGGACTCAAAACTCTCCGGATTACCAAGCCCTCGAACCAGATAGCTAAAGGAACCCATCGCTCCGGGGATAATCCCCGGTTCATCTTGACCTGCCCGGATCGCTCCTTTCCGATGGACCCAAACCTTAGCGCCATAGTGTTCCTCTAAAGCGGCATAATTATGGTGACAATTAATCCGATCCGAAAAAGATACCGTCTCCTTGGCATACTTAGCTACCCATTTTTCTAAAAGTTCCATCACTCGTTCCAACATTTGTTCCCGGTTCTCTCGGGCAAACTCAAGGGCCAACTTCATCCACGCGATATACGACTCGCCTTCCCCGCTATCAACGGGCAAAAAAGCCAAATTATACTCTTTCGGTAAAGCGTTGTTCTTCTGCTTATTCAACTCTTTGGCGGCTTGATTAAAGTATCGACAGATCTTCAGACCAAAGTTTCTACTCCCCGAATGCAACATGATCCCTACCATCCCATCTTCATCTTCCTGAAGCTCGATGAAATGATTCCCTCCTCCGAGAGTGCCTACTTGATAATACCCTTCCCGCAGCTCCGGTAGTAACTCCTTCGCAAATTCATATTTTGAGAGCTGTTCCTCCGCCTGTTCCAAAGCCTGACAAGGTTGTTTTTGCCGGTGATGGGCAAACCCCACCGGAATATTGCGTAAAATATCACCGATAACCGCTTCGATCAACCTTCCGTTCGCCTTGTCCTTCCTTTGTAAAACTTCCGCCGGGAGGTCAGTTTGGATATAGGCCATCCCGCATCCAATATCCACTCCTACCGCGTTGGGGATAATTACATCTTTGGTCGCGATCACGCCCCCGATGGGCATTCCGATGCCTTGATGGGTATCCGGCATTAAGGCTACCCATTGATGAAGGAATGGAAGATTCGCCAAATTAAGCGCCTGCTCCATACATCCCGCATCAACCTGTTCCGGTTTTCTGAGCCAGACTTTAATTGGATATTTTTGTTTTGTTTGATGAAATAAGATAAACATCACTTTCTCCTCATCTTTAGTTTATCAATTAAATTAACTTCTAACAATTGAAAACTCTTTATTGGTATTATATAATTTAACATAGGTGATTACGATGAACCAATTTCAAAATCTGGATAGATAACGCCATTATTGGTAGACTATTAAATTATTGAGGAGTCTAAAATGAAAACCCCCAAAAAACGGATTCCCGGGCAGAGTATCCGGAATACCTGGCAAATTAATCCCCGGACCAGAGTACATGATAACGACATTCGGAAGAACCAAAAGAAATTTCGCCAAATGAGCAAGAAAGAACTACAAAATTTGATGAAACAAAACCAAAATACCAGTCCCCAAAAGGACTGGTTTGATTTATCTTGCCAAGCCACGCTTAAATCGCTTAAACCCGCTGCTTAATACAATCAATAATAGGCAACCAACTATAAATGCTACTTAAACCAAAGGGCTGTTCGGGCCGAATACTCTTGATAATTGATAGTTGAAAAAAACTGACTTACCGGTATTCGGGTTTCCCACTAAAACAATCTTCTTAGAATTTGCCTCTAAATTAACTGAATTACTTTTCAACTTTCCCACTCCCCCACGCTATTCCAATTTGCTTGGCCAAATTACGTCCGAGCGCGATTTCCTGACGGTCGACCTTGAGAACCACGGGCCCCGCGGGAATTACCGCTTGACAAAAAACTTCTTTTCCCTCGGTCAATCCGAACCTGATTGTCTGATCCATAATCACTCCCGATGGTAGGCTTTTAATACGACAATATTTACCGCTTTTCACCCGATCTAAAGTAAGTTGATTAAGGCTAAAACTCAGATCGACAGTGGATTCTTCCGACGCATCCGGGCGTTGATACGAGCAACCACTGCATCCGGAACATTGAGATGCTCCTTTACTGCGCCTCAACCAAAAAATAAGCGACACTCCAATTAAGACAATGATCCCAATCTCAAACATTTTTACCACTCCTCTCGGTTGAAAATGAAAATCGTTTTCAATTTAATCTCAAAAAAAAAGATCAAATCTATTTCAAGTTAGCTTATTTAAAACTCCTCTTTTGCCATTCATAAAGGCTAATCCCACTCATTGATGCACTTCTTACAAATGCCGTAGAGTTCCATCCGATGATGTTCGATTTTGAAATTATGTTTTCGGGCGAGTTTTTCTTGAAGCTCCTCGATCTCCGGCTCAACCACCTCTATCAATTGACCACACCTGACGCAAATAAGATGATCATGATGTTCATGGCCAAACCGGTGTTCATAACGGGTGATTCCGTCTTTAAACTTCATTTCACTAGCTAACCCACACTCGACAAAGAGTTTCAAAGTACGATAAATCGTAGTATAACCAATTGATTGGTTTACCTCTTTGACCCCCGCGTAAAGGTCGTCAACGGTAAAATGGGTCTCCGTTTTTAAAAAAGATTCCAAGATTATTCGGCGTTGTTCCGTATATTTTAAATCTTTTTGGCGTAGGTATTCGATCAATACCTGCTCTTCATTGGTTTTCAATCAACCGTTCCTTTCTTGAAATCGAATTTCAATTTCAATATATGATATCCCCTTTGATTTGTAAATATTTGATACACTTATCTTCGTTATTTACCATTTTCCTCTTCTTTCCTTTATATCCAAAGAACAATTACTCCCAGCAGGAACAATCGGTTTTCAAGTAGTATTCTTTTGATGTGTTTGTTTTGAAAGGTGCTATTGGCAATTAGCTACTGGCAATAAACAACCGCTAGCGGCCAATAGTCCATCACTAAACTAATCATTTGAGGATTGCCATAAATGTTTAGTAAAAAACCAACCTTTTTAAAAATCAAATTTATTATTCTACTGCTGTCTATTTTAGGTTTGCATCCATTATACGCATCCGATGAGTCTCTTTCGATAACTGTAATGACTTTGAACCTGCATAATGGAAAAGATACTCTAGGCGAATCAAATTTGGAACGTTTTTTAGAACTAGTCGCCTTAAAACAACCGGATATCATCGCTTTACAAGAGGTTGAGCGGAAGCATTTAAAAAGCTTAACATCAACAGGCTACCAAATAATATCCGGGATGAATGCCAATCTTCCTCTTTATCGCTTTGGAAACGTTGTACTCACCAGACATAAGGTAGTTTACGATCGCCACCTCTATCTTCCTAGTCAACTGGAACAACGGGGTTTAAATGAGGTAGCCATTGAAATTAAAGGCCGTTATTTTCGAGTTATAAATACTCATATCGGTTTGGGCTGGACAGAACAGCTGCAACAACTGAATGAACTAATTAGAATCTCCAACTACCTGCATGGGCCATTATTGATCATGGGTGATTTTAATCTGGAACCTACCAATAAGTTACTTAAAAATTTTCCCTTTCAACAAATCGGGGCGGATTTTTCGCTACCTAAAACCTTCCCGACATACAATCCCTGCTATCTGATTGATCTAATCTGGTATAGTGAGCATTGGCGGCCGGTTGAGGCTGAGGTCCTTGATTGGGATGGTTCGGATCATTTTCCGGTAATATCCCGTCTGGAATTTGTCGAACCTTATTATAACTCTCTGGCCAAAGTTGAGATCCCGGATTTGACTAAAAAACGCAACCCACTCCTTCCGGATATTGGAGTGACCAAATATCAGTTGATTTTAGCGGCGATTAATAATAGTGCTACGGAAGAAATAAGAGGCGGCGGAATATTTTATCACAAAAACGTCTCTTTGGGTATTGAGTCCGATAATGAGGAACCTATCTTTTCAGTATCAATCGACAAACACTTTGATCTGAGAGATTATGCTTCATTATGGGGCATTCGTGGAAAAGCGCAATGGTCTTTCAAAGTCTCAGACACTCCGGATCAGAACCCTTGGCTGACTTGGGAACAATACTATCGTTGGAACGATCATTGGGGAACAAAGATCACAACAATCAATGAAGCCGTGAAACCCGATTTTGCCATTGACCAAATGTATCTTCCTTCGGAAAAGCTGCGCTATCGGTTGGCATTGGATAACGACCAAGGATTTACGACGGGAATAGCTTTATCTCCGGATAAAAAACAAGTATTTGAGATCCAAAGAGGCCGTAAAAACGATGAATACTATTGGTCCTTAAGTTGGGGGCTTTATGAGTTCAATTGAATAAACCCATTGCCGTATTCGTCGATCCTTCGTAGTAAAAGACAATATTCTCATCCAAAACGTTTGAATTTCATTCCATTCGGATTGAAATAAATTTGATAGCCGTTTTTCTTCTTAGTAAAATAGCGAAACATTTCCTGCAACCAATTAATCATCACTATTCCTCCATATCCTACTTTAAAAACCATCGTTAATTTTTGGTTAAGTTATAACAATTATACTTATTTTGCAATGCTTTTCATGTCGAATTTTGTTGGTTAATTCCGGTTTTATCTTTTAAATTTCTTTAAACTCAACCAATCAATAACAGAACCTATAGCATGTCCAGCGCAAAATTTTGAAATATAAATCTTAAAAAATTATTAAAGTCAGTACTAATTAATCTCTATACTTAATAATAATTAATTTTACCGGAATATTCCAAATAGCAAGGACATATTCTTATATTAGATAGATTGGTGTGGCATTGAAGGGAGGCGCTGAGTAATCCATGCATCTTCACGATTTCGCTAAGAAAAATATTAGCGGTAAGGAGGTGATGGGGTTTCAGGTTTCCGGAAAAAAAACCGAACCAGAAAAGGTTCGGCGACGAAAAACAGACACACCGGAACGAGAAGCCGGGATCTAATACATAATAATATATAGCGCAAATTAATAAAAGTATACCAATCGTTGCCGAATATTTCTCCTTTCTGGTTCGGAAAGAAAAGGAGGGAACGCGGTGAAATTGGTTCTGGATTTGAAAACATTTATGCTCCAACTAAGATTGGTTTTTGAGAAAAAATTCCGTAAAAAAGTCGGGTGATTTAGCTTAAAGAATGAACAAAAGGGTTGGCCTAACGGGTCAACCCTTTTGTTGCGCTAAACTAAATAGTAATTATTGTATTAATCAATATGGTTATAAAGTTAACTCAGCATAAGTAATTGGCTTTGCCAAAACACAGGCATTAACAAGTTTTCCGAAGATAATATGTTCACAATAGCGGCGGTTAAAGCGATAACAATATTCTTTAAGATATTTACCCAAATGTTTATCAGGCAAGCCATGATATGTTCCAAGGATCAAAGCTTTAGCATTTGAAATAAGCACATTAGCCCATTTAAAAACAGTTCTTGCTTTTTGTTTGGAATGTCCGGCTACAATCAGATCATGCTCATATCCAGAAAGATATGATAATGATTTAAAACTGTCTGATCGAATTAGGCTTCCTTTCAGAATCATTTCTTCAACAATAGGAGAGATAGTTTTAGACTTTAAATCATTAACAACTTCCATTTTAGCAAACCGGGAAGAATTATCTTTATTTAGGCTTATCGCTACTAATACCTTGGATATGTTTGTGCCGCGTCCTCGTTTAGCTTCCTTGGACGCTCCGCCGAAAAAAGCGTCATCCAACACAACCAACCCAGCTAAAATATAATCTTGTTCCTTCTCAGCCATAGCAGTTCTGAGTTTTTGTAAAAACAACCAAGCTGAAGGATAAGAAATTTGAAGCATATTTTTTAAGGATAATGCGGAACAACCGCGTTTATCACGAGAAACCAAATAGATTGCCCAAAACCATTTAACTAACGGCAAATGAGATTTGTGTAATAAAGTTTCCGAAGTTACCGAATGCTGTTTATGACAATAGGTACATTGATATAGCTTTAATCGTTTGACGAAATAGTACTTGGTATTTCCACACTTTGAACAGGTAAACCCATTAGGCCATTTTAAATGGAGCAAGTAATCATGACAGTTTTCTTCGGTTTTGAAAAGTTCTTGAAATCGAATGATTGACATATCTCGTTTCCGCTTTTTTAATACCTGTTTTACATTTTTCATTAAGCATCCCTCCGAACACCCGTTTGTGTTTATTATACAACGAACAAGTGTTCGTGTATAGGGGTTGCTTAGAAAAATTTATAACCATAATCTTAAATCCTAATAGCTTTTCTATTCTCATCCCTTCATTCAATACACTTTGTAAAATCGGCGTAAGAACACAAGCCAATCCAGAAAGAAATAGAATCCCGAAAATATAATTTATTTGACGCCGTCGGTTTAATTTAAACAATTCGTTTATTAATAGAATGAACTTCAGCGCCTCTCAAATCATCATTTCATCATTCCTATTTGTTAACCTTACTTTCAAAATATCTGCTTTAAGTTATTTTAACAATCCTTTTTAAGGATGATTTTTGCTCTAATAATTTCGGATGATGCTTAAAAAAATGATAAAAAAAATAGGAGGGATTCTCCTATTTTAAATTTCATAATATTAATTCAGTTGACCTTATTTTTCTTACGCTCCCAATTCCATTCCCTTTTCCAAAGCAGTCCGGTTAATCCCGACCAGGTCCTTCTTTTTACCAGTAAGCACCGTTTCAGTCAGCACCTTCATCACCGTATCAATCTTAACTACACCGGTAGCTTTCAAAATCGCCCCCATTATCACCATGTTGGCAACCCGAATATTTCCAAGTTCAATTGCAATGTCATTGGCCGGTATGGCAAAAGCCTTAATATCAGTGCGTTTCGGTTTAACATCGATTAAGGAGGAATTATAAAACAACATTCCACCGGGTTTAAGCATTGCTTCAAATTTCTCCATGGAAGGACGGTTCATAGCTACTAAAATACCTAGTTCGGAAATTACCGGCGAACCCACCGGATCGTCGGAGACAATTACCGAACAATTGGCGGTGCCGCCGCGCATTTCTGGACCGTAGGATGGAAAGTAGGTGACTTTTTTACCCTCATGCATTCCGGAATAAGCTAACAATTG
>Ga0123334_1002486_pt1 | contig 21243 bp, 15 predicted proteins | sample BiotimSIPDNA_FD_89706 | JGI IMG/M metagenome (GOLD analysis project Ga0123334, IMG submission 89706) | Anaerobic biogas reactor microbial communites from Washington, USA - Biogas_R1 time_0 SIP DNA | ecosystem: Engineered > Bioreactor > Anaerobic > Unclassified | place: Washington, USA... | reverse complement strand
GAGTGTTTCTCCCGTTCCTTATATGTTTTTTGAGTTTGACCCAGTTACTCACGCTCCGAGGGGAATGTTGGCTTTACCGAGTCGTTATATCTGGAGAGACGTGGAGACTCACGATATCATTCCGATGGACCCCGATACCGGAGAGCCTCTGCCCGTGGGTGACCAGGTTCCCTATCGTGCCCCGGCATGGACTCAGGAGCTGATGCCGTTTCAGGGGCCGTTTCAGGTTGAGGTCGGTTTCTCCTGCCTGAACGGAAGTCTTACACAGAGAGAAGATGATCTGAAGTGGCTGCGTCCGGGTGATTTACCCTATCGCATTGACCCGGAGAATCCGGGCAATGCCAGAGTCGATATCGATTACAGCGCTTATCAGATTAGTATCGGCACCAATGCCTTTGACAAAGTCACCCTTCTGCAAAATGGTTATCCGGTAGTGTCGGAGTTGGATAGCTCCAAGTATCCCGGTCACATCACGATTACCGGAGGGACGGGAGAGAGCATTCTCGATAATTTCTCGGCGGACGCTCAGCAAACAGTCACGCTGAATATCACGAACCTGACCTCTGCGGAGAACGTGAAGCTCAATGCCAACTACGTCAATGCGTTCTTCTCACGCCTCAAAGACCCGAGCGATCCCAACCGCAAACTGGTTCTGAAAGAGGTGGTGAGCCCGACGATGACCCGTTTGCAGGGCAATATGGCGATCTATAGCGGTATTTACACCGTCACTTTCCAGATCAGCGACACTCCCTATGTCAGGAATCCGCAGGATGAGGAGGTTGATCCGGACCCGGTTGACCCGGACCCGGATGATCCGGAGGATCCGGACGCCGAGGAGCCCGAAGAAGAGGAACCTGAGTGGGAAGATGCCGATTTCCTGTTCCACCTGGTCTTTGTAGGCCCGGGAAACGACCCTGCAGCGCTCTTCACGGTGCCGACCGACTTTGTCGACACACTGCCCAGAGTGGACCGCTTCCACGTTGAAACGGAGCTGCCGGCCGAGGTGACGGAGATAGTGGAGCTGGGAGAAGACTTCTCCTTCAAGACGCCGGAGCTGACGCTCAATGGAAACTTCACTTTCCCGACTACAGTGACGGATGAGAAGTTCATCAACATCCAGAATTTCACCAACTATGCAGTGCTGCGGACCCAGGAAAATATCCGTTTGAGCGGTTCTTATACGAATGAATTCATTGAGCTGCCGGCCATTGACCTGCTCTTGGGGGTGAACCGTGAGCCGACTTATGAGAACTTTATCCATCGCGGCATTCTCCAGTTCAACCGCATTGAGCTTCTGACCGATTATCTGGAGCTTTCGGAGGGTGGTTCGACGGCCAGCCATCAAAGCTCTGTTTTGAGGGCACCGACGATGCACTTCTATGACGGGCTGGCCCGTGCCGGTGGCGATCTTGAGCTTCATGCCCAGGAGATGAATCTCTGGGAAGCCGGAATTGAGGCCGGTAATGAAGTGCTTAGTGCTCATGTGGCTCTTGCCGTGGGTACAGGCGCAGGGACCATTACGCTCGATGTGACCGACAGGCTCGATGACGGCTTTGATGGCTACACTGACCCGAGCGGCAATAAGATCAACGTGGCCAAGAACAAGCTCTATGCGCGCGGCTCCATCAAGATACCGGTCAAGCCGGCAGAGGGCAACCTGCTCAATACGGAGCTGGAGATCAACAGTGTCCGCGTCTCCCGCAATATCTGGGCCGGCGAGGACCTGGGCGATACCCCGGAGGGCTGGAGCAATAACATGGCTCTGGACAGACTCACCCTTTCGGGTCTGGCGACCGAGAGCAACGGAATCCGCTTCGACTTTGAGCCGCCGACCGGCAGCGCCAACGGAGCCCTCTATGTCCGTGATCTTTATCTGGGTGTCCGGCCTTCTCTGGCTTCGGTGACGCTCGATTATGGCAAGATGATCCGCTGTAACGGCGTGAATATTTACTATGTGAACTGCTACCTTCGCGAGGTGATCAGCTACCGTGACGGCACCTACCGCTGGGTCTTGCTCGACTCCTTCCCGGGGGTCAACTCCGGCATCATCCAGACCAGGAACCATCCGGTCTTTACCGACCTTGTGGCGGAGGGTACCCGTCCGACCACGGATGAGATGAACTTCGACATTCAGACTGCCGAGCCCGATTCTCTCCAGGTGGCCGGCGGTGACTTCATCTTTGGCAATGTGGAGCTGACCTGGGATGCCCTTGCCGGCATCACCTATGAAATCGAGGTGGCGGAGGCTCTGGAGGGACCGTGGAGCTCCTTCTATGCGGTCAGCCCGACGGTTGACGGGAAGATCATCCTGCCGTTGAGCTCGGCCGATAGTCAGAGATTCTTCCGTTTGAAGAAGAGCGATCTCTAGGGAAAAAACGGGGGACGGCAGCGGCCGTCCCTCCGATATGGCGTCAAAAAGCCGGCCGTGTAATTTCGCGGTCGGCTTTTTGGCGTTTTGCCTGTATATTTACCGATAGAGAGCTTATGCTCCTCTGCTGGAAAAAATGAATCCGATTTTTCAATGAATGAGTTTTGGATTATTACGCAGGCATCGATCCCGGTTTTTTTGATGATGGCGGTGGGGAGCGTTTTGCGATGGGCCAGATGCTTCTCGCAGGAAGCGGCGACGGGTACTCTGAACCTGGTGGTGAATGCGCTAATCCCGTGCCTTATTCTGGATTCGGTTCTGGGCAATGCCGCCCTGAAGAACTCGACGAATCTGCTGGTTGCCCCTCTCTTCGGGGTGGGGACGCTTCTTTTGGGGCTCATGATTGGGTGGGGCTCGCTGCGGCTGGCCGGTTTGAAGAAGGGGTCTCCCGATTCCAAAAAACGTTCTTTCGCTGTTTCGGTGGGGCTCTACAACTACGGCTACATCCCGTTTCCGCTGGCGATGGCGCTTTATGACCAGAACACGGTCGGCGTCCTCTTCGTTTTCAATGTGGGTGTGGAGGTTGCCGTCTGGACGGTGGTGGTTGCCTGTCTGAGCGGTTACTCGCCTTTGCGGAATTGGAAGAAGATGTTCAATATGCCGCTGATGGCTCTCGTTTTGGGGCTGCTTTTGAATTTTATGAAGGCGGATGTCTTGCTTCCGGTGGCGCTGCGCTCGACGTTCCACGGCCTGGGCCAATGCGCTTACCCGCTGGGGCTGGTGGTTTCCGGGACGATTATTTATGACCTTTGCCGGCAGCATAACCTGATGTGGGAGCTGCGGCCGACGTTCGTCGCAGCCGGCTTGCGTTGCCTGCTTTTGCCGACGGTCATCCTGCTGATAGCCAAAACGTTGCCGATGACGCCGGAGCTGAAGCGCGTCATCATTTTGCAGGCGGCGATGCCGACGGCTGTCTTCGCCATGGTGCTCTCGCAGCTCTACAAGGCTGATTCGGGTCTCGCTTTCAGGGTAGTCTTCCTGACCACCCTCATCAGTATTCTCACCACACCGGTCTGGATTGAGATTGGGACGCTTTTTCTGCGATGACTTTACTTTTTCGGACAGTAAAGACTTTCTAGAACCGGTAGAGGATATTGGCGGCAACGCCAAAGGCGTTATTGCGCGAGCCGTCATCGCTCATTCGGCGGTTGGACGAGAGATCGCGGTCCCAGCGGAATTCAGCCCGGGTGAGGACGTTTTCCCAGAGGCGATAACTGGCCGTGAAGGTATTGGCCAGGAATTGATCCTGTTTGGTGCCCCAATCAACATGGATGCCCTCCTGGTTATAGGTCCCGGGCGAGCCATCGGCATATTCAATCCGGTTGGCGAAGGTGAGCCGATCGGTCGCCTCGTAAATCAGATAGACTCCGTAGGCGTTTGACCAGCGGGAGGCATCTTCCGGGTCTGTGTATCCGCGGGAGGTGTTACAAACATGATTGTGGGAGAAAGCCCAGGAAAACCCCTCCAGCGGCAGCGGCATGAGGAGCCAGGCGTTGTAACCGACCGTGCTGGGTCTGGAATTGGGGGCGATATCCTCGTCGCCATCGGGAGAGACCCCATTAACGACGGAGACGAAAAGCTCGGTGCCCTCCAGGAAGCCGGTGGATTCGGGGAAGATAAGGCTCACGGCGCCCATATAGGAGAGACGCGCCGAGTGTGAGGCGCGTTCATTGATCGTCGGGTTATCGTAGGCGTTGGCGATGCCGGCGGTGAGCTCCAGGAGCCAGCCGTTGAGGTCAAACTCGTATGAAACCAGCCCGCCGACCGATTGACCATGCGCCAGGTAGGAGCCGTAGGAGCGTGAGTAGTTTGGGTTTTCGTAGGTTTCCAGCCCTTCAAAATCAGTCAGTGATTCAAAGGCGCCGAAGCGAAAATTCAGGCCATTGCCCAGCGGCGCGCGCAGGTCGACATAGGCATGTTGCAGGGCAAAATCATTGTTGCCCGAAACGTAGGCGAGCTCGCTGGCGGTGGGGCCCATGAGGAGCGAGGCGGCATAGCCGGCGCTCCAGAGGCTTGCATCTTCATCGAGCTCCTTTGAGATTCGGAGCTGCACCACGTTGAGGTTAAAACCGTTTTGACGGTCAGCGGCGTCATTGACGCGGCCGGCGCTGGTCTTTTTATCGCCAAACTGCCAGCCCATGGAGGTATCCACATAGCCGCTCAGGGTGGTTCCTGATATTGCGGTTAGTAGTTGATTTTCAGATTCTTCTGCGGAAGTTTTGAGGGCGCAAAGCGGCCCGGCTGTTAATAATGCAAGGGTAAACAGATAATTTGTTTTCTTCATATTATTCAAAACAAGCGAGCATAGACTTGGATGACATCAGTACATGTCCGCTTTGCGTGGCTAATTTTAGCAATGAAGAGTAAGAGGTCAATAAAAAGTTAGACGCATCAAACTTTTTATAAGCCTGAGTTGTGAAGGGGGGCTGTGGATGCGCCCCCTTCGGAGTCGTCTGTTTCGTGCGGGGGATACGCGTCAAGAGCGTCTGTGACGGATGCACATCGTAAGCAGTCCTGCTCCCAGCCCCCAAAGTGCCAAGGTTCCCGGCTCAGGAACCATTACCGTCGTACCGACAATGATGCCATCGGCTCCATAGCCTAATGCGCTATCTACCAGGGAAACTGATTTTCCATCGTTATTCAGAAGAGCCCAGCCGTAAAGAGGGTCTTGGAAATAAGGGTCTTCCGGGTTGCCGTAATTGGGATAGCCCGAGTAAATCGCGAGGTAAAACTGACCCTTCAGTGGCGAGTTTGGATCGCCATACGGATTCAATTCAGTGAAGGTCCCCGATTGAATGGAATTAAGCGTAAAGACGTCGTCTTTAGAGGCATAGAATGTACGAATACCCCCATTAAGGAGTATGTCATATGAGGTGCCGCCCAGAAAAGCGAATCCCGTGAATTCTTCGTCAAAATTCGGATTTTCCGGACGCAAAAAGCAAACTCCGATATATCCCATTCCAGTATCCCATATTCCCGCAGGGAGGATTTTTCCTTGAGCGTGAGTGGAAACCGCAAAGATCGATGTTAGAATTGCGATCCCCGCTATTATAATATTTTTTCTCATTTTTAAAAGCTTCATAAGGCGTTACAACACATATCAGCGCTAAGGGTAAATTTATTTTCACAATATGTCAATGACTCTTCTGAATAAAATCCGGCAACGCATTGCCTCAAAAACAGGCGCACCGAAAAGGGAAATGAAACCGGTATTGGAAAAGGGGCAGGAAAATCTTATTTATCCGGCGTATCAGGGGGAGTCTAATTCATTCGACAGAGGCGGTTAAAAGAGGTATAACATCCTCTGGCGGCGGGATCGCCAGGCCTTTCCCACGCGACTCGAAACCTCGATTTTAGATAATGAATATGGATACTTTACAGACTTTGCCCGGTGACGACGTGAGACAGGTGATGTGGCGGTTTGCGGAGCGCTACGACCTGCAGATGCTGGTTCAATCCTCGCGCCAGGTGGCTCGCGGGCCGGTGGCTCGGGCGGTGGCTGGCGGAGAGCGCAACTCCCACGATTGGACTCCGGCCAAGGATGAGCTTTTAACCGCTTTTGACGAGGCGGGCATTACCTCCGCTTTCATGGATATCGAGCACGGCGGCTATATTGAAGGACCCAAGAACATGGCGCAGGCGCTGATCTGCTGGGAGATGGCCTGGGTCGATGCGGGGGCTTCGACCAGCGGCATGGCGGGCAATCTGGCACTGGCGCCGATCCATGAGCGCGGGACGCCGGAGCAGCGGGCCAAGTATATGAAGGGGGCGATTCCGCTCCAGCCGGGTGAAGAGCGCAAGCAATACCGCGGCGCCTTTGCCCTGACCGAGCCGCTCCCCTATGTGGGAGTGGAAACGGGGCTCCTGAACGGTAAAGTCTCCGTCGCCGAGTGGAAAGAGGGGGAGGAGCCGATTCTGCAGGTGGAGAAGCGCGGCCGCTTCATTACCGGCATGAACTTCGCCAACTTCGTGACCGCCGCGGTGGAATCCAACGACCCGCGGATCAAGGGCAGTTGCGTCATCATTCTGGAGGAGGATGACCCGGGCACCTATAACCGCGGCACCGCGACCAGGAAGATGGTCCATCAGCTCTCCTCGACCTGCGACCCGGTCTTCAGTCTGAAGGTTCCGGCCAGCCGTATCGTGGGCGGTTACCAGGTGAAGGATGGGGTGATTATCCCGGCCTATGACCATGGGCATGTGATTGAGGCGGTTTTCCGGCGGACCCGTGTCGTCGTGGGGCTGATGACCTCCGCCAAGCTTTTGAGCGCGGTTGAGCCGGTGATTCGTTACCAGAGGAGCCGTTTCCGCGGTGGCGAATCGTGCCAGCCGGGCTCCCTGCGCTACGACCAGGGCATCCAGAGCAAGGAAGACGCCAACCACCGGCTGGTCGATATCTGGGCGACCGGTGAGGCGGGTGCATCGCTCGGGTTCGCCACGGCGAGGATTTATGATGAGCTCCAGCCGCTGGAGCAGTACAAGGATAACTACTTTGCGGAAAAAGGGATCAGCGGCCGCGCGCAAATCCGCGCTCTGGCCCAGCCGACCCAGGATGCGCTGGAATTCATCGAGCTGAGCGGCAAGCCTGCCGGCCAGAGGGATGAGGCGCGTTATGAGGCGTTGAAGGCCGATTCACTGGTGCAGTTCCTCGTGATCGATTCCATGGCCAACATCCTCTGTCCGGCCACCAAGCTCTGGAATACCGGCTGGGGAACGACGATGATGCGTGAGGCGGTTTCGCTCATGGGAGGCTATGGAATCACGGAGGATTGCCCGGGCTTCCTCGGGCAGAAATGGATGGATGGACAGCTCGAGGCCACCTATGAGGGACCCGAGGCCGTGCAGCGGCGCCAGCTCAGCATCACGATGACCCAGGAGCTCTTCCTGGCCCAGTTCCGCCAGTGGATTCTGGGACTCAAGGTGCTTGAAACGGAGAAGGGGCTGAAGCTCGGTGCCGGGCTCCTGGCCGATGCGATGCGGCTCTGGCTGAAATCGCTCGAATTCCTCAGAGCCAACAAGGATGCCAATGAGGCCAAACTCTACTCGACCAACCGGCAGGGGGTGAACTTCCCGCTGGCCGATGCGCTCTGCTGGCTCCTGGCGGTGAAGTGCTTCATTGATGATATTCTGGAGCTCGAAAGCAAGGTGAGTGAGAATCCCGATTTCGCCGGGTACGTCAATTTCTTCGCGCAGCTCGCCACGGTGCAATCCATCCGTGCGGCAGGGGAGGCTTCCCGCATTTGCGCCGAGCTGGTTTATGGGTATGCGGCGGCTCCGGATATGCCCGGACTGGAAGAATTCGCCCAACAGCGCGCCACGGTGGAGCGCGGGATGACCGGTCTGCGTATGGCCAAAGACCAGGCCGCGGCGGCCCTGACCCAGGTCATGATCCCCGAAGCGCTCGATTATCCGGTTTAAGAATTTCCCCTTCTCAGGGAGAGACACAATTCACCCCGGGGCCTCCATACCCCGGGGTTTTATATTTCCACCTGTGTGATTTTTTTAACCACAGTTTTTAACCGCAGATTACGCAGATTCACACAGATTTTTTGAAGGAAAAACCTGATGCGGAGCATACCATTCTGAAGCATCCCGTAGGGATGCCAGATCATAGCCAGGGGTCGCAGACCCCTGGTAAGGATAAGAGAAAAATCCCCACCCGACCCCGTAGGGGTCGCAGACATATCGGCCTCAGAAAATAACAGTCCAATAGAGAGGATGTTGGTAAAAAATCACGAATAAACACAGATTTTTAAATGGGTAACGGGCTGCGACCCCTACGGGGTCGTAAGGGTGTTGGGGCGGATACGTACCAGGGGTCTGAAGACCCCTGGCTATATTATGGGTATGCTCCGCATACCTCAAGAATGCGCATCCTGGCGGATGCGGAGATGAGGAGGCTCATCGGTGAGAATGTAAAATATATTCGCGCAATTCACGAGATGTGATTGGTATGCTCCGCATACCTGAAATATGCTGCACCCCGCACGGGGTGCAGATAAGGAAGGTGTCCGGCTCAACCGGAAATAACGGGCCAGCATAAACACAATCTCTTGAATACAAGGATATGAGATTCTCCTCTATCTGAAAAAAACTCTGGAACTTCGGTTTAAAAAAATATTTTTTTCTTGATCGGCAGGATATTTTCTACAATGGTTTTGTCATGAGGTTGAACAAGACAGGGCTTGGTATCGTATGTGCCATTGTGTGCATCGGCTGTGTTTTCTGGGTGCGGCACAATAAGCACTATTATGCACAGAAGCTGCAACAGGAAACGGCTCGGATGGATGCCCAATTGGCAGTATTAAGTCAAGAGCTGGATGCTGCGAATGCTGTCCTGAATGCAGCAGCGGATGCCCGGCTGGAGCCGCCGTTGCTGGAGCCAATTCAATTAGTGGATCGTCTCTACATGGTGGGTGAGTTATCTCCGTTTGAGCGGTTGCGCGAGGCCTGTTTCTGTTTCCAGGGGTTGACCGATGCCGGGACGAATTCCATTCCTGCCATTACGAAGTATTTTGAATCTGGTGCCGATGAGAAGCTCCTGGCGCAATATTATATCAGTTTACCTCAAACTCCGCCCAGTGTGCGGATGGGGCTGCTCTCTGTTCTGCGGGATGTTGGCGGCATGGAATCCGTTGCGCTGTTGAGCCGCATCATGCCAGTGGCCAAAGATGCGACGGAGTTGAAAACGTTGGTGGATGGATTGATGGAAGCAGACCCGGATTTTTATCGTCCTTTTTGTATCCAGATTGCTCGCAGGACATACGAGGATTATTTAGAGAAGCAGCAGGAAGGGATAGTGGCTAAATCGCTTGAATTGCGCATCTATTGGGGGACGTTGCTCGGAACATTGAAAGATCGCGAAACGGCTCAAAAAATGGTGGATGAACGCGCGTATATACACTATCGCTCCGTGGATAGAGAATGCTTTGCGCAGTTAACCTCCGCTTTGGGAGAGGATATTATTCCCGCGATGAGAGATATTGTGGACAATCCGGATTTGACACGGTATGCGAAGATTTCGGTGTTGTTTAATCCGGCTCCCGTGAATGTTGAAGGGTTAGAAGATTTTGCGGGAAGGAATCCCCAGGCATCGGAGATTTTCATCGCCGCAATGAAAGAGACCGATAGCCCGGCCTTTCGCGCACTGCGGACGACGATGTTGAGTGTGCAGGTTGGCACGCAAAGTCCGAATCCTGAATTGATCCAAAACAGGTTGCATTTGCTGAATCAAATTGAACGACAATTTGGGAAAGATCAGTACATGGATTCCGTTATTCCTGCTACCCGGGCGATGTTGGAATATCAGGCCAATCCATCCGCTTATACGGAGCCGCCCAAGGTGTATACTTTCACAGGCATGGAAAGCGTGCAAAAACTGATGGAAGAATATAGTGCTTTCGAGCAACAATTGATTGAAGAAAATAATCGGGAAATGACGAGATAATCAGGGAATGTAGAGGAAGGGAGTTCACACGAATATGCAAACGACAGCTAATAGTAACCAAAAACTTTCGCGAAAGGCTCTTATTATAGGGATAATTTTCTGCGTAGTCGTATTTTGTTTCACTTTTTTTAAGATTTTTAGTCAGGCTATACCAATGGCGTATGCTCTGGGAAATAAACAAAGTTCTTTTAAAAAAGAGAAATCCGCGCTGGAGGCGGAGTTGCAGAAAGTCCGCGACGAGATTGCCGCCCGGTCCCCGCTACCCATGGCCGAACGGGAGCCGGCCTTGACGCCGGAGAAATTGATTGCTCGCCTGAGCGGCTTGGTCAATCCGGAGAAGCGAACAGGTTTTGGACATGTTAATTTACATCTCCTGCAGGAAGTAAGCTATTGCTGCCGTGGATTGATATTGGCCGGGGAAGAATCCATCCCTGTGATACACGGCTATTTGGATAGCGGCCATAACGTTCAGGTGGCAGAGACAGAAACCCCCAGCATAAAAAAGGAATACAATGACGCCTACGCGAGGTTTGGAGCAAAAGATAGTTTCCTGCCGGTCACCTCCCGAATGGGAATTGCCTACGCGTTGCGCGATATCGGCGGAGCGAAAGCGATTGCCCTCCTGAACGGAATGTTCCAGGCCCCGGCCGACAGGATGGAATTACTGCAAGTGGGTACTATACTGGTGAGACTGGATAACACCCATTTTCGAGCCCCCGTGGCCGCAGCTTTCCGCAACCTGTTGGCCAGTGCCGAAAAAGAAGATCGTTTCAGAATTATTTCCTTTGTCCGCAGCCTGGGCGGCGATGTATATGCCGATTTGCTCGAAGAAGGAAATATCCATACCAAAGAAGGTAAGATAGATTTATCCATGCTAAGCTATGTACTGGATGCACAAAAAGGCAAAGCAATGCCCCGTATAGCCGAGATGTTTACACAATTGCAAGGCGAAGAACGCGAAAACGTCGTGAAGACAATCATGAACTATCTGGATAACGGCCCAGCCTCCAGGAGCATCATCAACACGCTCTTAACGGAAGCCTCGGCAAACAGGGAAACATTCCCATCGGCAGCCAGTGCGCTGATTCTTTCGTTATCCGGCTTGGTAAATTCAGACCATCCCTGGGAACAATATAGAGGCGGCGGCAGACAATCTCGCCTGCCGGAGAGCTTGTTTACGCGATCTTCAGCGACAGACCCCTTTCTAGCAGAGCATCGTTACCTAAGCCGTGAATTGGCCCAAAACCGGTTGGTTTTGCTCAATGAACTGGAAACGCAATACGGCTCCGACGAAGCCGTGGCGAAATCTTTCGACGCTGCTCGATCGTTGCTGCAATATAATGCAAATCCAGAGGCCTATCCCGATTGGAAAATCCCCGATACGTCATTCCTGGAGGAATTAGATTCCTCATTTTTCCAAAAAGAGAATATTCAACAAGGAACGATTATTATAAACTGAATCGTCGGGAATGGGATGGTAGTAATCCCAAACACATTGTTTCTCCCATTAAATTTGTGCGACTCCTACGGGGGCGTAAGGGTGTTGGGGGCGGATGCATACCAGGGGTCTGAATATCCCTGGCTATATTATGGGTATGCTCCGCATACCTGAATCAGGGAGAGAAACAATTCACCCCGGAGTTTTACATTTCCACCGGCGTGATTTTTTTAACCGCAGTTTTTAACCGTAGATTACGCAGATTTTCACAGATTTTTGGATGATAGTCTGAATGTAAGCTATCTATTTTATAACCAGTTATTAAACATCGGGTTTGATAGTGGGGTTACACACTACTGAGAGTTAACTGTTTGCTCGCTCACTAAGCTCAGGCTTGAATTTTTTAATTAGTGTGTGGTATGCTTTTCACTCGGTATAAGTGATGGAATCGCTTGATGTAAAGCTAGTTGTTATTTTACGATTATCGCAAATGAATCCACAAAAAAGCGGGGCGTTAATGTGGGTAAATACGGTGTCAGAGGCAAATAGGGACACATTGAACCCGTTGAATTGGAGAGTCTAAAGTGAATACGCCAATGAATACACCCTCAAAAAACGAAGAGCTACTCTTAAACAGCATTGTAAAGATCATTGAACAGGCGAAGGGACAGGTTGCTTCAACGGTCAACAGTACCCTGACTTTGATGTATTGGCACATTGGGCATGAGATTTACAAGCAAGTGCTTGGTAACAAGAGGGCTGAATATGGCCGCAGGGTGATTGAAACTTTATCGAATCACTTGCAAAGAAAATATGGAACGAATGAATACAGTCCTCGCAGTTTGCGACGAATGATGCAATTCGCACAGGCTTTTCCTGATTTACAAATGGTGACACCAGTGGTGACACAATTGAGTTGGACTCATTTTTTGTTGGTGTTGCCTTTGAAGGATAGTGTTCGGCGCGAATTCTATATCACTATGGCCGCATCGGAGCGTTGGAGTAAGCGGGAGTTGGAAAATCGAATTGGTTCCATGCTCTACGAAAGAACTGTCATTAGCGGCAAACCGAAGGATTTTATACAGAAAGAGCTGGCTACTCTCCGTAATGAGAATCGTCTCTCTCCGGATTTAGTTTTCAAGAGTCCCTATTTCCTTGATTTCACCGGGTTGAAAGGATTCTACAGTGAAAGAGATTTAGAAGGTATGCTTCTAAGTCGGCTACAGGAATTTATACTTGAACTTGGATATGGATTTTCTTTTGTCGAACGACAAAAACGAATCATAGTTGATGGAGAAGATTATTACATAGACCTGCTTTTTTATCATAGAAAGTTGCGCTGTTTAGTGGCGGTAGAGTTGAAAAAAGGTCACTTCAAAGCTGAGTATAAAGGGCAAATGGAGCTTTATCTTCGTTATCTCGACAAATACGAAAAAGAGAATGGTGAAGAGTCGCCACTTGGATTACTGCTTTGTGCCGAGGGAGGCAAAGAACAAATTGAACTCATGCAATTGGACGCTGTTGGAATTAAAATCGCACAGTATTTGACAGAGTTGCCAGATAAACAGCGTTTAATTGAGGAGTTAAGGAGGCAAAGACAAATCGTTGAAGCTCATTTTATCGAAAAAAAGGAACTTGAGGAAAACAGTGACTCAGTTGACTAGCTCCGCTGTGATGAGGTACTGAGCTTGTCAAACACTCCATTTTTTGAGCGGATGTCCATGAGGGATGTTTTAACCGCAGATTACGCAGATGGGCGCAGATTATTTTAGAAGGAAAAAACGGATGCGACACCAATGAGGGCCGCATCCAAAGCGGTTGAAGTGATCCGGCCGGGTTATTGGCCGGGTTTTTTGCCGGTATATTTGATCCACTCGCGGATCCAGGATTGGCCTTCGAGGACGGCGCCGAGGGAGGTGAGGTTGCGTCGGTCGAAGATACGGCGGAGGGCCTTGCCCCAGCGTAGTGACTTGAAGTCGTGGAAGATATCGCTCAGGTTGAGCGCGATGAATTGCAGGATGGAGGGGTCGCGGTAGCAATCGATCATGCAGAGGGTGCAATGGTCGCGGATCAGTTTGGAGGCGTCGAACTCATAGATTTTGCACATGGGCGAGTGCCAGTAGTGGCAGCGGTAGAGGTCGAGATTCCAATCGAGGTAGAAATATTTCAATCCGCCCAGGCAGGGGAAGACTTCCGGTTCTTTGCGGAGGTGGCGGACCATCTCCTTGAGGGATTCGAGCGGGTTGACAATCGTTATTTCGCGGCTTTCTTTGAGCGCCTGGAGTTTGCCGAAGACCTCGATCAATTCCTCGGCGGTGTAATCGACCAGGTTCGAATCGCTAAAGCTCAGGTAGGAGCTCTCCAGCGGGTCGCGTACGGAGATGGGGTAGCTGAAGGTGCAGCGGTCAAAGCCAAGGGAGGTGAGGAAAGGCGGCAGTTTGGTGTAATCGTCAATGAGGCGGCTGGCGGTGATACTGGCGACGCTTTCCACGCCGAGCTCGCGGAAGAGTTTGTTGGCGCGGGCGATTTTTTCGCAGACGCCTTTCAAGCCGCGGTTTTTTTCGTGGAGCTCCACGCTCGGCGCATCGATGGACATGATGACGCTGGTGAGCCCCAGCCGCGCATACATCCGTATGTTTTCATCGGTCCAGAGGGAGCCATTGGTGCAGATCATCGGCTGGATGCCTGAATCGGCCGCGTATTTGACCATTTCGGGCAGTTCTTTGTGGGCCATCGGTTCGCCGCCGACAAAGAGGAGGAAGCCGATACCGTTTTTGACGCTGATATCGATCGTGTCATAGGCCTCCTGGAGCGTGACGCTTTTGCGGGCTTTGGGGTCGAAGCGATCGATGGCGAAGCCGCAGAAATCGCAGTGGGCATTGCAGACGTTGGTGATGGCGAACTGGAGGTAGCCCGGGCCGCCACTGCGCAGGCACTCCCCGAGCAGCGGCCAGAAGCCGGCCTTGCGTACCTGGGGCGGCTGCGGCGTATTGATGTTGGGGCTCTTGGGGCTCTCCTGGGGTGGGGTTGGTTTATTCATCGGTTAATCGCTCCCTGCTCGGCGCCCGGGTTGGGGGTGGTGGTATATTTCATCTGTTCAGCGGTGGGGAGGACCAGTTTCCAGAGGGTCTGGCTGGCGGCGCTGGCCCGAGTGTCCAGGTGGTAAATTTCCACGCTGGCCTGGTATTTATTATTGAGGCTCAATGTGTAGCGGTAGAGGTCGGCCTCCTGGAACTGCAACGTCTTGAAGTCTTCGGAGACCGAGACCGAGGCCATCTTTACCGGTGCGACCCCTTCGGCGCTTCTGTCGCGGTAGACGTCATATTGGGAATAGTTGGGGCGGATGAGGAAGCCGCTGCCCGAGTCACCCTGCCAGTAGCCGGCCCAGCTCTCTTTATCGAAGGGGGTATTGGCCAGCAGGTTGGGGTCGAGGGGCTCGGCGTTGGTCAGGAGCGTAGCGGTCCCCTGCAAGCTGCGCAGGTAGCTCTCCTGGATGCGGGTGAGCGGTTTGTAGCCTCCGTTGAGGTCGCGCAGCAGGTAGAGGGTGCGCTCCACGCGTCCATCCTCAAGCTCGGAGATGGTGGCATCCAGCAGCGTATGGACTGAGCCGGAGTGGCGCTGGAGCAGGCTCATTTTGGTTACCCAGGACATCAGGAAGACCATGGCGAGCGCGCAGAGAAAGGCGAGTACCCCCAGAGCCATCCGGAAGGTTTTCTGGGCGCGGAACTCGGCGATGAGCCAGAGGAGCGGCAGGATCACCGTGACCAGTAGCGGAATGAGTGTGGCGCGTGTCATGGATTCTTGGAAAGTGTGCGGCGGCTATTTCCCCTCTTTGGTGCGTTCGATGAGCTCGACTTCGTAGCCCTCGGGCGCATCAATGAAAGCGATGGTGTTGCCGGAGCTCAGCCGCGTGGGGCCATCGCTGAACTCGACGCCGAGGGAGCGAATGTGGGCGGCAAAGACCTCCATATCTTCCACGGCAAAGGCCAGATGGATCAAATCGGGCTGAACCTGAACCGGCTCGGCATCGGGGAACCAGGCGATTTCGATCTCTTCCTCACTTTGGGGGGCGCGCAAAAAGACCAGCCGGGCGCCGCGGGGGGAGGTCATCCGGCGGACCTCTTCCAGACCCAGCACGCGGGTATAGAAATCAATCGTTTCATCCAGATGGCTGACGCGCATCCGGGTGTGGAGAAGTTTGGTGACGATGTTTTTGCTCATAGTTTATTAAAGATTGTTCATTTGTTAAAAAGGCTCGGCAGCCAGGTGGTCAGCCACGGTACATAGGTGATGAGGAGCACCGTGAAGACGGTGGCCAGGAGCATCGGTATGACCGCTTTCATGATCTGGACCATCGGTTTGCCGAAACGATAGGAGGAGAGGAAAAGATTCATCCCGACCGGCGGGGTCAGGAAACCGGCCTCCAGATTGGCGAGGAAAATAATCCCCAGGTGAATCGGGTGAATCCCAAAGGCGAGGCCCAGCGGCGTAATGAGCGGCACGATCACCACGATGGCCGAGTAGACATCCATCAGGCAGCCGATGGCGAAGAGCGCCAGGTTCAGGCAGAGCAGGAAGACCCAGGGCGAGCTGATATGAGCGGAGACCCACTCCACGGCCAGTGTGGGGATTTGGGCAAAGACCAGATAGTTGGTGAAGCCGAGCGCCAGACCGAGAATGAGCAGGATGCCGCCAATGAGGAGGCCGCACTCGCCCATGGTCTGGGGGAGGTTTTTCTTTTCGGGCTCGGTTTTGAAGAATTTCAAATCGCGATAAATCACGGTCTCTATGAAGAAGGCATAGAGCGCGGTGAGGGAGGCGGCTTCCACAGGGGTGAAGCTGCCGCTAAAGAGGGCCCCGACGGCGATGACCGGAATGGCGAGCTCCCACTTGGCATCCCAGAGGGCGGCCCAGGCCTCTTTGAGGACGAAAGGAGGGCGCTCTTTTTTGGTTGTTTTGGGGCCTTGCAGGACTCCGACGCCGGCCATGATCGTCAGCATGATCGTCCCCGGGATAAGCCCCCCGAGGAACATCTGCTGGATGGTGACGTTGCCGGCGATGATGGCATAGAGGATCAGCGGCAGGCTGGGCGGGAAAAGCAGGCCCAGGGCACCGGCGCTGGTGATGATCCCCAGAGAATTCTTCTCGCTGTAGCCCGAAGCGAGCAGAACCGGCAGGAGGAGTCCGCCCAGAGCGAGAATGGTGACGCCGGAGGCTCCGGTAAAGGTGGTAAAAAAGGCGCAGACCAGAAAGGTCATAATGACCGTACCGCCACGGATGCTGCCGACCAGAGCGGTGAAGACCCGGATGAGCCGTTTGGAGGCTCCCCCCTCCGCCAGAAAGTAGCCGGCCAGCGTGAAGAGCGGCAGGGTCGGCAAAGTGGGGTTGGTGACCAGTGCGTATTGATCGACCGGCAGGGCATCGACGGTGGAGCCCTCGCACCAGAAGAGCATCACAGCCGCTCCGCCCAGCGTCACATAGAGAGGGGCACCGAGCGCCGTCGCCGCCAGGATCAAAATGAGGAACGGCCAGAAAAGATGGGCGGGGTCACAAAACGGCTTATAGAAAACCCAAAGCAGGGCCACGCTCAGGAGCAACGAGGCAAGGCGCATCCACCAGTTTTTGCCGCTGCGCCACCAGAGCCGGATAGTGATGAGCCCAAAGCCGAGCGGCATCACCAACTGTATCCACCACTTGGGGATGCTGTAGGCCAGAATATCGGCCATGGGGCGCTCATACTCCACGACGAACTGCCAGGAGGCGACCGCGAGGATGAAGGTGATCATCACGGCGAGGGCGCCTGAGAAAAGATTGCTCCAGACCTTGGCGCGCTCCTTCAGGAAAGCGGTCAGCGTGGAGAGGGAGAGCAGACGGGATTCACGGGCCGCAATGGCGCCGCCGACCATCGCAATGACCAGCGTGATGTGCTGGATCATCGGCTGGGCACCGGAGATGCCGACCCCGAAGAGGCGGCAGAGCGCCTCGGCCATCGGCAGGAGCATGAGCAATGCCAGCGCGCTCACCAGGAGGGCGTTCTCGCTCCGGCGCAGAATGGTAAGAATCCGGTTTAAAAAAGACATAGGTTTTTAGAATCCAACAGCTTGCTCTACCCTGTGCGGTGGTGGTGGCTTCAAGAGAGGGGTTACTCGGCGGCGGGTTCTTCAGGGGCCGCTTTTTCCTGGGTGCGATACTCGGCCAGGAGTTTCATCACTTCGTCAAATTTATCGGCCGGGACGATTTTGCCGCGAATGGCCGGGTAGACGTTCTCCTCCATGAAGCTCTGCCAGCTATCCTTCTGGGTTGGGTTGAGCTGGTGGACGCTCAGGCCGCGCTTGACCATCGCCTGAACCGCTTCTTCGGCTTCCAGTCTGCTGCGGGCGCGAATCTTTTCTCCGGCCACGTTAGCCGCCTCTCTGAACTGGCGCTGCTGCTCGGGCGTGAGGGCATTCCAGGCCTTTTTGGTGACCACGGTGGCCCCGACCAGCGGCGCATAGTTGATATCGGTCATGTGCGAGGCGGTCCCATCAAACTGGCCGGTGAGCGCATAGAGCGGGATTGTCGGCACGGCGTCGATGAGGCCCGTCTGGAGTCCGGTCAAAATATCGGTCATTGAAAGCGGGATGCCTTTGATGCCGAAAGATTTGACGATGTCCAGAGTGGCCGTATCGCCGGCGGTGACGAAGAGCTTCAGGTTTTTGGTATCCTCGGGCAGGAGCAGCGGCTTCTTGGAGAAGAAGCGGACCCAGCCGGCATCGGCCCAGAAGAGGACGACGAAGCCTTTTTCCTCGAATTTCTTTTCCAGTTCCGGCTCCAGCCGGGCGGTGATGTAATCAAGCTCGTCAAAGTCGCGGAAGACCAGCGGCATATTCTGCAAGGCGCTCACGGAGGGCTCGATCGCCTGTAAACCGCCGACGGTCAGCATGGCGGCCTGGAGCTGGCCTACCCGCATCCGGCGGACCATGTCGGCCTCGCTGCCCATCTGGCCATCGGTATAGACAGTGAGCAAGACCTTCCCGTCTGAGGCTTTCTTCCAGGCCTCGCCCATATCCATGATGGTTTTGTGGAAGGTGGTATCGCGCGGGGCCAGTGTGCCCATCCGGAGCCGCGTCTGGGCCTCTGCGTTTTGGGAAAAGGTGAACAGGCCAAGCGCCAGTGCACCGGCACAGAGCGCTCTAAGGAGTTTTGATTTCATCTTGTTGTTTTTACAAATGGTTCTCTGTTGGTTCTATTCTTCAGGGGGGAGCTCCGGCAGGAAGAGTTCATCGACCTGCTCCAGGAGCCAGCGTGCCCGTTTCTGCATCAGGAGGTTCTCCAGCCGTGCCTCGGGGTAGAGGTCGACATCAATGGCCAGCGCACTTCCCAAAAGTGATTTAAATTCCTCCACGTCCTGATTCTGGATGGAGACCGCTTCAGCCAGCGTCACGTAGGGGCCGGCCAGCAACCCGTTGCCCTGGCGCAGCGCTCCTTCAAAATCGCGACGGATGCGCTCCTCCAGAGTTCCGGCGCCGGGGGGCAGTTGGGTCCGGACGCTTTCAAAGGACATCAGGAGCGAATCCAGGACCGGCTCTTGGGCGTACCCCTCCCAGCGGAGCATCCACTCGATCATTGATTCCACGTGGGGCAGCTCGGCGATCATATCGGGGCGGTCTTTGGATAGAGAGATGGCGGCGGCCCAGGGTGAGAGGGTCCACTGGACCAGATTGCGGTTTTCTTCTTTGGAGGGTTTCAGGGTTGCCAGGGCGAGCTCAGGGGAGCTGAAAAAGAGGTTGGTGAAGCCGGGGCGGCTGGCTTCCAGGCCCTGCAAACCGTAGTTGCGGGCTCTCAGGTAGAGGTTGCGGGCGCGCTCCCGCATGGCGCGGGCTGCCTGCAGGTCGGCCTCTTCAATATAATCGGCCTCCATCTGGAGGTAGGCGAAGGAGTAGCTGGTGAAGCCTCTGCTCAGAGCGACCAAAAGCGGTACGTGCTGGGGGGTCTCCGCCAAGATGGACTCCATCAGCTTGAGGCTGAAGGGGAGGGCATCGCCGATGAGCTCCGGATCGTTATCGGAGGCAAAGGTCCCTCCGGTGCTCTGGCTCAGGGCGTTGCCGACCTTGTTCAGTGCCATTCTTTTGATGGAGCATCCACCTGCCAAAAGGATTACAGAAAGCCCCAGTGTGAGGAGAAGTGCCGTATGGCGAACCGAAATGAAAGAATCACTCACTCTCATTGCCTCCATTCTAAGGAGTTGTGCCCATTCAATAAAGAAGATTTCACTACTTTTTAACGAAACCGCATTGACCTGGATGCAGCTCTCCTCTCATTTTGAAACCACGGGAAGGAACCACGGATGCGCGCAAACGGAAGAGGAACAGGAACCACGGATAGACACTGATAGACACAGATGTTTTTGATTGTGTCGGTTCAAACTCTCGTACGAAATAAGATTAATTGGCATTTAAGTAAAACAGATAGTAATTTCAAAGCCTTCTTCTCAAATCCGTGTTCATCCGTGTCTATCCGTGGTTCCTTACTCTACGCGTTGCCTCAAAAACAGGCGCGCCGAAAGGGGGGTGGGGGCGGGATTTTGGCAAAGAAGATTTCTTTATATTTTCAGCGATTGGTTCTATATTGGGGTTTCCGGCCAGAAGTGCCAGAAACCCCATAGATTCCTTGGAAAAAAATCTAACAGAAGGTAACCCGATTCGCCTCATTGTGCTGTTTGCCATTCCCCTGCTGCTGGGGAATTTTTTTCAGCAAACCTACAATGCGGTCGATCTTTTTATTGTCGGGCGGACTCTCGGGCCCCATGCCTTGGCGGCGGTGGGCTGCACCGGGAGCGTCCTCTTCTTTGTCATCGGCTTTATTCATGCATCCGCGGCCGGCTTTGCGATTGTCACGGCTCAGCGCTACGGGGCCCAGGATGAGGCGGGTATCCGCAAGAGCTTCTGCACGACTCTGGTCTGCGGGGCGATGATGGGGGGGCTTCTGACTCTCTTCGGGGTCCTCTATACCGAGGAGATTCTTACGCTTTTGCGGACGCCGCCCGAGATTTTTCAGGATGCCTACCGGTATCTGGTGGTGATCCTGGCGGGGCTCTATGTCTCGGTTCTCTTCAACGTCCTCTCCAGCACGATATTGGCGCTGGGCAACAGCAAGACGCCGCTGTTCTTCCTGGCGATCGCCTGCACGCTCAATATCTTCATGGATTATCTCTTTATCGTCCACTTCAAGTGGGGAGTGGCCGGTGCGGCCTATGCGACGGTCTTGGCGCAGTTGCTTTCGGGGCTCTTTTGTCTGGTCTACGTTTACCGGAATCTGAAGTTCCTCTTGCCGCGCCGTGAGGATTGGAGGCTTTCGCTGCAGGAGCTCTGGGGTTCGCTGCGGATTGGCTTGCCGATGGGCTTCCAGGCGAACATTATCGCCTTGGGCTGCATCATCGTACAGATGCGTCTCAATGAGCTGGGGCCTCTGGCGGTGGCGGCTTTTTCCACGGCGAACAAGGTGGACCTGCTGGCCATCATGCCGATGATGTCCTTTGGCATCGCGATGGCGACCTATGTGGGCCAGAACTACGGAGCCGGCAAGATACAGCGCATCCGGCAGGGGGTCCGGCAGTGCAGCGTCCTTTCGCTGGGGGTGAGCGTGGTGGTGGCGGGGGTGAATATCTCTTTTGGTCATCACATGGTGGGGCTCTTTGTCGGCTCGGCCCAGCCGGAGATATTGGAGCTGGCGCGGATGTACCTGGCGATCAACGCTTCGATGTATTGGGTGCTTTCGCTGCTGTTTGTCTATCGCTACACGTTGCAGGGGCTGGGGCGCAGCTTTGTGCCGACGGTGGCCGGCATCATGGAGCTAGTCATGAGGGTGCTGGCGGCTGTGTTCCTGGCTGTGCCGCTTGGGTTTGGCGGAGTGGCGCTGGCCAGTCCGCTGGCATGGATTGGGGCGGCGGTT
>Ga0123334_1002466_pt1 | contig 21340 bp, 16 predicted proteins | sample BiotimSIPDNA_FD_89706 | JGI IMG/M metagenome (GOLD analysis project Ga0123334, IMG submission 89706) | Anaerobic biogas reactor microbial communites from Washington, USA - Biogas_R1 time_0 SIP DNA | ecosystem: Engineered > Bioreactor > Anaerobic > Unclassified | place: Washington, USA... | reverse complement strand
AGTGCGGCGGCAAGGGAAACAAATTTTATGTCATCGTTTTTCAAATGTGCAACTTCATGAGCGATGACACCTTCCAGTTCCTCCCGATTCAGTGTTTCCAGCAAGCCTCTTGTCACAGCCACCATGGATTTACCACCACCGGATCCGGAGGCAAAAGCGTTCAATTCGCCGGATTCGATGATATAAACCTCGGGTGGGTTTATTTGCGCTCCAGCGGCAATGGCATCCACCATCTCATAGAGTGCAGGCGATTTCTCCCTGTCCACCGGAGTTGCGTCGGCTGCTTTTGCGAGAATTTTACCGCTGTTTCGATAGGAAACCATAGAAATGATGAGGGAGACCAATATCCCCAAACCTGCACCAATGATACCCGTTAATATCAAGTCATAGTAATCGCCATAGTAGACCGATTGGCCGTAAAAAAATCCGATCAGAGCAAAGATAGCCGCAAAGAACAGAATGAAACCTATAACGACTATAATGGAATTCCTCTTGCTGTGATTTATATGTTCAAAGGTGCTGACGTACTTCTTAGCCATCTTCCTTCCTCCAATCAATCAAGTTTCACGTCTACCACTTCCCGCATGTCGCTGTCCTCCACTTCGAAGAACTCCTTGATGCGGAAACCGAAAGGGCCTGCTATCAGTAAGCCGGGAAAGGTCTGTACAGCGGTATTGTAGCTCATCACCGCATGGTTGTAGTTGTTTCTGCTGTAAGCGATCCTGTTTTCTGTCCCTGCTAAAGACTCCTGAAGCATGAGGAAATTCTGACTTGCCTTCAGATCCGGGTAATTCTCGGCAATGGCAAACAAGCGCTTCACCGCCAGGTTCATCTCCTGATCGATGGCTTCAATCTCTTTTGGGGAAGATGCCGTCTCAAAGGAAGTTCTCAGGAACGCTATTCTTTCGAAGGTTTCTTTCTCGTGCTTCGCATAAGCTTTCACACTCTCTACCAGGTTAGGTATCAGGTCGAATCGCCTCTGGAGCTGCACATCGATATTAGACCATGCCGATTCAGCGATGTTGCGCTTCCTGACGAGTCCGTTGAAAACCAGGATCACGGAGAGGATTACTATGACACCTACTGCTATGAGAGCGATCAACCACTGTTCCACTTTACATATCCCCCTTACACGACTTTTCTATAATAAGCAACACATATTATATATTACCACATTTTGCGGGATTCAATTTGGCAACTGCAATATTTCTTCTCTACAGAAAAAAATAAGAGGCGGCAGGCACCTCTTATTTGAAAGACCGTATATCAAATTCTTCTGTAAGATTCTAATAAGCGTAAGAAGTGGTTCGCTTCCCTCAGCGTGTGATCTCCTAACAATGGGATAATGATAGATCTTACTTTGCACGCTAGTATTCCTTCGGTGCCCTGGGCCTTAAAATCACGCAGTTCTCTCGTAGCAGTTAAACTCTCATTCGTCACTTGAGATAACAGCATTGTATTATCCATAGCTCTTATAGACTCCTCCGTTAACTGAGCGAATTCATTTCCAAAGTTGTTTGCCAAAACTATCAAGTCATGCTCTGTAGGATCTAATAATCCTCTGATAAACAACGAATGCTCAGCCATGATCCTATTCCAGAATTCCTCCTGCTCCAGGGCTTCGCTCATCAAATCGGTATCATCTCTATTTTGTAACCTTTGCACTAGTTGTAAGTAAAACCTTGCCTCTCTTAAAATGTGTTCGATGAGCAATGGATAGTTGACTGTAAACATTCTGCAGGATAAAACGTCTGATAAGATCCTGCTCTTAAAGTTTATGATCTTTTTTAGTAAGTCCATAACCTTGCTATTCAGATCAAAAACCCGATCAACCAAAGTGCCCGTAATATTTGATGATCTGTCGGATCCTCTTAAATTTTGTTCTTTAACCGTTAACGAAGTGGGGATTTTAACCCCGGTGAAGAATTCTGTGGCTTTTTCTGCATCAAGAGTATATCTCGTTGCAACTTCACCGGAATCAAGAACTACGGGACTGACTACGCCATCGGATAAGGATATCGCATCAGCCAGAATATTATCAAATCCTCTTCTTAAGTCATCGGCCATCTGTGAAAAATTACTGTCTCTCGGTGTGAAGCCAATTTGTAGGAATAAGGCATGTTCTTTCATTATTCGAGAGAAAAACAGATGCAACTCCAGAGATAGCCTCACATATTCGGAATTGGTCAGCATTTTATAAATTTAACCTCCTATAAAGTTGATAGTACATAATATTAAATGATTTTACATACGTGAATTAAAAGTATAAAAAGCCAAGGGGACAGACCAACACAGCCAAGGGGACAGACCCCGTGGATATTTTAGTACCCACGGGGTCTGTCCCCCTGGCTGTGTTGGGTCTGTCCCCCTGGCTGTGTTGGGTCTGTCCCCCTGGCTGTGTTTTATTTCAGCACAAGCGTCCCTGTTTTTACGAGGCTGTTATAATCAAAGGCATTGATAATGCCATCCTGAATATAGTACAGGGTATTGCCGATATAAGCTGCCCTGCGCCCATAAGGGATGTACTTTCCATAGACCTCCGGTGCTTCATATTTCAGAAAACCCCTTTGCTCTATGTTCCTGCCCTTATAGCTGATGACCAGGGCTCCCTGCTGAGAATTGCTCCAATCCTTGTCTCTTCCGATAAAGGCATCAAAGACGATCTGCTTTGAAGCAGCATCGACCATAACCGCTTTGTGGTTGTAAAGTGCCTCACTATAGCTGCCGCTCTCCCCGATCACCAGGTTGGTGACTTCCTTTGGTTTCCCCATGTCAGAAACGTCGAAAAGTGATACTTTCAAACCGCCCTGGCGGAAGCCCACTACGGTTTCTTTGCCCGAGGAATCTCGTTCAATGAGTTCACTGGTCTCCATGCCGATACCCAAAATCAGGTCATCTCCCACCGGATGCAGGTAATTGCTGAAGCCCGGCATCTTTAATTCTCCCGTCACTTTTGGTGCCGTGGGATCCGACAGATCGAAAACGAACAGAGGATCCATGGTGCGGAATGTGACTACATAACCTTTATCACCCATAAAGCGAACGGAGTAGATGGTCTCCCCTTTTGCCAGCCCGGTTACAGAACCAATAGTATTGAGAGAGCTGTCCAGTACGAAGAGGTTGTTCCCCTCATTCCATACTGTGGTGGCTACTCGCAGATTCCCTTCAAATTCGTCCATGGAAAATTGGTTGAGTAATTGACCTTTTACCTTTCCTGATCCCGCATAGCCGACATTCATGCCGTCGATCCGGAATTTTGTTATCTCTGTGTTGCCGTCATATCCCGGGGAAGCCAGGTAAAGGGCGGACTCATTCATATAGACTGTGGAACCAAAAGCTGTGATGGCTTCCACTTCGGTCTTGCTGTTATCTGTGATGTCAATCGCTGAAAGGATAATATAGCCGGGATCTATGGGTTGCGGCATGATCATGATATCCTTCAGATCTACAGGCATGGGTTCTTCACCCTGCACTGAATCCCTCATCAAAGGTACAACGATTCCACCGTACCACCCTGTGTTTGTAACAAGATAGAGGTGATCGCCGGATTTCCTGCTGGACTGATAATTGCCTTCCATCTCGTGGCTCTTCAGCAGTACAGGATCAGCGGGATCCTCAATATTATAAATATCTGCAAAGGCATAGGATTTTGAATAACCGGGATAGATCATTCTTGCATCTATTTCCGCCGCTATAGAAGCATCCGGTGCTATGTCTGTTTCTACAACTCCACCATCACTAACCGGCAGGTCTCTCGGCATCGCCGGTTGGTCAACCATGGGATAATAACCGCCATTCTCATATTCGGTTCGATTCCCAAGCAAAACCAACCTGTCTTTGTCCAGATAGATCTCATTTACATATTTTTGATCCGGAAGCTTGATGATGGCCACTTCCGAAAGTTTTGGACCATCAGCCCGGATGATCCGCACTGCATTGCTACCCGCATAATAGAGGTATCTGCCATCTGTTTTTACAATGTCGGCCTCATCGATACCCTCGACCTGGGTATTTGTTTCAGAATGGGAGGGAGTACCGGAGCTGCCGGATTCCCCGCCTCCATCGGCAGGCGAAGGCGCCGCCGGCGATTCGGCAGCGTTTTGATCCGCAGATCCCGCAGTGTCGTTCATACTGCTCTCCGGCTGTGCGACACTGCCGCTCCTGATGGGACTGCCGTAGTACTGCGTTTGCTTATTCTGCATCAATCTGCTCAGTTGCTCTTTCGACTGAGCTTTCACGGCAGCACCAATTTTTGCTTTGACCGTATCTACAAGGCTGGCTTCTTTTTCCAGTGAAATGGCCTCACCGGAGATGAGAATCACACCATCCTTGTAATCTACATGCTTCTTAAGCAGTTCTTCGGCAATGACGCGAATAGGAACCATGGTACGGTCATGCATCAACAAGGCTTCCGTATCCATCTCTATTGCCTTTGAAACTCCATCTTTTACTCTCAGATATTGCGCTTTCCCTATGGGAAAAACAAATTGCGTATCGCCGTATGAAATCACAGCTCTATGCTCTTTCGCATCATAGGATACATCTGCCCCGAAGTGTTCCGCGACGGCGCGGAGAGGCACCAGCGTACGCTGCTTATAAATGGTGGCTGCCACATCAAAATTCTCCGGATCCAGGAATACGGTTTCCTCACCGGCTAGAATCAAGGGACTGCCTACATACATAAAAATTGCATCCTCTTTGTAACGGCTCAGGTCTGCCTCCTGGTACTGCTGTTCAGCACTCACCGATTGTACACATCCGGTAGCGATCAGGCTGAAAACCAGCAGAAAGACCAGAAGCAGGGTAGATTTCTTAGATCCGGTAGCTTTCATGTTTCTCCCTCCTATTATTTCTCAATAGGTGCCTGGCACCTACATACAGTTCGAATCTTCCTCTATAATCCTATGACGTGATAAAGTTTCATTTGTTCCATAGACGATTGTCAGGAAATGTATTAGAATCAATAAATAGAATAAAATAACAGCAATGACTCTTCCTTAAGAATTCCTGTTAGAAAGGTTCACGATGAGGTGAAGAAATGGCAGAAGATAGGATCTATTTATCCTTATCCTCCATGAGAGCATTGAAGCCTACACCTGATCCCCAGACAGTCTCCACCCGGATGACCGTCACAAAGGCGTTGCTGTCCTCTCTGGCGACGAATTGCTTGATCAGCATGCTCTCCCGGGGGGAACAGAGGGTGATGATCTTCTTTCTGGGTATTTTCGTATATTCTCCTACTATATCCACGTTGGAAACGCCTCTTTTGATTTCGTGGAGAATGAAATTGGCTACCTCGTCATGTTTATCGGTGATGATCTCAAGCTGCACAACCTTAGTGTCAAAGCCGTACATAACGTATTCCACAACTCTGGAGAAGATGATCTGTGTGACAAGAGCATAAAGTGCGATATTTCTTCCGAAGAAAATACCTGAGCTTATTATAATGACGGCATCAATGACCAGAAGGATCTTTGAGATCCCCACCTGAGGGAACCACTTAATGTGAATGATCTTTGCGATGGTATCCGTCCCGCCGAAAGAGTAGCCTCTGGTAAAAACCAACCCGGTGCATATTCCGCCGAAGACTCCGCAGTAAATAGCAGCCAGAATAACATCCTTCTCTTCCAGAAGGTTGATGTTGAGCCGCTCGAAGAAAAACAGGAAGGCTGGATATATCACTGTCATAAGCAAGATCTTCTTTGCCTCCCGGATCCCCAGAAGAATACCGCAGGCCAACAAAACGAGAAAAGCCAGTGCGTAATATAAAATGGAGAAGTCAATTCCTGTCGGCCCTTGAAGGATACGACAGATTCCCGTGATCCCTCCACTGGAAAGACCGTTCGGAATCATGATGCAGATGCTTGAAAAAGCACCCATTGCGCAGCCCACGATGAGAAAGGCCCAGTCTATGCCCCATTCTTTGATCTTCTGTTTTGTTATAGATTCCTTCCATCTTTTCATGTCTCTACCCTTGCCACTTTCTGATGCAATACGAATAATGGTGAAGTAATGCACTTACAATTCTGCTGTGAGAATTGCGCTGTTTCCGAAAACATCCACCACTTTGATGCAAACAGGCCCGAAATCAGAGCCAATGGCTTCATAAAAGGTCTTAATACCTTCGTTTTCCTTTCTTAAGTACGCATCGGGCTTGTTGATCCCATCCTCATAATGAGAGTCTATGCTCCAGTACGCCACAAGTTGCAGCGGATCCTTATCCAGGATCTTTTTTATTACAGGCAGATATTTCTCTTCCACGGGTATCTGCTCTAATGAATATGGCCGATAACTCAGGAGCTCGACCCGAAGAAGCATTTTGTCCGAAACAAGCGCCGGCTGCAAGGATATATCCGCTTCGATCCTTCCCTTCTCCTCATCGGCCATCTCGTCTCCTGCCTCATCATAAAGAGAATAGGCGGCGTTTGCAGCGATCAGGCGTTTATGGGAGCTGATGGTGGCCAGCCTTCCGATGTCGCAGGAAATCCATTTCCTTCCCATTCTTTCAGCTGCGGCAGCCATGGTTCCGGAACCGCCGAAGAAGTCGGCACACAAATCTCCTTCCCGGGTGCAGCTTTCGAGTATACGCTCGATCAGAGTTTCTGGCTTCTGGGTGACATAGCCTGTGCGTTCGGCCGAAGTCCGCCCTACCATATCCAGCTGCCACACGTCCTTGCGATTGACCATCGTGTACCAGCCCAGCTCATCCCGGTACTCCTTGACACCCTTGAAGCGATAAGGCTTATAGCCTCTGTTATAGGACTTCTCCTGACGGGGTTCGAAATAATATTTATCGCTTTTCGCGTAGAACAGCAAAGTGTCATGCTTTCTGGCAAACCGTCTTTTACTGACCCCTCCGGATTTATAGTGCCATATAACTTCATTGATAAAGTTCTTTTCACCGAAAATCTCATCCATCAGAACCTTTACATAGTGAACTGCGTGCCAATCCAGATGGATCCAAATACATCCGTCTTCCGCCAGAAGCTCACGCATGATCATGAGGCGAACAGTCAGCATTTCCAGATATTCTTCCAGGCCGCGATTCCAGGCATCACTGTAAGCTTTTTGCTTCATGACGGGGATTTTCTTCACCTTGTCGGATCGTATTTTTATCTCTGAACCGTAGTTTGCCTTTGAAAAAAAGGGAGGGTCTATGTAGATCAATTTGAGTTTGCCGGTGAGGTCTTTTTCATCCATGAGAAATTTCATGAAGCTGAGATTGTCCCCTCTGGCTAAAATATTTTCCCGGGAAGCGGCTATTTCCCTATGCCTTCCGGTATGTTCCTTCAGCACGTATCTTCCGGAACCGGTTGTGGCCATGATTTCCTCAAAGGCCTTCCTGCTCTCCTCCATGATAATGGGAAGCTTCATAATCAAACTCATGACATCCTCCATGTGACACTTTTGCGTTACCTTAATACATCGAAGAGGTCCTGACGACCGGCTTTTTCCAGGGCTTCTCTGACAAGAGGCCTGTTTTCCTTCTTATGAAAATGCAACAACGCCCGCTGCAGTTTCTTTTCTCTCATATCCTTGGCTACGTAAATCTTTTCTCCCGTCAAGGGATCCATTTCCGTGTAGTACATGGCGGTAGCCAACGTTCCCGGCGTCGGGTAAAAGTCCTGGACCTGGTCAGGGACAAACCCGCTTTTTTTCAAATAAAGGGCAAGCTCTACCGCATCCTCCAGGGTGGAACCGGGGTGGGAGGAAATGAGATAGGGTATCAGGTATTGCTTTTTCCCTATCCTTTCGTTGGTCTCCTTGTATTTCTTACAGAAGGCCTCAAAGACTTCCTTTCCCGGCTTTCGCATCCTTGCCAGCACCCTGGGTGAGATATGCTCCGGTGCCACTTTTAGGGTGCCGCTGACGTGGTGTCTGCAGATCTCTTCCATGAACTCCCCGCTGGGATCTGCCATTACGTAATCATATCGAATGCCGGAACGAATAAACACCTTCTTGACTCCCGGCAGCTTTCTTACGCTGCGAAGAACATCCAGATAGTCCTTATGGTCTACTATGAGCTGCTTGCAGGGATTTGGATAGAGGCATTCCTTATTCTTGCATACCCCAAGCCTGAGCTGCTTTTCACAAGCCGCACTTCTGAAGTTTGCCGTCGGGCCTCCGATATCGTGAATGTATCCCTTAAAATCCGGTTTTTTCGTCAGGGCTACTGCTTCTCTCAGTATGGAATCCTTGCTCCTGCCCCTTACCTCACGGCCCTGATGATAGGTCAGGGCACAGAAAGCACAGCCTCCAAAGCATCCCCGGTTTGCAACGATGCTGAACTTCACTTCGTTGATCGCCGGAACGCCGCCGGCGTCTTCATACATGGGGTGCCAGTTTCCTTCATAGGGCAGTTGGTATATGTCATCAAGATCCAGTGTTTCCAGTGGCGGCATGGGTGGATTGACCACAACGGCAATATTGTTATCGTAAGGTTCAATCAGTGTTTTCCCGTTGTGGGAGTCACTGTTCAGATATTGCAGACGGAAGCTCTCTGCATAAGTCTTCTTAGAATGGTTGACTGCCTCCCAGGATGGCAACAGGATCGTATCTTGCCCGGGAAAGGAAGAACTCAGATCCTCCAGTGAACTTGTGGTCTTATAGGCTGTCCCGGGAATCCATGTGATATCTTTGATCTCTATACCGCTGTCAAGAGCATCGGCAATCTCCACCACTGCCTTCTCTCCCATTCCGTAGATCAGAAGGTCGGCTTTTGCGTCCAGCAGAATAGACCTGCGGAGCTTGTCTTCCCAGTAATCATAATGAGCAAGCCTTCTCAAGCTTGCCTCCAGGCCACCGATGATAACGGGTACATCCTTATAGGCTTCCCGTGCCCTGTTGCTGTATACGATGACGGCTCTGTCGGGACGATGACCTGCCTCTCCTCCCGGAGAATAGATGTCGGTCCGCCTCCTGTGCTTAAAAACGGAAAAGTGATTCACCATGGAGTCAACGTTTCCCGAATTTATGAGAAAGCCCAGACGGGGCTCTCCAAAACGATGAAAATCTTCTGCACTTCGCCAGTCGGGCTGAGGGAGTATAGCGACTTTATATCCCCGGCTCTCCAGCACACGGCTGATGATCGCATGGCCAAAGGAAGGGTGATCCACATAAGCATCTCCGGTCACCAACACAAAATCCGGCTGGTTCCAGCCTCTGTCTTTCATATCTTCTCGTGTAACCGGTAAAAAAGCCATATGCCCTCCAAACATCAGCCACGGGGACAGACCCTCCGGTTGCTTTTGCACCCAGGGGGACAGACCTTCCACGGGGTCTGTCCCCCTGGGTGCAAAAGCAACCGGAGGGTCTGTCCCCGTGGCTGAGTTATTATCTGCTGCCCTTATCGTAGGGAACGGCCACTGCTCTCGGTGCCTGAGAGGACTTGGAGCTGAAGGCCAGTACTATTAGGGTTGCAATAAAAGGTATCATTTTATACACATCGCTGGGAATCTGTGCTGTGGACAAAAACGGGATAACGGAATAAGCGGAAGCAATGGTCTTCATAAGGCCGAAGAAGAAAGCCGCAAAAAGTACTCTCATGGGCTTCCACTGACCGAAGATCATGACCGCCAGGGCCAGGAATCCGTAACCGGAAACTGTGGCATTGAACTGTGTGGATGTCGGAATGACGAATACCAATCCTCCCAGCCCGGCCAGACCACCGGATATCATAACTCCAGCGTAGCGCATCCTGTATACGTTGATGCCTACGGAATCCGCAGCGTGAGGATGTTCACCACAGGCGCGGAGACGCAGCCCGAACCGGGTTTTATAGAGCACGATGACGGAGATCACCAGGATAAGTAATCCGATATAGGTGGTGATATATGCATTCTTAAACAGCAGTCCTCCAAGGATGGGGATGTCACCCAGTACCGGAACCGATGATATACGGAAAGTGTTGCTGAAGGTGATCTGTTGAACGCCATTTTCCTGGATCATACGGGCTACGTATATTGCGAAAGCCGGGGCGAACAAATTCAGTGCTGTACCGCTGATGATCTGATCCGACTTCATATTCACGGATGCGTAAGCGTGAAGCAGGGAAAAAACCACTCCCGTGACTACCGCGATGAGAATGGCGATCAGCAGCAAGAGCTGGCCGCTCATAGTGCTCTGCATCTGATTAATAAAGAAAATACTCGTAAATGCCCCCATGATCATCATACCGTCAAGAGCGATGTTAGTGACACCGCTTCGCTCGGTAAATACACCGCCCAATGCTACAATGAGCAAAGGTATGGAGAAGAACATGGTCTGCTGAACGACTAAGTAAAGGATACTCATTATTCGTTCCCCCTTTCGTTCTTGATCTCTGCCGCATCCATTCTCCATTTCAGCAACCTTGGCAGTATATTTCTGAAGAGAAGGGCAAAGGCGCTGAAGTAGATGACGCAGGCGATTATGACATCGATGATCTCCGGAACGAAATTCAGAGTCTGCAGATAGTTTCCACCCAGAGTGATGTAGGAGATGAAAATCGCCGAGAATATGATTCCTATGGGATTGGACAGACCCAGTAACGCCACGGGAATACCGTTAAAGCCTTCCGCTGCCAGAACATCTACTGCTTTGATGTGGCGGCCGCTGGCTCCGGAGAGATATAAAAGTCCGCCGCCAAGGCCGGCCAAAGCACCGGCAATGACCATAGACAGCACGATACTCCTCTTTTCATTGATCCCTGCGTATTTGCTTGCATTCTGATTGAATCCGCAAGCCTTGAGTTCATAGCCGAAAGTAGTTTTATTAAGTACGATGAACATGATAACAGCAACAACTAAAGCGATATAGAACCCGCTGTTCACCGTAGACAAGTCCACAGCCCCGGAAGAGCCTATGGGGTTGTAGAAGATCTTGTCCAATCCTCCTTTGGGCAGAACAGCAGATTCGGCCACGTTCATGGAGAGCGCTTTTTTAGAATCGTATACCGTGGACTTGACCAGGAAGTTAGCCAGATACATCCCGATATAATTCATCATGATCGTGGAGATTACTTCGTGTACATTTAAGTATGCCTTCAGAAGTCCCGGTATAAGAGCCCACAGGCCTCCTACTATGGTAGCAGCCAGGAGGGCAACCATCCAATGGAATGGTGCGGGAATAAAGGTCCATTTTACGCCGATGTAAACGGCCGCAAAAGCCCCCATGATAAACTGTCCGGATGCACCGATGTTGAACAGGCCCGTCTTGAAGGCAAATCCCACGGATAAGCCCGTCAGGATCAGTGGTGTAGCGAAGTACATGACCTGTCCCATTCCTTTCCCGCCTGTGGAAAAGCCTCCTTTGAGGATTATGATGAAACCATCCACCGCCTGGGATGGGTTACTGATCAGCAGGATGATGAATCCGAATAGTAATCCGGCAAAAATAGCAACGATGGAAGAAGTAGCGTTATTGAATCCGCGAATGTTGAGCAGCTTTTTTAACAGGATCATATTGCCTCACTCCTTTCATCTCTCTTGCCACCGGCCATGTACAGGCCCAATTCCTGCAATGTTGCGGTCTTGGGATCCAGCTCTCCCACGATCTCTCCCTCGTAGATGACCAGGATCCGATCGCTGATGTCCATGACTTCGTCCAGCTCCAGGGAAATCAGAAGAACTGCCTTTCCTTCTTCACGCTGCGACAGGAGCTGTTTGTGAATATATTCGATAGCTCCAACGTCCAGACCGCGGGTAGGCTGAACTGCGATCAGGATCTCGGGGCCGAGATCGATCTCTCTGGCAACGATCGCCTTTTGCTGATTACCCCCGGACATACTCCGCGCAATGGTCTTCGCACCTTGTCCGCTGCGGATGTCGTATTTGGCGATGAGGCAGTTCGCATACTCATTGATCTTCTGGAACTTGAGGAATCCGTTTTTCTGAAATATAGGTGTATAATAGCATTTGAGCACCAGATTCTCTTCAAGGCTGTAATCGAGAACCAACCCATGTTTATGTCTGTCTTCGGGAATATGGCTCATACCTTCCGCATTGCGTTTCCGGATGGAAAGGTGGGTTATGTCCTTGCCGTTGATCAGTATCTGGCCTTTCTCAATAGGCTGCAGGCCGGTCAGTGCGTAGACAAGCTCTGACTGTCCGTTACCATCGATCCCTGCAATACAGACGATCTCACCTTTTCTTACAGTAAAGGATACATCTTTTACAGATTTCTTCGTGTGCTTACCGCCAACGGTGAGTCCCCGAACCTCCAATACAGGCTCGCCGGGCTCCACATCTGCCTTTTCTACCGCAAAATCGATTTTCCGGCCGACCATCATCTCGGACATTTGTTCAATGGAAGTGTCTGCCACATCTACAGTGCCCACAAGTTTTCCCTTGCGCAGCACGGTACAGCGATCAGCAACCTCTTTGATCTCATTCAGTTTATGAGTGATAAAAAGTATGGACTTTCCTTCTGCTGCCAGATCCTTCATGATTTTCATAAGTTCGTCGATTTCCTGGGGAGTGAGCACAGCAGTAGGTTCATCAAAGATGAGAATTTCATTGTCGCGATAGAGCATTTTTAAGATTTCAACACGCTGCTGCATACCAACTGTAATATCCTGGATCAGCGCATCAGGATCCACGGAAAGCCCGTATCTTTTCGAAAGCGATACTACTTTTGTTCTCGCATCGTCCATTCGCAGCAGACCATTATGGGTAGTCTCCACACCTAAGATGATGTTCTGCAGAACTGTAAAGTTGTGCACGAGCTTAAAATGCTGATGCACCATACCGATCCCAAGGGCGTTGGCAGCGTTAGGGTCGTTGATCTTTACTTCTTTTCCTTCTTTCTTGATGGTGCCTTTTTCCGGTTGGTAAAGGCCAAAGAGCACACTCATCAGTGTAGATTTTCCCGCACCGTTTTCACCGAGCAGCGCATGAATCTCACCCTTTTTTAGTTGGAGAGTAATGTTATCATTTGCAATGATCCCGGGAAACTCTTTTGTGATGTTCAACATTTCGATCACATAATCCATATGTTGCCCTCCGTTTATGGGTTTTTACATTTACCATACAGTAAAAAACAGATTATAATTTCAATAATACAACACGTCCTAATTATACATGAAATATCATGAAAAATAAATCATTATTAATATATGCCCGTCCTGGTCTTTGGACAAACAACAGCGAGCTCCTTTTATCGGAGCTCGCTGATAAATTCATGATATAAAGAGTTAGGTACGGACTGGTGCTATTCCACCAAAGTAGCCTTAACGATGGACAAACCAAGATCATTGAGAGTCATCTCTTTGCCGCTTGCATCGGTATCCTTGACCAGCTTGATATTTCCGGCAACCAGATCAGCAAAGACTGCATCGTAGTCAGCTTGCGTGAAGTTCTCGAACTTAGAGGTTTCCATCGGCAACTGAACGCCGTCCTGGGCTGCTCCGTAAACCAGAGCTTCTCCACCCGGGAAGTTCCCTGCATAGTAGGCTTCCAGAGCCGACTGTACAGAAGCAGCTAAGCCCTTCATAGCGGAAGTGATGACAGTCTCGGACTCAGAACTCTGATCAACGTCAACACCGATGACCGCTGCACCTGATGCTTCAGCAGCAGACATGACGGAGTTTCCAACCAGTCCACCGCAGGCAAAGATAACTTCAACGCCCTCAGCATACCAGGAGGTAGCCAGGGTCTGGGTTTCCGGTGTGGCATCGAAATTGCCGGTGTAGTGGTATTTCAGTTCGATGCTGGGAATGCCAAGCTCAGCAGCAGCTGCTTCGGCACCCTGAGCAAATCCGTAACCAAAACGTACAACAGCGGGAACAGCCATTCCGCCCATGAAGCCCAGCTTGGTATAGCCGTCTTTTACAGCTGCGTAACCGGCAAGATATCCGGATTCTTCTTCTGCATAGACGATACCTACGGCATTGTCGTTGGTCCTGAACTCAGTGTAGTCTGCATTGTGCGGATTTCCGTCGATCAGAATGAAGTTAACATCTTCGTACATATCCTGTGCGATAAAGATGGGTTCTTCGAAGAGGAAGCCAGGGGTAACTACTACTTTGGCTCCGCCTTCAACTGCCAGCTGGATGGATGCCAGATAAGCATCGGTGGTTTGCTCGGTAGGCTTATAGTATTTATGCGTGATTCCGTTCTCTTCGGCATAAGCTACTATACCCTCCCAGGTACCTTGGTTGAAGGATTTGTCATCGATGGAACCGATGTCGGTGATCATCGCAATCTCGTATCCTTCAGCAACTGGTTCGCCATCGTCATCGGGAGCAGGCTCTGTGCCGCCACAAGCCGCTAAGCTAAATACCATAGCAAAGGCCAGCAGCAATACCAAAAATTTCTTCATTTGATTCTTCTCCTCCTAATTTGTTCGTTAAGCATTAATGAACTTCTTCCATTATACTCCAAAAACAGCGAAGTGAAAAGCTGTTTTTATTCCTGCTCAAGATCGGGAACTTTGAACTCCTCGAATTGCTCCCTGTTTTCCGGTATATAAATGTCCCCCGCCAGGATAGCGGCAGCATAAAAATCTGCCTGTGCTTTTGCCTCCTCCGTCAGATTCCCCGCCTTGTCGGAATAGCCAACAGCTTCAAAATCAAGACCGAATCTGTAAACGCCACCTTCGAATTCTCCATCCAGAAAGCTCTGAATAGACAGATATACACCGTTGTCCACGCGCTTGAACATAGAGCAAAGCACTGTATCCGGATCTATGTATGACTGATCTTTATCGACCCCTATGGCCCATACGCCCCGCTCATCAGCTGCTTCGATCACGCCGATCCCGCACTCTCCCGAAGCATGAAAGATCACATCCGCTCCTTCATCGATGAGTGACAGAGCTGCCTCTTTTCCAGCCTCTGCATTGTCAAACCGATCTGTGTATTCCACCAGAACTCTTGCCTCGGGATTGATAGCCTTGATACCGGCCCGATAACCGAACTCAAATCCATCCAGGGTACCATCCTCTACGCCCCCTATAAATCCCAGGGTTTGTGTTTCCGAAGACATGGCGGCGATTACGCCAACGAGGAAGGCGCCTTCCTCCTCTTTAAAGGAGAGGCTCATCACATTATCCGGGGCCTCATGCTCCGAATCCACCACTGCGAATAGAGTGTCCGGGCTTTCCTCTGCAATTTCCTCCAGGTCGTCCCCCTCGATATGCCCCACAGCAATGACGAGATCTGCGCCCTCAAGTGCGGCTCCGGCTACTGCCTCTATGTAATCATCCTGCGTTAATGGTTCTTTAACCGTTATTTCAATCGTATAATCCTCCGCAGCTCTTAAAATACCTTCATAGGCCATATCGTTGAAAGATGCATCTCCCAGGCCTCCTTCCGAGGCCACCATGACCACTTTGGGCAGTGGATCGATTGGCTTTGCTTCGATTGTATCGCATGCTGTGTTAACGATAAGCAACATTGCTATCATGCACAGCAACAGAATCTTTTTCATTGGTTCCTCCGATCATTTGGTACTACTACAATTAAATTATAGTATATCTCATTACCTTCGGCCAATCAAGGCGTGAGAATTTACCAACCAACGGGCCAGCCTTCATAGTTCAAAAGTAAAACCCCGCTGTTTGAGCGGGGTTTTCAAAGCGCGGTGTTTGTTTTGACAGACCTATTTCAACATATCTACCAGCTTAAGGATATTGGTTGTCTCTTCTTTCATCAGATCCTTCAGAATCACTTTCTGAGCTTCGATGGCCTTTTCATATATGCCGATCTCCTTCGAGAAATCGCCGTCGGTTTCTTCATACCTTAAGAACAGTGACCGGGTGGCTTCCGATACATCGGAAGGTACGAAAGCCTTGTTGGTGCCCCAGAACAGGTTGTCCTGATTGTCCTCTCCGTAGAACATATCGTAGTGGATCTCCATAACTTCCGGGCTGAAGTACATTTCATACCATTCAAAGACGTTGTTGACAGCCCAGGCGTATTCATCCGTTGCGGTAACTACATCACCTTCAGAGAGGGCCGCGATTATGGCTTCCATCAACGCAATGTTTTCCTGAGGCCCTTCATGAGGTACTACAGGTCTTTCATACAGCAATCCGAGGAAAGCATCCTGGACGAATTTGAACACCTTCAGATTCGCCTTGTTCAACTCCTTCCCTTCCATCCGGAGGGCATCGATGACCTCTTTATCCGCGCCTGCTTTCACTGCCTCAACATAGCGGGTGTTGATATCGAGGATCTTTTCCTTTGCCTCATTTGCTGCAATGCCCAGCTTCGCTACAGCTGCTTTGTATGCTTCCACATCGGCTCCGCTCGCTGCGCTGATTTCTTCATCCAATGCGTCAGTGAGCCGGTCGAACTGGGACGTGAAATCCAGATAGAGGGCCGGCAGCTGGTCGATGAAAATAGCCAGTGCCCCATAGAACCGGAGATTGAAGTTCGCCACATCCTCATCGTACGTCTCCGGGGTATCGAAATTCGTATGATAGTAGTTGTAGTAGAACGGGAATACGGTCTCCATATCCCTCTGCAACAGGAAGCCGTTTACTGTGGAAGGTACACCTGCTGCATAATAGGAAAAATCATCGGAATAGGTGTAGGTCTGATAGCCTTCCGTCAGAACTCCGTCGGGGAAACATCCCTCCGGCTTTGGAGCAAAGTCCTTGTTGACAAAGGTATCGATGAGGCTGTATAGCTCCGGTGCTGAGTACACACTGGTGTAAGTGTCAAACTCGTAAGCAGGAAGCTCAAAGTTCAGGAAGGCCAGGGTCTTTCCTGCCCATTCCGGATGAACCTCATTGATCATGCGCCATGCCCCGACGGTCCAGTCAAACTGGGTGTAACTGGCTCCCCATTCCTCTGCACCATGCAGACAGAACACGATATCGTTCTCCGGCACATATCCGGACTTTTTCATGGCATCTGCCATGGCAAGCACGATACCTGCTGCCATGTTATCATCCTGGAATCCTTCAAAATACATATCGTAGTGAGCTCCTACGATGATCTGCTGATCGGAGCTTTTTCCTTTTATCTTTCCAACGATATTATATGTCGTACCGCCGGGCTCGACCACATTGTCAACCTTCAATGTGCCGGTGACGCTGCCCTTCTCCTCGATCTGGGCTTTGATGTATTCTGCATCGTTCTGCGTTATGCTGACGCAGGGAATGCTTACCGGTCCGCATATGTCATTGCAATTGTAAGCATCCTTGCTTATTTCCGAGAATCCGCTGACCGCAGAGTTCATAATAGCCGCTGCTCCACGGAATTCGGCTTCCAGCATGGGGTAAGTGATCCACCAGTTAGCCCTCATATCGATATCAACGAGTATTATTTTACCTGTGACATCACCTTCATAGGCTTCATAGTCCCACATAGTACCATCACCCAGGTACAGGATCTCCGCTGTGATACCTTCTTTGGGAGTGGCTGCTGTCGCATAGGAATGGGGTTTGATAACTCTGTCGTCGCCTGCCAGTGTCAGGGTGGCGTCGTTGAACTGCCATTTGTCCACATCAGCGGCGGCCTTTTCCGTCTCCGCAAGTCCAATCTTCTTCATCAGAGAGAGAAGATAATCGGCAGCCGCATGCTCCGCATCACTTCCGGATGTACGGGTGCCCAAGCCTGACGATAAATACTTCGGATTTTTGGACAGCTCATAAGCGATGTCATAGGCAAAATCCGGATCAACCGCTTTCAGATAGCTATTTGCTGTTTTACCGAATATCGGATTGAAATCAGATATTGCGCTCTCCCATGGGCTGGGTTCCTGTTCAGGTTCCGGAGCAGGCGCCGGAGTGGCGGGAGCTTCCCCGGGGATCAAGATCTTTTGATTGGGGAAGATGAGATGTGGATTGGAAAGTTTGTTGTACTCGGCAAGCTTCTGCCATGTTGTTTCGTACTGCTTTGCAATCTTCCACAGCACATCGCCTTGTTTGACCACATAGGCAGTTTCTGCAAAGGCGATTCCAAAGCTGGCTGCAACAAGGGTCATGACGAGAAGGACACAGATTACTCTTCTGTTCAAAATAACACCTCCTATTATAAAATAAAAACAGCGGCTTATCCCGCTGTCAGATGGCATTGTATAATAGTGTTGTGTGACAGCCTGAAGTGCCGAATCCATTATATACCAGAATATTCTGTAAAGTCAAACCCCTGAAGCTGAGCCTCAAGGGTCTGATCTTATGCACTATATCAGTTGTAACCGTTCCTCATAGTCTTACGGACGGATGAACATCTGAACCCAGTAACCGGAACCATTAGCGCCGGCTACATAGCCTACACCGATCTCCGTAAAGCTGCTGTTAAGGATATTGGCTTTATGACCTGGTGAGTTCATCCAGCCATTCATTACGGATGTGGGATTCATGTAACCCTTTGCGATGTTTTCACCTGCTGCGGTATACTTGATACCGAAGGATTTCATCATGTCAAAAGGCGAACCGTATGTGGGTGAAGTATGAGAGAAATAATTCTTATCTCTCAGGTCTGCAGCTTTTGCTTCTGCTACTTTGGAAAGTTCTGCGTTGAACTTCAGTGCGGGAAGTCCCTGAGCTGCTCTTTCTTTATTTACTAATTCCACTACCTGAGCTTCATAGCTTCCGGTTGCGCTGTTGTTTGCAACAGGCGCAGCAGGCTTTTGTACTACAGGTGCTGCTGGCTTCTGCGCTGCAGGTGCTGCTGGCTTCTGTGCTGCAGGGGCTTCGGGTTTCTGTACTGCGGGCTTTTGTGCTACAGGGGCTGCAGCCTTCTGTGCTGCGGGAGCTGCAGGCTTCTTGGCGGTTGCGGGGGGGGCCTTCAGCTTATTGCATTCTTCCCGTAGTGCCTGAAGATCAAAGCCGTTCTTCAGATTGGGCATATATTTCGCGTACAGGTTCTGCATTTGCTCTACGTTCATGTTCAATCCAAACTGGCTCAGATTATTCGGGCATGGTTTTTCTGCCGCAAATGCCATGGTCGGCATCATCATTACAACTAACATGCATAATACTACAACGTATTTGATACTTCTTTTCATACAAACATACCTCCGTACTTCAGTATCCTGAGTCCATGCTATCGGACTCCAACTTCATCAAATCGTTTTGTACGATCCGATAAAAATAAGTATAGGGGTTCTTTTTCTTCAAAAGAACCCCTCAAAATCTTCCAATTTCAATATTCATTAAATTATTAACAAAGAAATCAGGTGAAAATCGTCCGAAGAACCCGGTCTGTATCACTCAAATCAGTGAAGTAATGATCAGGGTTGCACGCCCGCAGAGACTCTTCATCTGCCCACCCGGTGCCTACCGCAATACTGGTAATACCTACCTTTTGAGCACACAAAATATCGTAGATACTGTCTCCGATCAAATAGATATGATTTTTGGAAAAAGATGTATTGTATAGTTCTTCAGCCTCGCGTATGCACGCGTGAGCTGCATCCCACTTTTCGCCGGCTTCGTCCCCGAAACCTCCCAGCTTAAAATAATGACCCAGTCCCACCGAATCTAATTTTGTCATTGCTCCGATCCGAAGATTGCTGGTGAGCAGGGCATTCTCAGAACTTGGATTTGTGTCGATGGCGGAAAGCAACGAGGGTATGCCGGGTAAGACCCGCTTCTGCTCATTCTTTTCAAGGACATCCGCCAGCACCTTTTGGTAGTGCTCTATAACGGTGGGCAGTTCCTTTTTCTCAATGGCATGGGACTTCATAATACCGTCCAGTATCATGGAGTCCATAGCCCCCCCTATATCTGAACTCCCGAATGCATCCTCAATGCCGTAAAGCTCAAGAAAAGTGAGGTTCAGTGCCTTTCTCCCGTCGCTTCCACAGTGGAGCAGAGTTCCATCGATATCCCAGAGGATCAACTTTTCGACTGGCATCAATCTAACATTTCACACCCTTCGAAAATATCCCCCAGCTCGTCAAGATCTGCGCTCACGCTGACCACAAAATCCAGATCATACAGCTTGGATATGTTGCGAAGTCTCTCAAAAAATTCGCCCAGATCGGGAATGTGCACGTCTTTATGATGCAGTATCCCATCTATAAAAATGACCTCAATGTCATGATCCGAGCTGATGATACCGTATATGAATCCGATATACTCATCAATGTTTGTAATGTGTTCATAATCTTCCATACAAACGACTCTGATCTGATATTTGAGGTCGTACATTAGCCTGTGATTTTTGTTGATAAAAACGATGCTGCCATCTGCAGTCTCCACCATATCGTTGGCCAAGTGTATCATTTTTTTTGTTTTCCCGGACCCTTTGTGGCCCGCAAATACTTTCACCAATCGAATCACCCCTTTCAAGTATAGATCCTGATTCAATTATACACTACCAAAAAAAAATGGCAAGGAAGAAATGACATGATTTCTTCCTTGTATTCTTTCTACTTATTTCCTTTTCCCTTATCCATCATCTCGAATTCCTGCTATTGGCTATATCAAGCCTTTGCTCTCCAGAAAATCCTTTGCAACGCTGTCAATACTCTGTCCTTCTACATCCACCAGATAATTCAGCTCGATCATTGTAGGATCATCGATTACTCCACCCAGCTCATTCAATAGGTCTTTCAGTTCCGGATAGTTTTCCAATGTTTCATTCCGGACGAGCGGCGATGCATAGTATGGCGGGAAAAATCCCCTGTCGTCCTCAAGAACTTTCAGATTGTACTTTCTGATGGGTCCGTCTGTTGCGAAGGCGTCGGTAACATCAATATCTCCATTGCCTATAGCCTGATATTTCAGAGAGATTTCCATTTTTACCGGATCTCCTTTGAACTTCATTCCATAGAGCTCGGTAAGTCCGTCAAAGCCGTCTGCGCGGTCATGAAATTCGTATCCCCCGCCAAACACCAGATTCTCCGACACCGTGGCAAGGTCACTATAGGTTTCGATTACATATTCCTCATATACTTCATTTGATACTGCAATAGCATAGGTATTGTTGAGCCCTAAAGGTTCAAGCCATGTTATATCAAACTGGTTTTCAAATTCTTCAGAAACCACACGATATGCCTCGTCGGGGTCGCTGATTACATCCATATCCAGTTGAGCGGTTAAAGCCGTACCGGTATATTCTGCGTAGATATCAATTTCACCCTTCTTGATTGCCTCAAAACAAACAAAGGTTCCGCCCAGGTTTAGCCTACGGTCAACACGGAGATCCGTACGATTTTCTATCAATTGAGAAAAAATCTCTCCCAGTATCATGCTTTCACTAAAATCCTTGGACCCGATTGTAATCTTATCGCCACCGGAACATCCACTCAGTGCCATGGATAGTCCAATTACAAGTGTCATTATTAAAATGACCCATTTTTTCATTTTCATTTTTTTCTCCTCCTCATTGCATTTAATCTCCTATAAGATATAACTGTTCAACTCACTCATCGTTCAGTTTTTCCAGGATGCCCTTTTATTT
>Ga0123334_1002465_pt1 | contig 21345 bp, 16 predicted proteins | sample BiotimSIPDNA_FD_89706 | JGI IMG/M metagenome (GOLD analysis project Ga0123334, IMG submission 89706) | Anaerobic biogas reactor microbial communites from Washington, USA - Biogas_R1 time_0 SIP DNA | ecosystem: Engineered > Bioreactor > Anaerobic > Unclassified | place: Washington, USA... | reverse complement strand
TCTCCATAGAAAGGAGGTGATCCAGGCGCACCTTCCGGTACACCTACCTTGTTACGACTTAGTCCCAGTCACCGACCCCACCTTTGACAGCTCCCTCCCTTGCGGGTTAGGATACCGGCTTCAGGTGTTGCCAGCTTCCATGACTTGACGGGCGGTGTGTACAATCCCCGGGAACGTATTCACCGCAGTATGCTGACCTGCGGTTACTAGCAACTCCGACTTCATGCAGGCGAGTTGCAGCCTGCAATCTGAACTGAGGCCAGCTTTGGAGGATTGGCTCCGCCTTGCGGCTTGGCAACCTATTGTGCTGACCATTGTAGCGTGTGTGTAGCCCTGGATATAAAGGTCATGCTGACTTGACGTCATCCGCACCTTCCTCCGACTTAATACCGGCGGTACTGTGTGACACTTGTAACACACAGCGCGGGTTGCGCTCGTTAGCGGACTTAACCGAACATCTCACGACACGAGCTGACGACAGCCATGCAACACCTGTAACAGCTCCCCGAAGGGTCGGTCCGTTTTCACTTCTCTACCACTGTTATGTCAAACCCAGGTAAGGTTTTTCGCGGAGCATCGAATTAAACCACACGCTCCGCTGCTTGTGCGGGGACCCGTCAATTCCTTTGAGTTTTAGCCTTGCGGCCGTAGTCCTCAGGCGGCAGACTTATCGCGTTAGCTTGGACACCGACGGTGATTAAACCGCCGACGCCTAGTCTGCATCGTTTAGGGCTAGGACTACCGGAGTCTCTAATTCCGTTTGCTACCCTAGCTTTCGCGTCTGAGTGTCAGGAATGGTCCAGGAGGCCGCCTTCGCCACTGGTGTTCCTCCAGATATCTGCGCATTTCACCACTACACCTGGAATTCCACCTCCCTCTACCATCCTCTAGCTCCGCAGTTTAGTACGGCCTCTCCCAGTTGAGCCGGGAGCTTTCACGCCCTACTTACGGAACCACCTGCACGCGCTTTACGCCCAGTGAATCCGGATAACGTTTGCCTCCTACGTGTTACCGCGGCTGCTGGCACGTAGTTAGCCGAGACTTATTCTGGAGGTACCTTCCTTCCTATTCCCTCCAAAAAGTGCTTTACAACCCGAAGGCCTTCATCGCACACGCGGTGTTGCTAGATCAGGCTTTCGCCCATTTCTAATATTCCCTACTGCTGCCACCCGTAGGTGTATGGACCGTGTTTCAGTTCCATTGTGGGGGGCCACCCTCTCAGGTCCCCTACCCGTCATAGCCTTGGTAGGCCGTTACCCTACCAACCAGCTGATGGGACGCAGGCTCCTCTCGAAGCGAATAAATCCTTTACTCTCAATTTTCTAAACCTTGAGAGACCATGCGGTATTAGCATCCCTTTCGGGAGGTTATTCCACACTTCGAGGCAGATCACCAACGCGTTACTCACCCGTTCGCCACTAAGACAGTATTGCTACAGTCTTCGTTCGACTTGCATGTATTAGGCACACCGCCAACGTTCATCCTGAGCCAGGATCAAACTCTCCGCTAAAAAATGTTACATCTTTCGATGTTCGTTTCTTTTTTTACGGATATTCATTAACGAGGCTTGCAATTTCTTGCTTGTAATTTCTTACCTTTTTCGTCTTGCATATTTCTATCACTTTTCAGTTGTTAAGGTTCTGACTTCAAATGAAGTGCTTCCAGTTTTTCAGACTAAAACACCGGCTCTCTTTCTCGCCGGCATTGGCTCTTACTCTTTGGGTTCACTTCCGACCCAAGCTATTGTGTTGTCAAAAATCACGCCTCCCGGCGCAACTTGTGATGTAGCACCTTGGACTGATTAGTATAGACCATTATTCGGTCTTTGTCAAGGGCTTGTTCTGGATTTGTTATCAATTCGTTTTATTGATGTTCTCCAGATTTCTGGGCTTGCTTATATTTTGAAGGTACAACGTGCCCTTATTTAGCGCACGAACGTCCATTATATGCATTTTCAAAAAAGAGTCAAGGGCAATTTTGACCAATTTTGAAGCGATTTTCAGAAATCAACACTTTCTTGTCGCATTGACGTGCTTTTTGGGCTTTTATGTACACTTTATACAGGTCATAACACAGCCTGTAATTCATTTAATAGTTTTTGTGGTTTTTTTCAGATAACTTGTTAGCAGAATCTCTTTAAAAGAACAAACCCACCCAAAAGGATGGGTTTGTTTTATGTCAATGGACAACTAACGAAGACCTATTGGGAAATAAATTGGAATAGAAACCCAGACCTTTACCGAATCGCCATTGTCAGCCGGATTAGTGTCAGGCTGGTCTGTTTCAATAAGCGTCCCAACATTCAAAGTGGTATCAATCGGCAAATAATCCGCGGCCTTCAAAACGATATTGAATTCCTTGAATTCGCCAAATGCGGTGTCACCGAAATTCCAAATAATCTGATTCCCAGAGATTTGGGGCTCTAAACCAGAATCATTAGACACATAAGATAAACCTTCTGGCAATGAAAGCGTGAGTGTCGAATTCGTGCCAGCATCCAAACCAAGGTTGCTAAACTGGACACGCAGGCTTGCCGTTCCCCCAGGAGCAGCAGGATAGAGGTCAAAGTAGTTATGCACTACCATGTCCACACCAGGCTGTGGCGACCATGTGTTGGCTACCGCACCGTAACGAGACTTTAACCATATCTCCGATCTTGCCTTATTAATCATGAAGGGACCGTTTATAACCGTACCTTGAGTGTTGATTAGTGCATAAAACAATGATTCCGATAGGTCAGACCATATAATTAAAGCGTTACCACTTTCGGTTGGTATGATGATGGACGATGTTAAATCCTCCCAAGAATACCCTCTCGGGTGTTTCAAGTTGGAACCGTTGACTCTATTGATAATTTGAAAGTTTTGAGGATCAATAATATCAACACCAAACCAATTAGTAGTAATTAAGTATCCACTGTTAAGTTGAATAATATCACCTGAAAAACCGACATCAATTTGTGAGAATAATTCAGTTTTTACAAACTCCCCATCTTCGTTCAATACGCGATGGCAATTTTGCTGATCCCCTATTATCGGCGAATCTGCTTGCCTACTAAAGGAGACTATAACATCTCCTGTAGAAAGTCTCGCTGATTTCTTTAAGCTATACGTTCCGTGAGGAGGTCTTGGTAGTGGAGGCAGATCCCCAGTGAGGCTCGACATGTCTTTATGCACACTACCATCGCTATCTGTTATTCGATAGAAGATTTCTGTATGATTATAACCTTCATACAGACGCCATAAAGTTATCAACTTATTAGAGCCCACCGGCACAATTTGCGTGTCAGAAATGTACAGTCTTTCTGTGAATTCATCACAATAGTCTTCACCATAATTCGTAACGCTGTATGGTTGACTTAAAACATTACCAGCTTCATCCAAAGTTGCAGTCCATAAATTCTCGCTATATTTATCCCCAGAAAATTTTTTCCGGACCCAAGAAACTGTTATCCTATTGTCCAAACTCGTTTCAGCAGCTAAATATGTGTAGAAATTCGGTAACCAATCCTCTACAAGGATCTTCTGATCACATAGGGGTATACCAGCCTTATTGTAATACTGGTATGCGATAACATTTTTATTCATAGAGTTAGTACCAGTAAAAAACACAACATAGCCGATTTCTGGCAGCTCTCGAATGATGACTTCAGAATAGTCGTAAGTTGCTAAGTTTTCAAGAATATTTTGTTTTCGAGCGTTTGGCCATACCATGTGCATTTCTCGCATGGCATCTTTTTCCATTGTTAACGAAAAAGGTGAAGGGATAAATAACGTGAAGTTTGAGGTCGCCTCAACTGCCGTGCTTAACAAAGATTTAGCTTTTATTTCAACAACATTTACGCTTTCAGAAATAGCTGATGACGGAACTTCAATATGAAGAAATGCTTTCAGAGTTTCACCCTCTGGAATCGAAACAGTTGCAGGAAGTGGTGTAACTCGATCTTCTTCAAAAAGTTGACCCGGCCAATCAGAATCAATCGACACCAAAAAATCGTCAGCGCCCAAATTTCCTATGTTATGAATTTCAAATTCCATCTCTTCTATTTTTCCTGAAACACTCATTAAATCGGTTTGCATGGGGGTAATGAGAACTCTATTACTCGGTTCTGGACGAGTAATTGCAATGGCTTTACCTACTAAATCATAGTCCTCAGGATATTTTATACTAAACCCCATTAATCCTCGAGAATCTTCCATTCCAATTACCTGGTAAAAATCACTCTGATAAAATGAAGAGACTTCTTTATATTGGAATTTTATATCTCCGTTCTCATATAAAATTACTTGAAAATTAAAGGTTTCCGAATAAAAATAATCAGTCAACCCATACCATTCTAAAACAGCGAAACGATTAGGCGTTATACCCCCTCTGTAGATGTACACCCCACTACCTGTATCATTTGAATCAAATTGATATAAAGACCAAAAAGGTGCAATTAAATTGTTTGGTTCTGTTTCGTTAGGAAGAATTTTTTTCTTATCAGGACGCACTGCTTGTCCAGAATCAAAACTCAGAACCCCAAATAAAGACGGTTTAAAAGTATTGTACGTTTTATCGTAGTAATGAAAAGGAAATCCTATTTCAACCTCACCAATTGGAAAATTTAATTTAACCCCGTTAATCTTTGCGTCAATCCATTCATATGTAACATTATCGTTCCAAATATAGCCATAATAATCTACTCCGCTATTACTACTATTATTATTAGAAGCAACAACTGTATCTTTCTCAGTTGTTTTTTGATGTTCTTTTGCAAAAACTGTTTCAAGCGAAACAAATGAAAATAGCATGACAAAAACCAGACTTAACATAATGATTGATCTACTTCTTTTTAACATTTCTCCTCCTAAATATAAATAAAAACAGGCAAACTAACGTTCACCTGTCTGCTTACGAAAATCTTGCCAACAATGAAAACAAATATAGGTGTGTTTTATTCAACATCAGAGATCCCAATTTTGACCTTAGCTTATTTTACCACCAATTTTGAAGATTTGGTCATATTCGAAGTAGATAGAATAGTCTTTTTTCCCTTAAGAAAGAAACCCGCGAAAGAGTGAAAGAGTTGTGAACTTTCTGCAGCATTAAACAGCCTTTTAGCAGAATTAATTAATTACTCTTTAGACAGCGTACTCTCTTAACACTTTTGCCAGGCGTTTGATGCCTTCTTTAATCTCATCATCTTCCAGCGCGCAGAAAGGCAAACGCACAAACTGATCGCCACCTTCCATATAAAAGCCGCGTCCATCAGTGAGCTGCAAGCCATGCTCTTTACCGAGTTTCAGGAGCACATCCATCTTAATCGGTTTTTTAACAAACGCGCCGATAAAGAAGCCACCATCCGGAACAGTCCAGTCACACAAGTCGCTAAGTTCTTCCGCCATGGCTTTTGCCATCACGTCGCGCCTGTGACCATACAAAGCCTTGAGCTCTTCCAGCTGTTCATCCAGCCAACCCCGTTTGCAGAATTCATACACAATCGCCTGATCCACATAGCTGGCGTTAATATAGGTATCTTCGGCAATCTTCAATGTCTGTTTGATAAGTTCTTCCGGCAGAATCATCAGTCCCACGCGCAAGCCCGGAGCAATCAGCTTGCTAAAGGAGGTCATCATCAGGGTGATATCCGGCGCCATTTCCCAACACGAGGGAATGCTTTCGCCGTTATAGCGCAAGCGGCGGTAAGGCAAGTCTTCAATGATGCGGAAGCCATGCTCTTTTGCCAGAGCAACCAGCTCTTTGCGTTTTGCAAGGGGCATCATGCTGCCGGTTGGATTTTGAAAATCGGAGACGACATAGAAAAAGTCAACCTTTTCACCCTTGGCCAGTTTTTCTTTGAGTGGCGCGAAGGTTAAACCATCTTTTTCGATGGGACAGGGCACAAGATTGGCCTGAGCACGCTTGAGTTGCGTGACCGTGCGATCGTAGGTGGGCTCTTCAATGCCCACAGTCAGCGAACCCATCGGGAAAGAACGCAACACATGGTCTAAAACACACAATGATCCCGTGCCGATGATCACGCGGTTGGGGTCCACATCATATTGTTTTGCCACCCATTCGCGCAGTGGCAGAAAACCAGCTGACTTGGCATATTGCAAAACTTTTTCCGGATAGTCCTGCAAGGCTGTTTGCACACAAGCCTGAAGTTTACCGGTCGCGAAGCTTTGTGTTGGGGGAACACCACGAGTGAGCGCAATGATTTTATCCATTTAATGTCAATCTCCTTTACAGCTTATTATCTTCTTTCCTAATGTTAGCATGGATTCAAGAACTTTGTTAAGAATGTAAAATAATCTTATTCATTCCATCAACGCCAAAGCGAACGCCTCCAGGCCTGAGCCAATTGAAAGTATTTTATTGCCCTACCCATAAATAACAGGGATCTGGCCTTTTTTCTTTATCGCGGGAAGCGCAGAAGGTCTTAACAGGCTCAGAATGAAAACCCGCTGCCTGGATTTCATTTTGAGGCCACAAGCTAAAGGTTTCAGGGTTCTGCATAAGATCACTTTGCCACTCGCCTTTATAAAAACCTTCATAGACATTACCCGCGCCATTATCTTCAAGCGTAAAGCCATAGGTGTGACCTGCCATTTCCACTTTTGCAACCAACATTGCCCCATCTTGTTCAAAGGTCAGTTCAGCTTCAAGCAGTCTACCGGCATCTTCAAACCAAATGTACCATGTCCCTTTCCAGTAATCCACGAAACTGATATACGGACGGTTTACAGTCGGTGAAGGTGTCTTTGTTGGCGTGGACTCGGTTTCATCTTTCACAGCAGGTGTTGGCGTTTTATCTTCTTCTTGAGAATCAGTTTCTTCAAGAAGCGAATCAGGCGTTTTTGTCTCTGCTGAGCTTTCTGGCGTTGAGGTCCAACGCTCTTGTATGGGCAAAGCTAAGCTTGGATCATGTGTTATCTCATAAGTCGCCCATGCTCCGCTAAAGGGGATATCGGGCAGTTTTCGCGCGCACGCGCCAAGAGAGAGCAAAGTCATCAAAGATAAACTGATCAGAACATATAAAACATGTTTTCGTGAGATAAACATGACCTTATTTTACTCCAGTTTTATTTTGCTTCATTTCTATTCTTCCAAAAAAAGAGAGAATAGACAAGCCTGCCAAATCAAGGCGCTCATAACCAATGCTTTACGAAAGACTTCAAAAGCATTCAAGCATCCTGACCATCCACAATTGTGTTTTTACCCGCTGGCTCTGAAGTATAATAAGCCCGATATATACCGTTATATATAAATTAAGAGGTACGAACATGAAACAAGGCTTAGATCTTCAAGACATTATTTTCAAGCTCCAGACCTACTGGGCTGGACAGGGCTGTTTGATTTGGCAACCCTACTACTCCCAGGTCGGTGCCGGCACCATGAATCCCGCCACCTTCCTGCGCGTGCTGGGTCCTGAACCCTGGAAAGTGGCTTATCTTGAGCCTTCCGTGCGCCCTGATGACGGTCGCTACGGCGTCAACCCCAATCGGCTTCAACAGTTCTTCCAGTACCAGGTCATTCTCAAACCTGACACCGGTAACCCACAGGAACTGTATCTGAATTCCCTGCTTGCCCTGGGCATTGATCCCGCCCAACACGACATCCGCTTTGTGGAAGACAACTGGGAATCACCCGCGCTAAGCGCCTGGGGACTCGGTTGGGAAGTCTGGCTTGACGGGCAGGAAATCACCCAGTTCACCTACTTCCAGCAATCCGGTGGTGTGCAGCTGGAAGTACCATCGGTTGAAATCACCTATGGTCTCGAACGTATCGCCATGACCCTGCAAAACATCCATCACTTTAAAGATATTCGCTGGAATGGTGAGCGTAGCTATGGCGATGTTTACCAGGTGGCCGAACGCGAACACAGCACCTATTACTTTGAAACAGCTGATGTGCCCCGCCTGCGCGACATGTTCCGTCTCTTCGTGGAAGAAGCTGAAAACGCGCTTGAGGCTGGACTGGTGCTGCCCGCGTATGACAACATCGTCAAATCTTCGCACACTTTCAACATCATGGACTCGCGTGGCGCGGTGGGATTTACCGAACGCCAGGCGTTGTTTGGCAAGATGCGCGAACTCTCCCGTCGTGTCGCCGAAGCCTACATTGCCCAGCGCGATGAAATGGGCTACCCCTGGTTAAATACAGAGCAAACCAAACTTGAACTTAAAACTGCCAGCCTGCCAGTTATTGACACCAAGCACGCTGACTTTTTACTCGAAATTGGCACCGAAGAACTCCCTGTGGCAGATCTCGATGACGCGCTTGAACAACTCCAGCAAAGCTTTTCAAAACGTCTGGCAGACGCGCGTTTGAATTACAGCCAGCTCAAAGTCCAGGGCACGCCCCGCCGTTTGAGCGTGCTGATTAAAGACCTGCAAACCGCGCAGGAAGACCGCCAGGTGGAACTTAAAGGCCCACCCGCTGATCGTGCTTTCGATGCAGAAGGCAAACCCACCAAAGTCGCCGAAGGTTTCGCGCGCGGTAAAGGCGTGGATGTTAGCGCGCTGGAAGTCAAAGACTTTGACAACGGGCGCTATGTTGTACTCAGCATGGAAGAAAAGGGCAAAAGCACCATGGAAATCCTTGCTGAACAACTCCCCGAAATTTGTGCCGGCATCCGCTTTGGCAAATCGATGCGCTGGAACCAAAGCAAGGTGACTTTTTCGCGCCCGGTACGCTGGCTGGTGGCGCTCTTGGGTGAGCATGTGGTGCCCTTTAGCTTTGCGGGACTACAAAGTGACCGACAAACGCGCGGTATGCGCTTTTCCACAGAGCCTGCTTGTAGCCTGTCAAGCCCCGCGGATTATTCACCTTACCTTGACCGCGAAGGCATCGTTTTAGATCCCAGCCGACGTCGCGAAATGATCTGGCAACAGGCTCAGGCACTTGCCCAAAAAACAGGCGGACATCTGGAAGAAGACCCCGCTCTCTTGGAAGAGCTCACCAACCTGGTTGAGCAACCTACCGCGTTATTGGGCAGCTTTGATGAGCGCTATCTCCATAACTTACCCCCTGAAGTGCTTATCGCGGTGATGAAAAAGCACCAGCGTTACTTCCCCGTGCTTGACGCCAACGGGAATCTCAGCCAGCATTTCATCATTGTGCGCAACGGTGATGAAAAGAACGCGGATATCGTTGTGGATGGCAATTTGCAGGTTATTTTGGCGCGCTTTGCCGACGCGGAATTCTTTATCAAAGCCGACCGCGAAAAAGCTTTGGAAGATTTTGTACCCGAGCTTGCCCAACTCACCTTCCAAAAAGAACTCGGCTCAATGCTCCAAAAAACCACCCGCATCGAAAAGCTCACCCAACACTTAGCGGAAGCGCTCAAGCTTGATCCTAAACAACAAGAAACAGCCGCACGCATCGCCAAACTTTGCAAAGCCGATTTAGCAACGGATATGGTTGTTGAGATGACCGCCTTGCAAGGCGTGATGGGCAGATATTACGCACGCCTGTCCGGTGAGCCGGATGCGGTCGCTGACGGCATATTTGAGCATTATTTGCCTCGCAGTGCCGATGACATTCTTCCCACCCAGCTTCCCGCCACGGTTGTGGGCATTGCTGACCGTCTGGATTCCATTGTGGGCCTTTTCGCGGTGGGCTTGGCGCCAACTGCCAACAAAGACCCCTTTGCCCTGCGCCGCGCCGCGCTCGGACTAAACCAAATCCTGATTGGTCTCGACCTCGATTTTGATCTTCAAGCAGCGCTGAAACTTGCCGCTGAAAGGTATGACAGGGATATTTCGGATGAGGTTTTACAGAACGCGCTTGAGTTCATCAAAGGACGTCTGCATGGTGTCTTATTGGACAAAGGTTACCGCTATGATGTCGTTGAAGCGGTTGAGCAAGTGCAGTCTTCCAATCCCGCGAAGGCTAATCGCTACGCGGAACTGTTGAATGGTTGGATACAGAAACCCGAATGGGAAGCGCTTTTGCCTGCATACAGCCGCTGCGCGCGCATCACCCGCAACATCAGCGAAACCTATGCGCTTGCACCAGAAGCATTGGAAGACCCATCTGAACTGGAGCTCTATAAGGCTTTAAACCAGCTCGCGCCAGCCAGTTTCAAAGAAGCACTCCAGGCGGTACAAAAACTCGTGCCGGGCATCAACACCTTCTTTGACAATGTTTTAGTTATGGCTGAAGATGAGAAAGTGCGCCAAAATCGTCTCGGTCTGCTCCAGAAAGTGGTAGGACTCTTATCGCCATACGCTGAACTTTCAAAGCTTGAAGGCTTCTAAGCCTCACTTTTTGCAAGCCTGTTAATAGATAATAAAACGCCGGTTTCTTACACAAAAGCCGGCGTTTTCGTTTATCGAATTTACTGTCAGTCTGATATTATGCCCATTTTTGGACCACACCCAGGCTAACCAGTTTCCGGATAGTTTCGAGTCCTTCAGTAAAACTTTTACCCAAATACGTTCCACCTAATTTTTTCTGGACATCAGGATTATCGTCCAGATACTTGCCAAAATAAAGCAAACGTGGCTTGGAAGGCAGTTTGGCTAATTGGGAGGCGAAGTCGCGCATTAGATAGGCCGTAGCCTCCTCGCCAACATAGAGGCATATAAATTTTGGCTTCGATATCAGCGAATAGTCCAAAATATCTTCGACGGGTAAATCCTGCCCCAAATATTCCACAAAAAAACCAGCTTGCTTCATTAACACAGCCAACATTAAAACATCCAGCTCTTTGGTCTCTCCAGGCCCGCTCCCAAGAAGGGTCAGCACGCCCTCTCGCACGGCAGGCAAATTGGTCATAAGAACAAGCAACTTGCTCTTGATAAGCTGCGTTGAAACATGCAAGGTTGCCATTGGGATGCCACCCTGATACCAGGCATGCTCCAAAATGGCCACACTTGGTTGCACGATTTCCTCAAAAATGGTTGTTAAATCGAAGTACTTGCGCATTTCATCAACCACAGCCAGCATACGGGTTTCGTTGTGGGCGATTAATGCACTGAGCAGAATTTCGGCATAATCACGGGCGGGCATAGGGGGTTTAAGGCGTGGCTGTTCAGCTTCAACTTTTTGCACACTTTCTGGCCAACCGCCCTTTTCGCGTATATCATTAAATTGTTTAACGACCTGGCTAATGCTCATCCCGGAATCCAAACGACTTTTCACCCAAAGCAAGAGCTGAACGTCCTGTTCGGAATAAAGCCTGTAACCATTCTTGAGACGAGTGGGCTCCAAAAGCTCATAACGGCGTTCCCAGGCGCGAAGAGTAACAGGTTTTATGCCAGTGCGCGTATGCACCGCCTTAATCGTAAAATGAGGCGAGGTGGAATAATTGCTGATATTGCTCATTGGGTCCTCCTGAGCGGTTCGGAAACGGCAAATATCATGGCGAGGAATTCCTGACGTTCTTCCTCGTCCATCAGCCTGGGCTGTCCCCCATCTTCGATTGTAATTGTATGAAGACGGGTGTTGATAAGTCGACCCTGATAAAAATAATGTTCTTGAATGAAACTGTCATAGGTGATGTAAACATCAGGCTGTTCAAAAAAAAGGTTCCCCAGCCCATAATGGATGAAGCTCCCCTCATAAAACTCCATGGCTTTGGCAACATGCGACTGACTGCCATTCACAATCACGGTGCCTGCCTGTGCCACATTCCTGAAATCGCGCTCTTGTAACGAGGTGGCTTCGCGCACGTAGTCTTCCTGGAACTGGAAGGTAACGATAGGCAAATAACCGTTCTGACGCAAACTTTCCACCTCAGACTTTAACCAGCCAAAATCTTCACAAGGCGCCGCGCCACTTCGCTCTTCCATCGCCCATGCCATGGGAGGTCCATAAGAGTTGCAGCCAATAAATGCCAGGCGGTTGCCGTTATGCTCGATTAGCAAAGGACTTTTAGCGTCGTGTTCGTTCACGCCGCCCGCGTACCACTGCATCTTATATTGCTCATACAAGTCAAGGGTAAAAGGCACTGAGTCTACCTTGTAAAGTGCTAAAACATCGTTATTGTGATTACCTGTCAGTTCAATAATGTCCGCGCCAAGATCATCAATCAATTTGATATAGTCAGGATTGCTACAGAAAATAAACCCTTCATAATCCGGATCGGGGTATGGACAATCCTTATAAAAAGAGACTTCATTGCTGATGTGGGTCAAATCAGCCGCGCACATGAGATCGCGTATTTTTTCTCCTGGATAGAGCACGCCTTCAGTCTCCATGATATAGGCGGTGTCGCGCGCCATGGCGGTAACGCCCGTCATTATCAGGCTGGTGAGTTGAGACCTGTCGCGGTTCGGACCCGGTAAAATCGTTGAAAAATCGAACTCATCTTTCGGATTTTCCCAGTCATCTTGCTCGTTATTAAAAATGCCCACCCGTAAATTTAATTTGTACACTTTAGGATCAAAGTCATGATCCAGGGGCGAAACACCATCTACCGCAATGACTTTCCATTGCGAGTCAAGCGCCTCAAAAGGTACGATTGCCCAATCCTGCCCCCACGCATCGGCACTGATATCGTCCAGTTCCATCACCGTTTTAATGTTTTGCGCCCAGCTCATGTTGAGCAATTGCAGAATGGCAGCTTTGTCGCTTTGTGTCATGAGAACCTTGGTATCTTCCTGAGCGCCATCCGGCATATCATTTCCCGCCAAAAAAGCCCGCAGATCCTCATAGCTGAGATTATCAGTTACTGTAAAGAACGGTGCCACAAGAACATAAGTCCAATCCGTTTGGGCTAAGGGCTCTGATTTTTGCTTCTTATCAATTGGCACGATGTGATAACGGCTTAATTTCGAATCGCTTTGCCACGCGCTGCCATCCGGCAGTGCAATCTCCGAAACAAATGTCTCAGGCAATCCCGTTTGCCAAAATTCAGCCGGCGGTGGGGTCGGTGTTGGCGTATTTGTAGCAGTAGGCAAGAGCGTCGCGGTTGGTGATGGACTTGGACTAACTTCCGGATTCTCAGTTGTACTCAGCTTTACTGAACTGGTCGGCGTCTCGGGTGAATGTGTGCTTTGACAAGCTCCCAGTAACGCTGTGAGAGCAAATAAAAAGGCTATAAGGGTTATTGATTTCGTTTTGTTTTTTAACATTTTTCCGTATATTTATGCATTATAGCCCTCTATTCATGGGCTTACAATGACTTTATCATGAATAGCAACCCGTCTTGTAAAAGTTTTGTAAAAGCTTCTGTTTTTAGGGATTATAGCCGTCTGGTGTGGTTCCGTATTGGTTAAAAAGCGCTTCCCACTCTTCAATTTCGCCAACAGTTAATCCCTCAAAAGATTTCGTTTTTTCGGGATTCTCAGACAGCTTACTGATAAGCTGATCGGCAAAGTCCTCGCTTTTGAGGATCGTCATATAACGCGGTCGGCCAGCGGCCTGAATCATGCGATCGGAGCTGACCAAACAATGATTGCGTGCTTCAGCACCCAATTTTTGAATATACGCGATAATTGCCGCGTCAGCGCTTTGCCCTGCCTGGACAAAAACCGCCTTAACCAAACCAAAGTTGCGTTCGCCACTCTGCCCTTCCGCGGCACGGTCAAAAAAGACCTTAGCCCGCGAACGGGTGAGTCTTAAAAAGGGGATGAGCAAATCAATGAGTGCTTTCTCGTCTTCCAGATCACTCAGTTTCAGCCCTGGAACTTTAGGAATAAGATTATGTCCGTCTATGATGTATCGCATGACCTTATTTTACCTGATGGACTTGGCTTTTCACATTATAATAATGTTAGAACAACACACAGAGGTGCGTATTGCAAGTACCAAAGTATTATTTTCCAGGCTTTGAGCAGGTTCCATCCGGGCTTGACGGCGTGATGGTTTTCGCGCCAATCCCCGAAAAAGACGCGGAAGAAGTCCGTTCTTATGCTTGCCCACAATGTGGCGGGCATTTGAAATTTGATGTGAATTCTGCCGGTATGGCTTGTATTTACTGTGGCTACACTGCGCAGGTCGCCACAAAGCAGGTTGGCAAGAGCGCCCAAAGTTTTGAGTTCACGCTTGAAAACGTTCAGGCATCCGAACAGGAATGGGAATCAGACCGCCAGCTTTTGCATTGTGACAATTGCGGCGCGGAACTGAGCTACCCCAAGGGTGCTGTGGCAGCCACATGCCCTTACTGTGGGTCAAACAAAGTAAACCTCAGCTTACCCAAAACCAAATCTTTGCGCCCACAGGTGCTGTTGCCCTTTGTCGCCACGCCCGAATCGCTCCAACCACGCATTCAAGAGTGGTTGGGCAAAGGCTGGATGTACCCTAAAACATTAAAAGATGCCGCCCAAATGGATAAGCTATCGCCCATCTATCTGCCTTACTGGACTTTCAGCGCGTCAATTGACGCTAACTGGGAAGCGGAAGTAGGCCATTACGAAACGGAAACCTACTATGACTCCTCCAGTAAATCGTATGAAACCCGTCAGGTTTTGCGTTGGCGCTGGGAGAGTGGCGCGATTAGTCACCAATTTTCTGACATCACCATCAACGGTGTCAACCCCCAACGAATAAACCATGCCATGCTCACCGCGATTGAACCCTTTAATCTGAGTGGATTAGTGCTCTTTTCGCCCGATTACCTGGTTGGAATGAATGTGCAAGCTTATGAGACCCCACTCAAGGAATCATGGGAACTTGCCAAACAGGAAATGCGAATTGTCACAAATAAACTTTGCGAGAAGGATACCGGAAGCAGCCATGTGCGAAACATGAGTATTGACATGAACTATGATAATGAGCAATGGCGTTATGTGCTCTTACCCGTGTATCTTTCTGGTTACAGTTACAATGCCAACTACTACAACTTCATGCTCAACGGTCAAACGGGTAAATTAGCAGGTGTCAAACCAGTGGACTGGAAGAAAGTCCGTTTGATTACCTGGCTTGTTGCCCTTATTCCCTTGTTGATCGCCCTTATCAGCCTGATTATCGCAAATATAAGTGGCAATGGAGAGTCGCTGTTTTTCAGCGGTGTGTTAGCTGTTGCTGGAATTGCTATTTCCATTGCGCTTTATATTAAAGCGAAAAACGCGGAGAAGATTGTATGACAGAACAAGCCATTTACCGCCAGGAATCCACACAAAGCCAATCGCGGTATTGCCCTGCCTGTCAGCGCGCGTTTTTGGTGCCAGGTGGATGGCAAGCCATTCCATGCCCTTTATGCCAACAAGCCGCGTTACAGGTTTCGCCAAACACAGAAGACCTGGCTCCAATAGAGCTCATCGTTCCACCCACCTTGGACGCGCAAACTGTGGATGTCCTATTATCCCAATTTATGAAAGGCGCTGCTTTTCCATATCCAGACTTCAAAGCTGAAAACCTAAAAAAGCGTCTTGTCCTAATTTACTGGCCAATTTGGCTGACGGATGTTGATCTTGATGGCGAATGGGATGCCATTTTTGGTTATGACTATCAGGTTGTATCCTCCCGCGAAAAAATGGGGAACGCAGGCTGGAGCAGCCAGAAAGTTATCAAAACACGGGTTAAAGAAGAGCCTCGCAAGGGTTTTTTGAACCGTCACTACGAAAACGTAATCTCACCCGCGCTTCATACACACGACCAGCGGCTTTCTCAGCTTGGTATGGTTGACCTAAAGACCGCGCATAGCTGGCAAGCTGTTAATACAGCCCAAAGTGTTATTCAAAAGGAAACCCTCCACCCAAATGAGCTTGAAGATGGCGTTAAAAAACAATGTGTCAATCTCGCAAGCGCGGACTGTAGAAAAGCCTCCGGCGCGCAACATCCAAAATCGTACACCTTTTATGGGGAGTTCAAAAATATGAACTGGACGAAATGCATCGTGCCCATGTTCACCACCTACTATGTGGATGACAAAGGTGTTCGTTACCCCATTGCGATTAATGGACAAACCGGCGCCGTTTACGGGCGTCGGATGGCCTCAACAAAGAAAGCCTGGCTCATTACCGGCATTTTGCTTGCTTTAGCCATCATTATGATGCTCGTATTATATTTTTCCAAAACCGATTATTTCATATGCTCGGCGGTAACACTTGTTTTGGCTTTCATCCCACTCATCCATGCTACCACATGGAATAACAGGGAACGCAACAAACCGCCCCTGGCTTAAAGGATTCTTATGCTTGTTTACATCTTTATTTTCTTGTTTTATACTCTGGGAACATACTTAGCCATGACCCGCGATGGTTCGGAGCTTTCGTTATGGTTTTTGGCTTTTGGCCTTGTGCTCGATATCGCGATGCTTTTCTTTGACTGGACTGGCGCGAAGTATGCGCCCCGTTTAGGTGAAGGAGATTTAACCGCAAAGTTGTCACGCGTCTTGGCATTTTTCTTTTTTGGTCTGGCCTTCTTTTTGCGAATTCTCCCCAAAATAAAAAGCTTTAAACTTGTTCTTGGAATTGCAATCAGCGTGTGGATAGTCTTTTTCGCACGTTCTTTATTACTCCATTTTAGAAAAAAGAGGTCTAAATGAAATCCGTTTATCCGTCCCCCCATCCATTGGTCGCGACCAAACTCAGCCTTTTGCGGGATGTTAGTACAGAACCCAAAAAATTCCGTGAATTGGTACGCGAAATCGCCATTATGTTAGCCTACGAAGCTACCCTTGACCTTGCCATTCAAGACACACCCTTGCAAACACCATTGGCAGAAACCACCGGACATAAACTGCTTGAACGGATCGGTTTAGTGCCCGTGTTGCGGGCTGGGCTGGGCATGGTTGAAGGCATTTGGGAACTTATGCCCAGTGCTGAAGTATGGCACATCGGCCTTTATCGCGACGAGCGCACACTCAAGCCCGTCTCTTATTACAACAGGCTACCCGTTGAACCGACCGTATCGGTTTGCTTGATTCTGGATCCCATGCTGGCGACCGGCGGTTCCGCGGTTGCCACGGTGGACATCCTAAAAAAGTGGGGCGTCAGTAAAATCAAGTACATCGGCATCATCGCCGCGCCTGAAGGTATCGCCCGCTTGCAGGAAGCCCATCCGGATGTGCCCATTCACATCGCTGGCATTGATGAGCGTTTAAACGAGCATGGCTATATTCTCCCCGGTCTTGGTGACGCCGGAGACAGGATGTTTGGAACGTAACTAATATTTATTAGTTCTTGTTATACGTTTTTATTATCTCTTTACTTCTTTAAATTGATCCCTTGATATCTCAAAGTATCTATCGGTGCTTTTTAAAGTTGCTTCTTCGCCAGTTTCCCAAACTTTTATATACAGTTCATAAATGCCATCTTCAATAGCGATAATTGAAAACTCTCCCGAGAATCCTAAATCGTGTGGTTGCAGGTTTAATTCCATATATGCTTTAGGGACGTCAGGTCGACTACCGCCTATTGTTGACAACTCGTAGACAATGTTATTTGATTTTAGAATGAGTGAAACATGACGCTCAGTATCAGGTTTGTAATTTGAATTAAAAGCCCATCCTTCAAAACGAACAATGTTCAAAATGCCTTCAGGGTCAGTAAGTCTTTCTATATTAAACTTAATATCATTCGAGAGAACGAATGCATCTAAACATATTTTTTTCTCTAATGCATAACCGCTTGCAATTAAAGTTATCTTTGTTGATAAAAAAAGCAGTGTCATCCCTAAAAGGATAAACAATATAAGGTATTTGAATTTTACTTTCTCTTTTATAATCTGGTTACTCATATTTTGCCCGCTTGATAAATAATCCTATGTAATTTACGTGTCTTTACTCCAGTGTCGCTCGTGAATTTCTTGACTTATTAATAATGCAAACTTTTTCAAACAAAAATGAATCCTTTGAGTAAACAAATCTCAGTTTCCTATAGTTAACAGCTACCCTGTCGTCTTTTCGTTGTTAACTATGGGGTGTTAATTGCACCTAAATCCAATGAAAAAAGCTCATCGAGCACAAGTCTTAAAGTATTAATGCCAGAAAGCCCATTGATATCTAAAGTTTTCCCTGCTAAATAGACAGCATTCAATATATTGCGCTGATAATATGACTCTGCTACGGGGTCATCGTACGTCACATTATAATACTTTTGTAAGTGGTATGGTTGTCTATAGGCATGATCTGACATTAGAATGATACAAGAATTTGGATCGTTCGATAGAATTTTTTCTACCATTTCCAATATTAGCTTGTTAGCATATTTTAATTGTCCTAAATAAACATCAGATTTAGACCAGTCATGCCTATCATTCGCAGGTGTTTCGTGCCCATTCTCATCTACTACCCATTGAAGATGTGGAAACATAAAATAACCAAATGTAAACAGATTCTCTTCTTGTAGTGAACTGGATTCTGCTGCGTAGTCAAACATTTCTCGCACTTCAACAATTCTACCCAAACTTGATTCTCTACGCAACGGATAATAAACTGACATATCAATGAGCAAAGTTACCAAGTTTTCTTCTCGTTGAAGAATATTTTGGGGTGTAAAGTAATATTTAAAATACTCCTCTGGTGTAGAAATGAATGCCTGATCATTTATGAGATTAAAATCATATCCGATGGCACGGAGTGTCGAAAATAAAACCGGATTTTGCATGGATTCGTCCTTTACCTTTTCTGAAACTTCCAAAGTTAGAATCGACAAATTTAATAGGTTCGGAATCTCTACCGATGTTGAAATAGTATAATTTGTGCTATTTGGTGAAATATTGAAGCCCAGTTTACTTAAGTCGTCATTAAATCTTCTGTTATCATACCCAGTGTATCTTTCCAAGGCTTCTGGTCCGCTATATTCATCAAAAAGAAACAGATAGATATTTGGAAGTACTTCATGTTTTGGCTCTAACTTCTCTAATCTATCAGTACTTAAAACTGTTGTTTTCTTTTCGGATAATCTATATTCCCTAATTTGGTGCATTACTGTGGGGATAGCGTTAGCTAAAACCAATACAAAAAACACCAGCCCTATAATTGTGTTTAACTTTGTCACAGTTGCACTTTTTAATTCATTCCGAATTAGAAATAGCAATACACCGTATACCATTACAAACAAGATGATACCATGCCAGAAATAGAATACAGGAATGAATCGTTTTATGATATTTAAGCCAAGTTGAAAAACGCTCAAGGGAATAATCGCGACAATTGTTGCTAACGAGGCTTTGTTTACACTCCTTAGAATAGTCAAGTTAAGAAGAAAAACCACAAACCAATGGGTAAAAACAATGCCAAGTGCAACCCAATAATCATCATGACCTAAGAGCCTGTAATTCTTACTAATTAAGAAAAAAAATGGGAACAAGGCAACAACGAAAGATGCCAGTACGCCTAGAATTATGTTATAGGTTGGATTTGTCTCAAAGTTTTTATCTTTAGATTCCACCATTTTTACAATTGGTTCCATAACAACATTTGGATTTGGCTATTAAAACATAGATATAACAAATATATTGTCTTTGATGATTTATTTTTTCTTCATCAAGAACATCATGCGCTCCGAGCCAGTCACGGGTTTCTCGTCCAGTATTATGTAGTATTCAGAAAATGCTTGTTTAAATCCCTCAGGGTTATAGTCCGGGAAAATATCCAAACGCGAGCTCAAAAGACGTATCACCTGGGAATCTTGTTTTGGAACAAACTCTATCAAAAGATATTCGCCCAATTCAGCAAAACTCCGCGCCACATCTCTTAGAGGCACGTTATTGGCAATCGCCATATGATGAATCAACGCCAATGCCATGATTAAATCAGCCGGCCCACGCTCTTTGAGCACATCACGCTCCTGGTTATGCCAGCCAATCGCCGGAGATGGATTGGTCAAATCCATCAGCAAAGGCAACATGAACTTTTCCTTTTCAGCTTTAACGATAGTGTAGTTTTGTTGAACAGCGCCTGGATCAATATCAAAAGAAATGGTTGGAATTTCCAGATCAGAGGCACAACGACTGAATTCGCCAGTATTGCCGCCTAAATCCCAAACTGTTTGAGGATTTACCTGCTTAACAAAACCTGTCACCAGGTCCCGTTTTGCTTCAAAGGAGCTTTCGGTGTAATTGTTATCCTGATAATAATCCGACCATTCGGTCATAATGGTCTCGACCTTAAGGGAGCGCACAACCGTCAGCAAACTATCAATCAAGTTATATAAAGCTTGTTTCGATATTTTTCCGGTAAGCTCTTTTTGAGACAACTTTTGATTGGCATACTTTTGCTGGCTCCTGGCATGGAGGTGAATGTGCGTGGCCAGACCTAAATTCAGCTTTGTGCTTTTAGGCAGTAAGGCTGCTGCCAGATCCAGAGGGATACCGTCAATGTAATTGCGCATTAATCCCAGCAAACGAATATCGGTCTTCGCCATCAAAGCCAATGGCGCGAGAAAATGCTGGCAAAATTGTTTATACGCCACCCAAGGCAGCCCTTCTTTGTATGCTTCAAACGAGAGCGTGTCGATAAAAATCGGACGGCCTTCGTGAAATTGGATGTTGTAAGCGCTGGCATCTTTAAGCACCATACCATATTCCAAAGCGCGTCGCGCGATAGAAAGCGTTAGGATCGCCGCGTCTTTGTATTGATTAAAACACCATTCGTAAGGATACGAGATGAAACCAAGTTGCAGGGGCTTGATGATTTTATAGGCTTTGTCGGGTGAAGGCGAAAAATCAAGCTCTGCTTCCTGGTGAGGTATGAGGGCTTTGGCTTTACTCAGGTGCTGGTAAAGACCGGACGAGATAAACAAATCATAGTCTGCCTTGTATGATTGATTTACCTGTCGATAGAATTCGCCATCCCGCTTAAACATAAACCCGCTTGGGTCACGAAAAGACGCACTTACTTTTTCTGCCATGTTTTCCTCATCTTAGATGCTTAAGGCACTCTCAAAAAAAACTATTTATTTTTCTGTTCTTCAGGTATGTCGATAATTTCATCAGGATCGATTTCTGTTGGGTCAAAATCAGCATCAGTAGCTTTTTTGCCAGTAAAAAAATTTTTGATCTGTTTCCAGAATACCCGAACAGCAACACCCGCACCCAAAATAACTCCCAGAACAATCTGAACAATTAAACTGCCTGACCCTGGGTCAAGATATTGCTGTGGTTTTATCAGAAAAGAAAACAGTTGTGTCATGTTAACCTCTTTTGTTTGTTCTTATTCTAAAAAGACCTCAAGTATTAAGTCTTTGTTATCTTAATGTTATTAGAGCTTTATTGTAGCACATGGTTCGCGTTTGTGGCAAGATGTCCGCATTAGTTCCAGCAATTCTCAGTATGGAAAAAATAGGGGCAGGATGGTACGAGAAATGCATCCAAGGGGGGAAAGGAGCAAGTACAGCATGAAAGACAAACTTTATATTGGGGAATTGATCCAAGCATTGCGCAAGGATATGGAAGCCTTTCCCGATCATCGCAGTGGTCATAACCGGCAATATGAGGTTGCGGACGCAGGCATGGCGGCTTTTT
>Ga0123334_1002463_pt1 | contig 21359 bp, 21 predicted proteins | sample BiotimSIPDNA_FD_89706 | JGI IMG/M metagenome (GOLD analysis project Ga0123334, IMG submission 89706) | Anaerobic biogas reactor microbial communites from Washington, USA - Biogas_R1 time_0 SIP DNA | ecosystem: Engineered > Bioreactor > Anaerobic > Unclassified | place: Washington, USA... | reverse complement strand
TAACAGTGGTCAAGGGCAAGTACCATAATTCAAATCCATGGCGTTTGAAGGCCTCACTCCAGTCGGTTTCTTCATAATAAAGGAAGTACACCTCAGGCAATGGCCCGACTATCTCAAGGGCTGCCCGGCTGACCATCATGGCTGCACCATGCAGGTAATGGGTGGGTTGAGGCGTTTCAAATTGTCCCCTGTCTGGTACTCCGAATCCCAGACCCTTGTTGCGCAATGTGACGCGGGACATGGCTGTTATGCCGGCAAATTGGAGGGTGTCAGCTGGTTGAAAGTACCTGATTTTGGGAGAACAGGCGCCGATTTCCGGGTGTTGATCCAGGTAATTGATCAGGTTCATCACGGTATCGTCCATCAACAACGTGTCGTTATTGAGAAAATACAAGTAGCGTCCGCTCGCGTGTTCAAGGCAGCGGTTGTTACCTCCGGCAAAACCCAGGTTGACCTCACTCCTGAGGATGGTGTATGCTGGAAAGGCTTTTTGAAGGGGAATGGCTTCGTTCTCGCGCGATCCGTTGTCGAGCACAATACACTCATACCGGCAGCCTTTCAGGTGTTTTTCGACGCTGTTCAGCATATCGACGGTCACTGCCAGGCCGTTGTAATTGACGGTGATGATGGATAGGTCAATCATGGTAGCAGGGTATGGTTTGTCGCTGATTCATGGCGGTAAGATACAACGCTGCACAGGCCCTGGCATCGCTCAAGGCTTCGTGGTGATTAAGTGGAATGTCCAATCGTTCACAGCAGGCCGCCAGGTTTGCTGGGCGATATCCCTTGGCGCGAAAGATCCGACAGGTACATTCCCAGGGCTCGGGTAGGTCCAGGTCACTGTAATCCAGTCCGTAGTCTGCCATCGTCTTTTTCAGGACGGAACGATCGAACGCTTCGTTGTGGGCAACGACCACCCGGCCTCTGAGTCGTTTGGCGATTTCGGGGTACAAATCGGGGAAGGAGGGGGCGTTGGCTGTATCATGGGGCTGTATGCCGTGAACTTTGATGGTGAACCAACTGTACTGGTTGCCCGGTGGCCTGATCAGGGCGCTGAACTCATCGACCACCTCGCCACCTTCCACACAGACGATACCCACCGCGCAAATGTGGTGATCCATGGCTGTTTCAAAATCGATGGCGGTAAAGGTCATACTCCCTGATTTGTGGTTATTCGCAAACAAATATAGAAAAAAAGTGTTGCCAAAGATGGAGTGTGGTGATTGAACGTTTGAACAATCAATCGCCCACCAACTGCCTGAAGTCGGGGAAACCGCTGGCTGACCACCCCAGTACGCGGGCACGGGTAGCCCTGTTGGGGTCGGATAATTCTTCCCCCTTGATTTCCTTGTAATCCCTGGCGTGGTAAATGAGCACGTCGGTTTTGCCATCTTCAGCCACGGTGAAGGAGTTGTGGCCTGGTCCAAACCGCTTCACGTCTTCTTGTGTGTAGAATACGGGACCAGGTGATTTGTGCCAGTTGGCGGGATTCATCAGGTCGGCGTTTTCATCAATCCATAAGAGCCCCATGCAATAGGTGTGGTTGGTGGCACTGGCAGAGTAGGTGAGGAAAATCTTGCCGTTGCGTTTCAGTATGGCAGGACCTTCGTTGACGTTGTATTTTTGTTTTTCCCAGTTGAAGTCGGGTTCAGTCAGCACTACTTCAGGGCCAACCAGCGTGAGGGGATCTTTCATTTCAGACATGACCAGGCCTGTACCGTGGTTGCCGCCCCGTACGTTTTGCGCCCAAATCAGGTAGCGTTTGCCCTTGTGTTCAAAGGTGGTGGCATCCAGTGAAAACGATTCCAGCTTGGTTTTGATGCGTCCTTCTTCTTTCCATTGGCCTTCCATGGGGTCGGCAGCAGTATTGGAAAGCACCCACATGCGGATGTTCCAAACGTTTTCAGCTTCACCGGCAGCAAAATAGATGTACCAGGTGCCGTTGATGCGGTGCAGTTCGGGTGCCCAGATGTGGTGTCCCATCACACCAGTGCTGTGTTTGCGCCAAACCACTTTTTCCTCAGCTTGTTTGAGGCCGTTGATGGTGGTGGCTTTCCGGATGACGATGCGGTCGTATTCGGGGGCGGTGGCAATCAGGTAGTAGGTGCCATCATCGGCACGGTGCACCCAGGGGTCGGCCCGTTGCTCGGCCAGCGGATTGTCAAAGCGGGGTGTTTGTGCGTTGATGGTGGTTTGTGTCAGCAGGCTCATGGCCAGAAGGAGGAAATAGTACGTCGTTTTCATAAGGGGCGTATAGCTAGTTTGATTGGGTGGGCTAAGATACAAAAAAATGAGGTCTTGTTACGTTGGACTAATCCACTGAAAATTTTTGCGTCTGTATTGAACAATAACACGTAATGGCTTTTTTCACTTGTAATTTCATTGATGGTTCGTTAAGAGAATAAATAGTTTTTTTTCCATTGTGTAGTTGGCTAGTCATTAGGATTGAGTTTTCCAGGATAACTAACGTGCAGCGGTATGAAGGCAACGATTGTAGCGAGTTTGAACGATTTTGTACAACTAGAGCGGTTGTATCGTTCAGATCCAAAGCGTTTTGAGGCTGATTTACGTGCGCTTTATCCTCAGTTGGAAGGTCATCCGGTTGCCGATTTTTGGTTGGCAAGGTTAGATGCCGAACAACCGCTTGATAGAAACCTTTCTGGTGAAGGTTGGCAAGTCAAGAACCTTTTGAAGGCCTTGTTGATGTGTCTGGTCGTTGGTCTGTTGATCAAGTTGCCGGCATGGGCTGGTTTATCAGTCAATGAAGAGTACTACTACCTCCAAAATGGAGGTTTGATCTTACTGATTGGCTTACTAGGCTACAACTTGTTAACGCGGAATAGACTGTCAACCCTCCAAAAGTGGTTAGCTTTGGGGGCCTTTGCCGTCACGGCAGTATACATAAACCTGCTACCAACCTAGACGTCACACCCCTCTATACCCAGTATATTTTTGTGTGGGGTGCTGTGGCAGTACCTATCCTGGCTGCCTACCTGATCAGGACCTTCCCCGGTTTGGTGAGCCGCGTAGCGCCCTTGATCGCCACCCTGTTCACCCCGGTTGTGGTGATTACATTGGTGGCGTTTTTTATCAGTCTGGCCGTCACCGACAACAACCTGTTTCTTGACAGGGAATCCTTATTGGTGTTCAATGTGATGTTGCTGGGAGTCATGGTGTTGATTATATTTTCCGTTGCCGAAGCCAGTAAGGGCGTACGTCAGCGTTTCGGGGAGATTGTGCTTTTTGTGTTGTCGTTTGTGACATTGATTGTCAACCTGCTGGCCTTGTCTGCCATCATTTACCGCCTAGATCAGTTTGGTCTCACTCCCAATCGATTGGCTGTACTTGGCTCCAATATGTTGATATTTGGGCACTTGACATTGATTATGCTGCAGCTTTACCGGGTTTGCTTCCAGCGTAAGCCGCTCATCGTGGTTGAGCAGACCATTGCCGGCTACCTCCCTGTGTACGGCGTTTGGGCCTTGCTGGTGGTTATTGGCTGGCCGCTCTTTTTTAATCAGTTTTAGTAATGGTATCGCTCCGGTCACTTAACGAACGAAATGGTGCTGCCACAAACCCCCAATTTTCTACCACAATCCCCCAAATCAGACGTCGGGGCTGTATCAGTAGGCACATTTTTACTACCTTAGTGCGCCTCTAATGCAATTCAGATCCATGAGAACCACATTTTTTGCAGCCTTGATGTTGCTCTTCGGAGTAATTTCCCTGAGTGCCAAACAACTGGAAGTGTCATCTCCTGATGGTCAGGTGGTGGTGACCGTCCAGGTCAATGATGTCATCAGTTGGTCGGCCACGTTGAAAGGCCAACCCATGATTACCGATGCTGTTGTATCCATGACCTTGGCTGATAAAACCCTGGGCAAAGCGCCTCGTTTGTCTAAGCAGGCCGTCAAGGTCATCAAAAACCAGATCAAACCGGTGGTTCCCCACAAGGACGCCCTGATTGATGATCATTGCCAGGAACTGACGATGACCTTCAAGGGAGGGTACAATCTGGTGTTCAGGGCCTACAACGATGGAGTGGCCTACCGCTTTGTCAAGACAGACGGCAAAGTTTCAGAAGTGATGGACGAACAAATGGACTTGAACTTTCCTTCGGGAGCCGCCTGTTATTTCACCGAAGAAGTGTCTACTTATTCACACAACGAAAGTTGGTATCCCTACGTCAAACTGGCCGACTTGACCGATAAGCAATTTTGCTGCCTGCCTTTGCTGGTGGAACTACCTGGAAAGGCCAAAGTCCTGGTGACAGAGACAGCCCTGCACGATTATCCTGGTATGTTCCTTCGCAGCAACGGCAAAGCCGGCTTTGTCACCAAGTTTCCGCCCTATGTGTTGGAAACTGTGCCCAGCCGTCGCGGAGCCGATCGCAACGACATGATCACCAAAGAAGCCCCCTATATTGCCAAGGTGAATGGAGCGAAGTCTTTCCCATGGAGGGTGTTTGTCCTGACCGATAATGATGCCACCCTGGTGGAGAGTAACCTCACTTATCAGCTGTCCGATCCCTGTGTTTTGGAAAAAACAGACTGGATCAAACCGGGTAAGGTGGCTTGGGATTGGTACAACGCGAACAATATTTTTGGCGTGGACTTCAAATCGGGCATCAATACGGAGACCTACAAGTACTTTATTGATTTTGCTTCAGAAAATGCGATTGAATACATCATCCTTGACGAAGGTTGGACCAAATCGACCACCCAGATTACCGCCTGCAACCCTAACATTGATGTGAAGGCTTTGATAGACTACGGCAAACAGAAAAACGTAGGCATCATCCTTTGGGTGTTGTGGAAGCCCCTGGATGCGGACATGACGACCATCCTTGAAACCTACGCCAACTGGGGCGCCAAAGGCATCAAGGTTGATTTCATGCAACGCAACGACCAATACATGGTGGCGTCTTACGAACGCATTGCCGCCGAATGTGCCCGCCTGAACTTGTTGGTCGATTATCACGGTGCCTTCAAACCTTCCGGGTTGCGCCGTAAATACCCCAACGTGCTGACATACGAAGGGGTCAAAGGCAACGAGAACAATAAATGGAGTGCCGACATCACACCCGAGCACAACCTGACCCTGCCTTTCACCCGCATGGTGGCCGGCCCCATGGACTACACCCCAGGTGCCATGCTGAACGCCCATCCCATCAATCATAAGGTCAGCTATGAACGGCCCATGGGCTTGGGTACCCGTTGCCATGAAGTGGCCAAGTACGTGGTGTATGAATCACCGCTACAGATGATGTGCGAATCGCCTTCCATCTATAAAAAGGAGCAGGAAACCGTCGATTTCATTACCCGCATTCCCACGGTCTGGGATGAGACAAGGGTGCTGGCCGCCGCCGTGGCCGATTACATCGTAGTGGCTCGCCGCAAGGGAACGACGTGGTATGTGGGCGCCATGACGGATGCCACGCCACGAACACTGGAGGTCTCCCTCGACTTCCTGTCTGACGGTGCTTACACCATGACAGTGATGAAAGACGGCATCAACGCCGACAACTACGCTCAGGATTATAAACGGGAAGTAAAACAAGTAGATAAATCCGATAGCCTGGTCATTGACATGGCATCAGGCGGCGGCTTTGCAGCGATACTTGCGTGGTAACAAACTAATTGCGTACTTTGCGGGTTCATCCCCTCGTACCATGCAGTTTCAAGTTGTTCGTCCCAGCGGTTTCCTGGCTTGTTTCGTGAAGGATTATTGTTTCATGGAGGCGGGCAGGGAAGAAGTAGCCGTGACGGAACGGGTCATCCCCACCGAGCATGTTCAGTTGATGTTTCATTACAAGGATCCCTTTGTGAACGTGCTGCCCGATGCCCTGGTGAGCCAGCCACGGTGCGTGCTGAGCGGCTTGACCGACACGTACATCGATGTCTCCACCCATGGAGAAACGGGGGTGGTCTTCGTACGGTTCTACCCAGAGGGTGCCAGTTCCTTTTTCGGCTTTTCGTTGTCTGAAGTGGCTAATCAAAGCATCGATTTGAAGGCCATTTTCAGTACCGAATGCAGGGAGTTGGAGGAACAGTTGTACGAAACCTCCACGCTGGACGAACGGATAACCTTGATAGAGGGCTTCCTGCTCCGGCATTACACGCCGCTACCAGCCTACGACAAGCAGCTGATGGCCAAAACGGTGCAGGTCATCAAGCAGTCTGCCGGTCAAACCTCGGCTGTTTCACTGTCGAGCCAACTGGCGGTAACCCCCAAAAGCCTGGAACGCAAATGCGCACGATACCTGGGAAAATCCACCAAACAAGTCATCCAACTCTTTCGATTCCAAGCCATCCTGCAGGATTTTTCGCTGGTGAGGTCGTCAACCGCTACGGAGCGTGCCTTACGCTGCGGTTACTTCGACCAATCGCACTTCATCCGGGATTTCAAACGGTATACCGGCCTCACTCCCGGTGAATTTGCCGACCGCTACCCCGACTTCGATATGGACGACGAACACTGCTGACACAGGGCATTTTGTCTGTTTTTTACAATCCTGGCAAGTAGACCGTCTGTACTTTTGCTGCGTCAAACCAAACAGCAGCAATTATGTCAACGGCTATCAACATCGAATCCCTTTTCAAAACCTACCCTGACGGTACGCAAGCCCTGAAAGGGGTGAACTTATCGGTAGAGAAAGGCGGCTTTTTTGCCTTACTTGGTCCCAACGGGGCCGGTAAATCCACCTTGATCAAACTGGTGACCACCCTCTACAAAAAGGACGAGGGACATCTGATGATAGACGGATCCGATCCGGATATCGATTTTAAAAGGGTGCAACGTGCCATTGGTGTGGCGTCCCAGGACAACGAACTCGATCCCGGTGAAACGGTGATGGCACTGCTCCGTTTTCAAGGCCGGTTATTCGGGTTGAGTAAAACGGAGGCCAACAAGCGGGCCGAAGAATTGATCGACCTGTTCGACCTGCAACCGGTGAGCGACAAACGGACGGCCGACCTGTCCGGGGGCAACAAGCGCCGCCTTCACTGCGCCCTGGCCCTCGTACACAAGCCCTCTATTCTTTTTCTCGATGAACCGACGGTTGGCATGGATCCCTTGGCCAGGTCCCTGTTCTGGGAGGTCATCACCCGATTGAACCGGGAGGAGGGGGTCACCGTCTTTTTGACTACCCAGTACCTGGAAGAGGCCGATAAACACGCCAGCGACATGGCCTTGATCGTTGATGGCAGCATCCACTTCGCCGGCACCATCACCGGATTCAAGCAACTAGTTCATCCTCAAGACGCTTCCTCGTTGGAAGAGAGCTACCTGACCTATATCAAAACCCTTTCTCCTGTTTGCTGAATCAGCTCCCCGCCAGCGGGGTTGGGTGTTGGTGACGGCACCATTGACGAAGGGCGCCGGAAACAATACCCAATCCCGCCTAAGGGGAGCGGATCAGATGCAAAATGTGATAGGTAAAAGTGAATCTTAAAACTTAGAATAATGCAACACGTAACCGTTTTATTAGTGAACAGAGGCATCATCAAGCTTCTCAAACAACCCTCAGCCCCTCTAGGTGGCTTTGCCATGAGCCTCTTCTTTTTAGTGGTCTACAACGCCGGTATTGGAGGCGTTGGCTTCCTGGACGCCTTTGGTGACGGAGGCTACCTTTCTTTTGTTTTCCCCATTGCCCTCATTTCCTTGGCCATGGGCTCCTCAGCCGGCGCCGGGCAAGCCCTCCATGCCGACATGCAATCAGGCTATTTCCAGCGGTTGTACCTGAGCCCCGCACCCCGATGGTCCCTGGTGGTGGCTCCCATGCTGGCCGACACCTTGTCATCGCTGGTGTTCGGCGCCCTATTATTGGCCATCGGTGCCCTCTTCGGCGTCGTGTTTCAGTTTGGCTGGCTATCGGTCCTGGGCATCATGGTGCTTTGCCTGCTTTGGTCGGTCACACTCTGTGGCTTCTCTGCCGGAGTCATGTTGCGTACCGGACAGCCCCAAAGCGCGGCCATTGTCACCAACGCCGTTTTTCCCCTGCTGTTTCTCAGCACCACCTTCCTGCCCAGAGAATTGATGACAGCCAAGTGGCTGCTGGCCATTTCCTGGGGCAATCCAGTAACCTACGTGCTGGAAGGCTGCCGCTACCTACTAGCTGGCACTTCCCAACCAATATTCTTGCTAATCGCCCTCGGTGTATTATCTTTAACCGCTCTTTCTTCCGTTATTTTTGCCTTGAACAGTGCCTCAAAAATCAGACGTTGACAATGGAACAACCCACTATTGTGGTCAAAAACGCCCACACCAATAACTTGCGTAACATCGACCTGGCTATTCCCAAACACAAAGTGGTGGTTTTCACGGGGGTATCTGGTTCTGGCAAGTCGTCGTTACTCTTCGACACCATCTATACCGAAGCCCAGCGTCAGTTGATCGAAACCTTTTCCACGTTCGCCCGAACCCGCATGCCCAAGTTGTCCAGACCCGACGTGGACGACATCCTCAATCTCTCTACCGCCATCGTCATCGACCAGAAGCGCATGGGTAACAACCTGCGCAGCACCGTGGGCACGGCCACCGAAGTCAACACCTACCTCCGTTTGCTGTTCTCGCGTCTGGGACAACCCTTTATCGGCCCTTCATTCTACTTTTCCTTCAATCATCCCGAAGGCATGTGCCCCCATTGCAACGGTCTGGGTAAGCAAGTCAAGATAGACCTGGACCTGTTCATCGACTGGACAAAAACCATACGCGAGGGCGCCATTACCCACCCGCATTACAAACCCGGTTCTTTTTTGTGGAAAGAACTGGTGAGCCTTGACGTGGTAAATCCCGACAAGCGTTTGTGCGATTATACCGATGAAGAACGGCACCTGTTGTTGTATTCTGAACCCTTTCCCATCAAAGGAGCCAAGGACAAACTGACCTACAACCGAACTTTCGAAGGCATTGCCCGCAAGTTGGAAAAAGCAGTGACCACCAGGGCTGATGATGAGGCCGACGAAGAAGACAAGAACGCCTACACCCGGTATTTCAAGTACCAGGCCTGTGAGCAGTGCGGCGGCACCCGCCTCAACGAGAGGGCCAGGGGCGTGACCATCCAGGATATGACCATCACCGACCTTTGCCAACTCGAACTGTTCGACGTGTTGCCCTTCCTGGAAGGTCTGGACGATGCGATTTCCAGACCCATCATCAGCAAGGCCAACTTTCTGTTGCGCCAACTGATTGAAATCGGGGTGGGTTACCTTTCATTGGACAGAGCCGTGGGCACCCTGTCAGGTGGCGAATCACAGCGCGTCAAGATGGCCAAACAGATGGACTGCAACCTGGTCGACTTGCTCTACGTGTTGGATGAACCCTCCATCGGCCTGCATCCCAGGGATACGGACAACCTGTTGAAGATCCTCTACCGCTTGAAAGACAGGGGCAACTCAGTGTTCGTTGTGGAACACGATCCCGACATCATCAAGGCCGCCGAATGGGTGGTCGATATGGGTCCCGGCGCCGGCAAAGGGGGTGGGAGCGTGGTCTACAACGGTGAATTGAAAGGCCTTGAAACATCCGACAGCCTTACCGCTAGCTACCTCAACAAGCGCCACAATGGAACCTATCTGCGCAAACCGTTTACCGAAGTCTACGAACTGCGCAATGCCATAGCCAACAACCTTAAAAATGTATCCGTTTCCATTCCTAAAGGCGTACTGACCTGCGTGACCGGTGTGGCCGGCAGTGGGAAAAGTAGCCTGATTCACGCCTGTTTTGCCAAAGAACACCCGGAAGCCATTGTCATCGATCAGTCACCCATAGGCCGATCGTCCAGGGCCAATGCCGCCACTTACATGGGTGTGTTCGACCTGATTCGCAAAACCTTCGCCGCTTCCACCGGGGCTGAGGCCTCCTTGTTCAGTTTCAATTCCAAAGGGGCCTGCCCTAAATGCAACGGTCAGGGTATGCTCACCTTTGAGCTGCATTTTCTGGACGCTGTCAAGACGGTTTGTGACGAATGCGAGGGCAAGCGCTACCACGCCGATGTGCTGGCGTTGACCCACCAGGGCAAAAACATCGCCGAGGTGTTGGATATGACGGTCAATCAGGCTGAGGCCTTCTTCAAGGAGGCCAAGATCCGCAAACACCTACACCTGCTGCAGGAAGTAGGTTTGGGTTACCTGAAGCTGGGGCAAACCTTGAGCAGCCTCAGCGGTGGTGAATCCCAGCGGTTGAAAATAGCCAACGAACTCAACCAGGAAGGCAACCTCTACATCATGGATGAGCCCACCACTGGTTTGCACATGTCCGACATCGAAACGTTCTACCGCATCGTCAAGGCGCTTGTGGCCAAAAACAATACGGTGGTCATCATCGAACACAACCTGGATATCATCAAACACGCCGATTGGGTGATCGACCTGGGACCCGAAGGGGGTAAAAACGGGGGCGAGGTGTTGTTTCAGGGCTTACCGGAAGACTTGATTCACTGTGAGCGTTCGTTGACAGGGCGTTATCTGAAGCCCTTGCTGAAGGATAGCCTCACTGAATAAGCGCTTCCATCAGGCTGCTGGTAGGTGACCGGTCCAGGATAGGCCGATACCGCGTATAGCGGGGGGGAGGGCGACAACCCAAGCGCAGCAGACAAGGGTTGTCACGAGATAGTTAAACTGGGTTCGAATGGTTTTTATCATGTTCTCCTTGTTTCAATTCAAAGAGGTTGCCGCTGTGATCCCAAAGAAAGTACGTCACTTTTCCAGGTTGTCTGCGCTCCTTCAAACGATACCCGGCCTGTCTGGCTTTTTCAGCAATGCTTTCAAGTGTCTCCTCTACCAGACAAAGATGCGTGAATGTTTTGGTCTCTTTCTTCTGGTGAATGAACAATTCGAGTTGCAACCCCTCTTTTTCCATAACAACGACGTCAACCGACTTGTTCACACCAAATAGATCCAACGCAACCTCGGGATAAAGGGCAAAACGATGGTGGACACGAAACGACAGGATGTTTTCATAAAAGCGGGACACTTCTTCCTCTTCTGTAAGGGCTAATCCAATATGTTGCAACATGTTATATAATTATTAGGGAATGTATGCTGATGTGTGCGATGGATTGACCAATTGCCGGTAGGTGTATACGATGGATTTGAGATCCTCCCAGGTTAACCGCTTCAACGCTGGGTTGCGCAGTAAGGCTGAGGGATGGTAAATGGGCATGGTCAAGCGGTTTTGGCAGGTTCTCCAAGTGCCTCTGGTTTGGCTGATGCGGTAACCTGGTCCAGCCATGTAACGGAGGGCCGTACTGCCCAACAGGATGAGTATCTTGGGATTGACCAGTTCGATTTGGGTCTGTAACCAAGGGAGGCAGATTGCCGCTTCCTGAGGGGTGGGAGGGCGGTTACCCGGTGGCCGGCATCGAACGATGTTGCTAATGAAGACATGCTCCTGTCTGTTGAAGCCACAAGCGTCCAGCATTTTGTCCAGCAATTGTCCAGATGGTCCGATAAAAGGTCTACCATGTAGATCCTCCTCGTAACCGGGCGCTTCGCCGATGATGAATATGGGCGCGTTGTAGGGGCCTTCGCCCAGGATGACATGGTGTCTGGTAGCGGCCAACGCACACTTGGTACAGGTCAACAGCTCGGCTTGAAAGGTCTCAATAGTATCGTTCATGACGGTAGCGATTAATACTCGATGCCTTCTCTGGCTTCGACTCCCAGCGTGTAATAATGCTTGATTTCCTTCATTTCTGTGACTAAGTCAGCGGCGTCAATCAGGGCTTGAGGAGCGTAGCGTCCCGTAATGACGAGTTCCACCGATTCCGGTTTACGATGAAGGATGTCCAATAAGGCTTCGATGGTAAAGAGGTGATAGAAGAGAGCGATACAGGCTTCATCAAGCACGACCAGGTCGTACTCGCCGCGTTCAATGATACCGGCAACGTCTTTCAATCCATTTTGGGCAGCGCGGATATCTTCCTCGGTTGGTTTATTCACGATAAAGCAACCCCTGCCATACTGCTTGAGCGTGATGCCTGTTATATGGGCAGTAAGAATTGACAGTTCGGAATAGGGTTTGCCTTTGACAAATTGGGCAAAATAGACGGATTTATCGGCTCCAGCTGCACGTAGGGCCAGTCCGAGAGCCGCTGTCGTTTTACCCTTGCCATTGCCGGTATATACCTGAATGTAGCCTTTCATGTCCGTATTGAGTAGACGTCTGTTTAATAATGGAACTGAGCGTACCCACAAAGGTAACGATAATTGTGATAATGAACCAATGTTCAAAAAATCATGGCTGAACAGCCGGAATGGATGGGTCTAACCCACTTTAGGGTATTATAAAAACTATCTAAAAAAAAGCTCCCATTTGTTGGAATGAAAAAAAAATAGGTATATTTGTGGCATAGTAGCATAGACCACTAAACTAATATGCCATGTTGAACCTTATCAACCTCACGTTTCACTACCGAAAAAAACCTGCCTTGTTCAAGGATTTTTCCTTGAACGTGCAGCAGGGCAGTATTGTCGGTTTGCTGGGCAAAAACGGCGCCGGCAAAACCACCTTGTTAAACCTCTTGGCCGGCTTAATGCCACCACAGAGTGGAGACATCCTCCTCAACGGGTATGTGCCCTTTGAACGTCACCCGTCGTTCCTGGCCGATGTCTACCTCGTGACCGAGGAGTTTGAATTCCCCCAAGTGACCATCGAAACCTACGTCAAGGCCTACAGCCCATTGTACCCTTCGTTCGATGTGATCAAATTGGCTGGCATCTTGCAGGAATTCGAGCTGGACACCACCTCCAAATTGAACCAGCTCTCTCATGGCCAACGCAAGAAATTTCTCATCGCCTTTGCGCTGTCGAGTAACTGTGCCGTTTTGTTGCTTGATGAGCCGACCAACGGGTTGGACATCCCTTCGAAGAGCCAATTTCGTAAAGTGCTGGTGAGTTCGGTGACCGACGATCAATTGGTCATCATTTCCACCCATCAGGTGAAAGATGTCGATACCATCCTGGATAAATTGGTGGTCATCGACAACGGGGTTCTCTTACTGGAAGAAACCATCGAAAACCTGAACCAACGTTACTATTTCGATACCGTCACCAAGCTGCAAGGAATGGATCCTATTCTATACCATGAACCTTGCAGTATGGGGTACAAAATCATCAAACCGGTTGATGACGGCCATGAATCCCCCCTGGATATGGAATTGTTCTTCAATGCCGTTATTAATCACGCATTAAATCAAGACTGATATGTACGAGAACGCTGTTTTTTCATGGGATCGCTTTGTCAAGTTGATGAAGCAGGATTGGTTGTTAAACCGCCAACGGTTGTTGATGAATTTGTTGGTGTTGCTGGTCAGTTGCTTTGTCTATATGTTTTTTTTTCTGTCGGTGGATCCCGAACAATTCGAGCGAATCTTGACCAATGGGGTAAGCAAACATGGGTTTTATAATGATTATTACAAAACATTCTTGTTTTTAATGACCGTTTTGGTCGTTTTGATTGGTCTGTCGTTTTATTGGTCAAGTAGCCATCAACGGAGGCAATTTTTGTTGCTTCCGGCCTCCACATTTGAAAAATACCTGTCAGCCTTTCTGATCCGCTTTGTAGGAGGATTCATCCTGACCTTACTCATCTTTTGGGTGTGTGCCAACCTAGCCCGACTGACTGTCCAGTTGACACCGCAGTATGGGTATGCCGCTGAGCGTGGCTTTGCCTACGAACCCTTCAGCTATTACCTGTTTACAAACCCTGAATCCGGTTTAGGCAAGCAACTGTGGCTAAATGTCTTCTCCCTGCTTAGCAGTGGTGCCTTCTTTTTTGTCGTGCCCTTGTTCTTCCGTAAACTCCCCCTGTTGAAAACGGCTCTGTTGTATGTTACAATCCTCTTTGGATTGATCACGTTGTCGGTGGGGCTTTCGCACCTCTTCTTCCCGGAAACCAGTGGTTTTGATATAGCGCTGACTGACTACCGGATATTTCACGACATGGACGCCTTTGAGTATTTGTTTAACGTCTTATTATCGACGGCTTTCCCTGTCCTGCTAGTGATTGGTTATTTCAAACTTAAGGAAAAAACAGTATGAGTACCGATTTTAAAGCATCCAAGGGCATCTTCGAGCAGATAGCTGACACCCTGGCTCACCGCATACTTGAGGGGAGTCTGAAGGCGGGCGATCGCGTGCCTTCCGTCAGGGACTTGGCCGAGGAGTTTGAGGTGAACCGGAACACGCTGTTGCGCACCTTTGCCCTGTTGAACGATGCCGGCATCATTGAAAACCAGCGTGGGGTGGGATTCTTCGTGTCGGACGACGCGGTAGAACGCATCCGAACGAGGGAAAAGGCGGCCTTTTTTGAAGACATGCTGCCTGCCTTTATGGAAAAAGTCAGTCTGCTACGATTGACGGCCGATGAATTACACTCATTGATCCAACTGATAGAAAAAAATACAACCCAAGCATGAAAACAAGCACCAAAATACTCCTGACATATGTAGCCTTGATACTGGCACTTATCCTGACCCTGTTTATTCTGGCAAAGAACAATGTCGAAATAAAAAAAGCAAATCAGAAGGGGACTGTGGTTACCACATTCTCTTTGGATCCCTCCTTCAACGTGGTGGTGGTAGACAGCTCCTGTGTTTGCCAGATAACGCTTGAAGATAGCGCACACATCACATGGACTCACAGGGATGATGATTTGGATTACGGTAACCTGACCAGACTTAGTCACGATACCCTGTATGTCATCAAAACGCCAAACCGGGAACCTGAAGGCATGGTGATACATACCACGGCCATCAAGTCTGTCGTTGCAAGACACTTCAGTACCGTAGCACTGGTTAATGCAACGCAGGTCAATCTGACCATTGTCAACCAAAACGGAGACGTGGTCCTGAAGGATTATGTGGCCGAAGGGGTGAACAAAATAGATACGCTAAACCTCACCGTTTTAGCCGACAATGGACGGGTGCTGGTGGAAACAGCCTTCAAGTCACTGTCAGCTACGATGAACGGCGGTGAATTGATTGCCAATCAAACCGTTGGTCAGTCTGTCGACCTCAACCTCACTAATAAAGCCACCGTTCGTCTGGCCAAATCCCCCGGCACTATGACCGTGAAGACCGACCAAACATCTAAAGTGGTGATTGAAGATTGAAGTATGACAACTGTGACACAACCCCCGATGGGATAAAACCCAACGCTGATTTTAATAAAAATCGCAAATGTGCGAATATCAATGAATATTCCGTATATTTGTCGTCTGAGAAACAGGCGGTATGATTGTAACGTTTGAGGAAAACTATTTGCGTGAGCTGTATGAATCAGGTAAAACGACGGATAAAAAACACCGTTTTCAACCCGAGGTCATCATGAAATACAAGAAACGCATCAGTACGCTGTTGGAAGCCGACAGGGTGGAGGATTTGTTTGTGATTCATTCATTGAATTATGAAGTCTTGAAAGGAGACAAGGCTGGAATCTCCTCCATTAGGGTTGATAAGCAGTACCGCATTGAATTTACTGTGTCAGACAATGGTCTTGAACCTGTCATAACCGTGTGTACGATTTTGGAGTTGTCAAACCACTATAAATGAAACTGTCATGATTACATTAAAGGGGATTGATCCTGCAATGATAGCCAACAACCTTACTCCTTATGAACCAACCCATCCGGGAGACGTGCTGAAGGAGGAAATCGAGTACCGTGGTATTTCGCAAAAAAAGTTAGCTTCGCAGATGGGACTTGCCTATTCGGTGCTCAATGAGGTGTTGAATGCCAAACGATCGGTAACAACCAAGTATGCGTTGCTTTTTGAGGCAGCGCTTGGTATAGATGCTGGCCTCTTCATACGGATGCAGGCCAGTTACGATATTCAGACAGCTAAACGAAACAAACCCTTTGCAGACCGCTTGGCCGAGATTCGCCGTTTGGCGGCGGCTGCACTTTGATTCTTTTTCACTAGTGTCCGGTTAAATAATTTTTGAAGCTAAAAGGAAGGGGAACCCCTTTCGGTAATTCCCCCCTGAAGGTTTACCTTTACGGTTGCGAAACCAAAGTAATAGTAACCGACATGGGCAAAAGTACAAATTTTAGCGGACAGCCGATCTTCACTCAGCTGTTAAATTTTCTGGACAAGTCAAAAATATCGAAAAGCTCCAAAGCGTTGGGTGCTGATAAGTACGTGAAGCGATTCACCAGCTACAAACATGTTGTTGTGATGTTGTTTGCCGCCTTCGAGGGCTATAACTCCATTCGTGAGACCGTATTGGGTCTGCTTTCCAATGCCCACAGACTTCAACACCTGGGGCTGGACTATCTTGTGAGGCGCAGTACACTTTCCGAGGCTAATGCCCGTCGCACTCCTGAGGTCTTTGCTGATGCGTATTACGATACGTACAAGCGCTTCTCTGGAAGTTTAACGGACAGCTGCTTGAGCAAAACGGATATGAAACGGCTTTACATCATGGATTCGACCACCATTACGCTGTTTAAGGACATTCTGAGAGGCGTAGGTCGTAATCCGGCCAATGGAAAGAGGAAAGGTGGCATTAAGGCCCATACAATCATCCGTTCGGAGGATAACCAACCCTGCTTCATCCGTTACACGGAGGCTGCCAAACACGATCATCTTCTGCTCAAGGATGTAGAACTGCCCCAGGACTCCATCCTTTGCTTTGACAAAGGGTATGTGGATTACGCACAGTACGAGGTTTTCACACAGAAAAGTATCTGGTACGTGACCCGGCTGAAGGATAACGCCCTTTACGAGGCGCGCAAAGAGTTCGACATTCCCGATGATGCGGATTCAGGTATCCTGAAGGATGAACTGATTGAGCTCTCCTACGGCAAGAGCAAGGCAGAAAAGCACGTGTCCAGACGCATAGCCTACTGGGATTCCACTAATGGCCGCTTGTTTGAGTTCATAACCAACAATATGGATCTTGCAGCAGAGGACATTGCCCGGATTTATAAAAAAAGATGGCAAATCGAGTTGCTTTTCAAGCAGTTGAAGCAAAACTTTCCGCTGAAGTACTTTCTAGGAGACAATGAAAATGCCATCATTATTCAAATCTGGTCTGTCATGCTGGCCAACTTGCTTTTGATGATCCTCAAAAGCCAAATTCATAGGAAATGGGCTTTCTCAAACATGGTTTCGATAGTAAGACAACACCTGATGAGCTATATAAATGCCAAAAGCTTCTTTGAGAATCCGGAGAAAGCGTGGCAAGAGCTGATCGAAGAGCAAAAGGCACGTATAAAGGAAAAAGAATTGAATAATCAAAATCTGCTCTTTCCAAATTGGGAGGGGGCTTACTTTTAAAAAATCAAGACTGCTTCTCTCCTTCGCTCAAGTTACTTTTTGTAAGCATCTATATACCAAGTATTTAAGTGTTTTTTGTGATTTTCGTGTATTTTATTGATTATCAATGCATTAATTGAAATAACTTGACTTAAGGAGATAAGCAGTAAATCAAGATAAAACATGGCTGTAAGGCCATTAAATAAGGATGAAAATTAATTATCCGGGTTTACCGGACAACAATGATTCTTTTTCTTAATTAACAAAGTGGGTGTCTCAAAGAAGTTACTTTTGAGACACCCACTTTGTTCGTTGTCATAGGCGCTTTACTTCGGCACAGCCGTCTTTGTCCGTTTAGTTGGCAGTGACCCCGGTAACCAGGCGTACGTCATAGACGGAACCGGCAGTGTTGCCTTGTGCCGCTTTAAATGCCACCCTGATGTGGGTTTTCCCCTTCAGCATGGCTGCTGGGATGGGGTAGGTCACATCAATGAAGCGTTCGCTGTTCCAGCGGTTGGAGATGTTTTCGCTCACCAGTTCGGCATCGTCCACCGTGATGGTAAAAGCACGACGTCCTTGTTCAGCCCCCCAGTACCTGACCATCAGACTGAGGTCCTCAGCGCCTTTGGTGGAGAACTGATAGCTGAAGTAACCACCGCCTTGAGCGTCACGCCAGAAACGGTCCATAAAATTGCCGGTGCGGGAGCGCTCTGACTGGATAAAGTGGTCGGCTTCAGGTTGCTGCTCGCCGGGAATGACCACATCCACCGTGCGTTTCTGCAGTTCGAGGGCTACTTTTTCAGCCAGGGCCACAGAGTCCAGGTGGCGTTGGTAACCATCAGAGGTCAGCGTCATCCAATAGATGGCGTAGCGGCTGTCATGGATGCCGTAGAAGGGCTCCAGTTCCAGGTTGTCACCGTTGATCAGTTTAATGTTGGCCATCGAGAAATGCAGGGGTTTGCCGGCAATGGGCAGGAGTTTCTTGCCCAGTTCCTTGACGTTGTCTTCGATGAGAATGGGAGCCTGGTCGACAGGTAACCGTTGCCCGTGAGCGATGTGAGCCCAGCGGCTGTCGTTGGCTATCAGACCGGTCATGGCTTCCTTGCCCGTTTTGGCGCCCAGCAGGATGGGACCGTGCAGGATGGCGATGTAGTTGGACACGTTGGGCATGTATTCCACATAGGTTTTCATGGGCAGGGTCAGGCTGATTTTGTCGCCTTTTTTCCAGTTCCGTTCCAGGTTCAGGTAGCCGGATTCCTGGATGGGGGCGTTAGTAGCCTTGCCGTTGACCAGTACATGTAGGCCGCTGGCTTCCACCCAATGCGGTACTCTGATGCGTACGCTAAACCGCCCCTTGCCCTTGGTCAGGGTCAGTGTGGTGCTTTCTTCATACGGAAAGGCGGTTTCCTGTTTGAACGACAAGCCTTTTTCCTCCCAATTCAGGGTGGAAGGCACAAACAAGTTTACATAGAGGGCGTTGCCTGCGTGGGTATAGATGAACTGTCCGTATTTGCCGTGGTTTTCCATGCCACTGCCAACACAACACCACATACCTTGGTTAGGGGCTGAATAAACCCTGTAATGCCTGGGCCTGAGGGGCGTGAAGTAGACATAACCACCGTGTTCAGGGTGTTGGGTCGATAGTATGTGGTTATAAAGGGTGCGTTCGTAGTAATCGGCGTAACGAGCCTGCGGGTCGACCCTGAACAGGTCTTCCGTGAGCTTGAGCATGTTGTAGGAGTTGCAGGTTTCCGGACCTTCCACTTCGGTGATGAAGTCTGTGCAGGCGGCTTTGCTGGGGAAGTGTTCGCGACGGCTGTTACCACCGAAGGCGACACTGCGGTTATCGGTCACTGTTTCCCAAAAGAAACGGGCGGCGTTGGCATAATGGGTTTCGCCCCCGACTTCAGCTATACGCTGGAAGCCGACAGCCTTGGGTACCTGGGTGTTGGCGTGCTTGTTGTCGAGGTTGTCCTCACCCTTGGCCATGGCATCCAGGAGTTGACGGTGCGAAAAGCGTCTGGCCGTTTCCAGGTAGGGGTGATGGCTGGTCATCTGGTAGGCGTCGGCGAAGATTTCGTTCATGCCGCCGTGTTCATTGCCCAACATCTGCTCCATTTGTTCGGCCGACAAGCGGCCGGTAAGGTTCATGGCCCAGTTACAGAACTTCAGGAACATGTCTTTGGCGTCGGTATTGCCGGTATACAACCAGGCATCCCTCAGGCCTGCGTACATCTTGTGGACGTTGTACCAGGGTACCCAGTATTTCCAGATGACACTGATGTCGCCAGCTTTGATGAGAGGCCACAGGGCGACACCGTTGGGTACACCGCCCACGTATCCTACACCCCAATCCGGGTATTTGAGTCCATTGGCTTCCTGACAAGCTTTCAGTTCGGCCAGCATATACTCCATGCGTTCCTTGCAAGCCTGGTTGCCGGTGGCGGCATAATGGATGGCCATGGCCGAGAGGTAATGACCGCCTACATGACCGTCAAGACCATCCCAGTTGGGAAAAGCTTTGGCTTTTTCGGGGAGGCCGGCTTCCTTGCGATAGGGTGCCAGCAAGCGGTCTACATCGTAGGTGAGCAACGTCTGAATGTTGCATTCAAGGGCGTGCTTCATGGGCCCGTCGGTGATGGTGACAGCCTGGAGCGGGAACGTGTTGGGGTAGAGCTGTTGTTGGGCCTTCAGGGATCCGAGGGTGAAAAGGCTACCAAGGAACAGCAGATACGGCAACAGCCGCATGGAAAAAGGTCTCGTGTTCATGTTGTTTTGTAAATGCTATAGATAGTGAATGATGTTACTGAAAAACGACTTTATGACCGTTTCTGATGTAAATACCCCTACGGGGATGGTCAACCCTGCGACCAAACAGGTCGTAATACTGTCCGTCACCGACCTTTTCTTCGCGTTGCCTTAGCTGGTCAAGCCCTGTAACCAAACCTTCCAGGGGAAAGCTAGAGGCTGTGGTTGACAGATTGCCCACCTGAATGAAGGCGGTAAAGGGTGAGAGGGTGGGTTCAGTGCCGCTGGTGACCTTCTGAAAGACAGGCGTGCCGTTAGTCACAGTGAGGTAGTAGCTGCCCGCTGCCGCTTTCGTGGTCAGGTAAACGGGGTTCAGGTTGTTGACTTTTTGATTCTTGGGCGTCGAGACAGTGCCTGCACCGTGGAAGGTGAAGCTGCCAGAACCTTGTACCAGCATGGGCGTGTGGGCTGGCAAACTGTCGCCTGTGAAAGGAGTGCAGCTGACAGCCGTAGGAGAGGCCGACAAGGTGTAGGTGACCAACCCTTCCGGCAGGGCAGCCTTGAAAGGCAATGACAGGATGGCGTAGTCGCTGACGGTATGGGTGTAACTGGCAGCAGAGGCGGTGAACGCCGTAGGAAGCATGAAACCACCTGATCCTTCGGACAACACCAGGTTGTTGCACGTGGTACCGTTGACAACATTGGTTTGTTGGTTGGTCGAGCCTGAAGGCAGGTAATAAACCATGTTTTTATTGACAGCCAGAGCGTGCCAGTTTTCTGTCGCCGGCAGGCTGTCTGTGGCGGTAAAGTTAATGGTCGTGCAGGTAGGGTCATCCAGACAATCGAGCAAATCGCTGTCGCCGTCGCTGTAAATGCCTGTAAACGTACGGCCCTTTTCATCACCCTTGAGGAAATAGACATCGCCAAACGTGATCCGCAGGACGGAGGTCCAATTGCCGTTGCTGATACCAAGAATGCCTGTGCAACCATCGGTAAGCACGTTGCGGGAAAGGTCGAGTACCCAGTCCTGGTTGCCACTGGGGTTGTAGGTTACAGTGCCGTAATTGTAAGAACGAACGGTACCGCTTGCGTTGAGGTAGTTCAAGGTGGTGTTGGCCGATGTGAAGGTGGCTCCTGTGGTCAGGCTATTGACGTGCAGCACCAGCTTGGTGTAGGTGTCATCTAAACGCAGGAAACCGTTGGCTGTGGTCGTATTGGCACTGATCAGACTATTGGAATGATCGAAGGTGGCGGTTTTACCGCTGAGCTTATAGCCGGTGCCAAAAGCAGTCGCTGTGGGGGTCTGTTGTTCAATAGCACTGAAGATGAGTGGCTTGCTGCTCATGCGGCT
>Ga0123334_1002462_pt1 | contig 21364 bp, 16 predicted proteins | sample BiotimSIPDNA_FD_89706 | JGI IMG/M metagenome (GOLD analysis project Ga0123334, IMG submission 89706) | Anaerobic biogas reactor microbial communites from Washington, USA - Biogas_R1 time_0 SIP DNA | ecosystem: Engineered > Bioreactor > Anaerobic > Unclassified | place: Washington, USA... | reverse complement strand
TCCAGGGCGGGCATCCCCTGCATGCCTTCGCCGGTGCCAAACATCATCTCGCCGCCTGTGGGGCTGGCGCTGGCGTTTGCTTCTCCCCGGGTTAAGACCAGCTGGTCGCTGACGCTCAGGCCAGAGCTTACCGCCACATAGTCCGCGCTGCTAAGGCCAGTGGTGATATAGGTTTTTATCCCTGGTTCCTCCGCGGTCTGCACATGGTCCGCCTGGTAAAGCCAGACATAGCTGCCCTGATTGTCGCTTTGCACCGCGGTTAAGGGCACCAGGAGGGCGTTGGCCTGCTGGCCCACCGCGATGGAGGCGGTGCCGTTCATGCCCAGCTTCAGCTCCTCCGTTTCCGCAAGCTCCAGGGTGACGGTGTAGTTGGTGATGCCGCTTGATACCGTGCCGATCTGGGAGATGTGCACCACCTCCGCCTCGTAGCTTTTCTCCGGCAGGGCGTCCATCTTCAGGGAAGCGCTCTGTCCCGGAGACACGCTGATGATGTCCAGCTCGTCCACGTTGATGGCCATCTGCATCACATCCCCGGCGTAAAGGCTTATCATCAGGTCCCCTGCCAGCATCTCCGCCCCCGCCTGGGCCAGGGCCTCAGCCACGATGCCGCCCTGCTGGGCATAGATCACCGGGTCCTCCAAAAGCGTCCGCGCGGTAAGCAGGCTGTCCGCCAGCTCCTCCCGGGTTTGGAGGACCGCCTGATATTCCCGGGAGAGCGCCACGCTGCCAAGACTTAGCAGGGCGCCGTTTTTATTCACCAGCGCGTTGACCTTGGGCGTGATGGTATCAATGCGGCCATCCGCGTCCGTGGTGTAAAGATAAGGCATGTTGATCTCAGCGCTGGCCGTGCCCAGCACCACGCCGTTTTGTACCAGCTGCACCTTCTCACCCGCCAGCACCTTGCTGTCTGAGAAGGTCACCAGAGCGCTGCCCTCAGAAACCCGTCCCAGGGTGGCGGCAAAGCTCTGATCCCCGGATATCACCTTCAGGTCAGTCCCGCCGGTGGGGATGGTGGCAAGGCCGGTGAACTCCGCCTTCATCAGGCCGTCAAGGGAGAAGAGCATCAGGGCCGGTTGATCCCTCAGCGCCTCTTGAAGGTATTCGCCGGGGTTTACATAGATGGCCTTCACCCGGCCTGCCACGGGGGACTTTAAGGTCTGTGTTTCCTTATATTTCCCGGCCAGGTTGGCCAGGGTTTCATCCTGGGCGATCAGCTGGTCCTGAAGGTCATTGGCGGAGGCTGCCAGGGCCTTTGTGTCTATGCTCAGCACGGTGTCATTTGCGTTGATCTCGTCACCCGCCTGAACGTGCACCGCCTCCACCACCAGGTCAATAGGGGCCTTCAGGTCCAGGGTATCCTTTTTGCTCAGTGAGCCGGTGCTGACCACGGTTTTTGACAAGGAGCCCACGGACAGGTCGGCCAGGGCGTAGGCCGTCTCGGCGCCTGAGGAAGCCTGGCTGGCGTTCTGCTGATAAAACCGGAGTCCCAAATAGCCAAGGCCTGCCACCACCAGCAGGATGACCAGGGTTTTTACAATGCGTTTCATGATGATCCCCTCTTCCGAAATTGTTCTGGGGCCAATAAGCCCACTGACACCATAGCAGGCAAACCTGAAAACAACCTGAAATTGCCCGGCGGCTGCTTTCAGGCTCCTTTCAGGTTGTTTCGGTATGATGTATGATGTGATTGAAGCAAGGGAAAGGGGAATGGGGATGCGCATTCTGGTGGTGGAGGACGAGAAGAACCTGGCCCGCTCGCTGGTGCAGCTGTTGGAAAGCCAGAAATACCAGGTGGAAGCGGTGTTTACCGGGGATGACGGGCTGGCCTATGCCCAGAGCGGCCAGTATGACGCTCTGGTTTTGGATGTGATGCTGCCTGGGCTTAGCGGCTTTCAGATCGCCAGCGCCCTGCGCAAGGCGGGGGACGCCACGCCCATTTTGATGCTCACCGCCCGGGAGGACGTGGAGGACAAGGTAAAGGGTCTGGACAGCGGCGCTGACGACTATCTCACCAAACCCTTCACCACCCAGGAGCTGCTGGCCCGGGTGCGGGCGCTTTTGCGCCGGCAGGGGCCGGTGCAGAGGGACGAGGTGACCTTCAGCGACCTGAGCCTGTCCGTGTCAAACGGCATCCTTAAATCAGGAGACAAGCAGGTGCGCCTGAGCAAAAAGGAGCTGGATGTGATGACGCTTCTGATGAACCGCGCAGGCGGCATCATCAGCAAGAACGAGCTGATCAGCCGGGTTTGGGGCGCTGACAGCGAGGCGGTGGACAACAACGTGGAGGCCTATATCTCCTTTTTGCGCAAGAAACTTTTCTTTTTAGGCAGCCGCACCCAGATCACCTCCCAGCGCCGCCTGGGCTACACCCTGGAGGATGCATGATTAAAAGGCTGAAGCGCAAGTTCGTCCTGGTGAATATGCTGGTGGTTTTCCTGGTGCTGACGCTGGTATTTGTGGGCGGGATGACGGCCATCAAGCTGCGCTTTGCCGAGGAATACCGCCAGGAGCTAAGACGGGAGCTGACGCTTGACCTGCGCACGCCGCAGCTGCCCCAGTTCAGAACCCAACTGCCCATGAACAGCCCCTTCTCCCGCCCCCAGCGGCTGACTTTCAGCGCGGTCTTGGGGGAGGACGGCGCCTGGACGCTGCACAACAGCTGGATGCAGGTGGACCAGGACACCCTGGACCTTTTGACCCAAAGGGCGCAGGAGGCCCGGGCGGAGACCGGATTTTGGGAGGATCTGGGCATCGCCTACCTGAAAAGCGAGGGGCGCATCGCCTTTGCCAACCTGCAAAACGAATTCAGCCAGCTGCAAAGCAACTTAAGCGCCTGGCTGATGGTGTATGTGGGGGCGCTGGCGCTGTTTTTGCTGATCAGCCTGGCGCTCTCCCGCTGGACGCTCAAACCGGTGGAAAAATCCTGGATGCAGCAGCGCCATTTTATCTCCGACGCCTCCCATGAGTTAAAGACGCCTCTGACGGTGATATTGGCCAATCTGGACATCGCGGAGAAGGAAACGGGGGAGAACCAGTGGCTTGCCTCCGCCCGAGTGGAGGGGCTTCAAATGAAACGGCTGATTGAGGACCTGCTTTTTTTGGCCCGCTCGGATGAGGCCAGGCAGAAAGTCTTGAATCAGCCCCTGGACCTGAGCGCTCTGGTGGGCGAAACGGCCCTGGCCTTTGAGGCCCTGGCCTACGAGAATCAAGTCGCCTTAAGCCTGGATGTGCAAAAGGATATCCGGGTGGCGGGGGATCCGGGACTGCTGCGGCAGCTAAGCGCCCTTTTGATTGATAACGCGGTTAAATACACCCCCAAAGGCGGAGAAATACTGGTGAAGCTGCAGACGGTTAAGGACAAGGCCCTGCTCAGCGTCCGAAATCATCCGGCCCGGATATCAAAAGAGCAGCTGCCGCGCCTGTTTGACCGCTTTTACCGGGCGGACGAGGCCCGCACCAAGCCGGAAGGCGGCTATGGCCTGGGGCTATCCATCGCCAGCGAGATCGCCAGGCAGCACCAAAGCGCCATCAAGGCCAGCTGCACAGAGGCGGAGGGGGCCGTGTTCAGCATCAGCCTGCCCCTGATGGGACAAAAATGAGGGACGGCCGCCTTTAGCGCCGGGGGATTGCGTTGTGGCTGCCGTCGTTGGTGGTCACCTGGCCGCCGTTTATCTCAACGGGGCCGTTGGCGTCCAGGGCCAGAGTGCCCCGGCCGGGGCGCAGGGTGGTGAGGTCCACCTGGCCGCCGTTGATGGTGATGGTGCCGTTGGAGTCAATGGCGTCCGCCCCTGCGGTCACCTTGATGGTGCCGGCGTTGATGATCACCCAGACGCCTTCCTCCGGCGACATCCGGCCCCGGGGCCGGGTCTCGTCGTCCTGCTCCTCGCTGCTGGCGGCGTTGATGCCGTCATCTGTGGCGGTGATCTGGATGTTTCCCCCGTCTATGGTGATGGTTTTTCCTTCCAGGCCTTCATAGGCGCCGGTGACAAGTATATCCCCGCCGATGATGTGCAGGCCGCCGTCCGCGTGGATGGCGTCATCCCCGGTTTGGATGGCATAGCTGCCGCCGGTGATGGTGATATCCCCGTCGCTGTGGATGGCGTCGTCCTGGGTGTTTAAAACAAAGGTGCCGCCTGTTAAGGCAAGCGCTTTCCCCGCTTTTAAGCCCTTGATGCTGGGGCTGTCCTCTGTTTCTGCACCCCTTGCGCCTGGCCCTGAAAAGCCCCCGGGGCTTGAGTTGGGCGGGGATGTGCCGCCGTCCCCGGTGGTGATGTGAAAGCTGCCGCCGGCGATGGTCAACTCGTTCTCCGCCTGAATGGCGTCCCGGCCGGCTGTGATGACAAAGGCCCCGCCCTCAATGCGCACCCAGCCCTTGTCCAGGTCATTGTCAGTGGCGATAATCCCGTCCGAGCCCGCCTCAATATTAAGGCTGCCGCCTGAGACGGTCACGCTGTCCTTGCCCCGCAGGCCGTCCTTTGGCGCGGTGATGTTCAAGCTGCCGCCGGTGACAGACAGCGCGTCCCTGCTTAAGATGCCGTGGGCGGTCTGCCCCCTGACAGTGAGGGCGCCCTGGCCAGAGAGGATGAGGTCTGTCTTCGTGTAAATCGCGGCGTTGGCGCCCTCCTCATCCAGGGAATAGTCTTCCCCATCCTCCAGCGTATTCTGGCTGCCCGCCATCAGGGTGATGGTCACCCGGTCCGCCCGGAGGCCATATATGGCGGGGCCAAGGGGGTTTTTAATACTGGCGTTGTCCAGCACCAGGTGCACCTGGTCTTCCTTATCCGCCTGGACTGACAGCTGCCCTGTCATGCTGCCGGAGAGGACATAGGTGCCGCCCCGGGAGATCACCAGCCCCTGATGCTCTGAGAGGTTGATGCGGGTGGCGTTTGCCAGGGCCTGGGCTGTCAGCGTATCCGGAGGGCTCAAAGCCCCTTCCCCGCGTGCTGCTGCCAGGCATAAAAGAAGCGTCAGAAGGGCCGTCAGGCCCAGGGAACGGCGGATATTTTCAAGCTTCATGGTTCATTCCTCCTTAGGGGCGGGTTGTTCTCACACAGAGTTCTGTAAGAAGAGCCTACCCCGAAAAAGCGCCCTCAGGCAAGAGGCTGGGTCTGAATAATCAGATGGGTTTCAATCTTCTCACATCCATGCCATAATGAAGCCGCAAAATAGCCTGTGAACCGAAGGGAGAAAATGGTCATGCGCAGCGTGCTGTCTATCAATCAAAACTGGCTGTATAAGCCCTCGTTCTCGCCGGAAACTGATCTGAAAAAAGGGGCGGGAGCGGGCTATGAGCCGGTTTGCCTGCCCCACAGCAATATCCAGCTGCCCTACAATTATTTTGACGAGGCGGCTTTCTGCTTTGTCTGCTGCTATAAGCGGGCCATAAGCCTTCAGCACCAGTGGCGGGGACAGCGCCTTTTCCTTGATTTTGAAGGGGTGATGAGCTATGCCCGCGTCTATTTAAACGGCCGGATGGCAGGGGAACACAAGGGCGGCTACACGGCCTTCAGCGTGGAGATCACCGACCTGGTGGATTTCTTCGGGGACAACGAGATCACCGTGGTGGTGGACGCCACCGAGCGGCCGGACACGCCCCCTTTTGGCGGCCGGATTGACTACCTCACCTATGGCGGCATCTACCGGGAGGTGCAGCTGCGGGTGGTATCCTCTGTATATATCCAGGATGTGTTTGTGAAAACGCCGGAGGCACTGGCGGAAGACAAGCAGCTGGTGGCTGACATTCGCCTGGATGGCCTGGGCGGGGCGCTGCCCCGGGGTCTGTCCCTTGAGGTGGCGCTGTGGGATGTGGAAACCCTTGTGGCGCGCCAGGCCGGGGCTGTGGCGTCTGATAATCCCACCCGACTGCATCTAAAAGGCCTGAAGGGCATTGGGCTTTGGTCTCTTAAGCAGCCCAAACTTTATCAGCTCAGCTGCGTTTTGCTAAAGGACGGTCAGGAGATTGACCGCTATGCCCTGCGGATGGGCTTTCGGGACATCCGTTTTACGGCGGAGGGCTTTTTCCTGAATGGTGAAAGGATCCAGCTGACGGGGCTAAACCGGCATCAGGCCTATCCTTATGTGGGCTACGCGATGCCCGGGCGCGTACAGCGCAGGGACGCGGACATTTTAAAGGATGAACTGGGCCTGAACTGTGTGCGCACCTCCCACTACCCCCAGTCCCGCCATTTTCTGGACCGCTGCGATGAGATTGGGCTGATGGTCTTTGAGGAAATCCCCGGCTGGCAGCATGTGGGGGACGAGGCCTGGCAGCAGCAGGTTTTGCTGGATGTGGAACAGATGATTATCAGCCACCGCAACCACCCCAGCATCTTCCTCTGGGGCGTGCGGGTGAACGAATCCCAGGATCACCACGAGCTTTACACCCGCAGCAACGCCCGGGCCAGGGCGCTTGACCCCACCCGGCCCACCGGGGGCGCCCGCTTTATCCCCAACAGCGAGCTGCTGGAGGACGTGTACACCATGAACGACTTCATACACGACAACGGCTACGGGAAGTATCTGGCCTCCGTGGTGCGCAACTATCAGACCTATGACCATTTAATCGGCTGGGACGGGGAGGCGACCGCGCTGAGGGAGCCCAGGGAGGTGACAGGGCTTCAGGAGGAGGTGCCCTATCTGGTGACGGAGTACTGCGGCCATATGTATCCCACCAAGCGCTTTGACCAGGAGGAGCGGCTGGTGGAGCACGCGCTGCGCCATGCCCGGGTGCAAAACGCCGCCCAGGCCCACCCCCATATCGCGGGCGCCATCGGCTGGTGCGCCTTTGACTACAACACCCATGCCGATTTCGGGGCGGGGGACAAGATCTGCTACCATGGCGTGATGGACATGTTCCGCATCCCCAAGCTGGCGGCCTATGCCTATCGCAGCCAGAAATCCCCCCAGGAGGAGATCGTAATGGAGCCGGGCAGCTGCTGGGCCTATGGGGAGCGCAGCATGGGCGGGGTGATCCCCCTGGTGATCTTCACCAACTGCGATGCGGTGGACTTTATCTATGGCGGCCGGCTGCTGGGCACCTACACGCCCGATTTTGCCCGCTTTCCGGCGCTTAAGCACCCGCCTGTGACGGTGGATGACATGACGGCCAACTGGGGCATGCGCTGGGAGGACGCCACCTTTGTGGGACGCATCAATGGAGAAGAGGTGATCCGCCGCTCCTTTGCCAGAAACCCTTATCCAGGCGGGCTCTCCCTGGCCCTGGACGACACACGCCTTCAGGCGGGAGACTGGGACGCAACCCGGGCGGTGGCAAGCGTGAAGGACCAGCTGGGCAACATCATGCCCTTTTTCATCGAACCCATCAAAGTCCAGGTGCAGGGCCCGGGGCAGATCATCGGCCCGGACACCTTGAGCCTCATCGGCGGCCAAATCGCCTTCTGGGTCAAAACCACCGGCCCCGCGGGAGACATCACCCTCACCGTAAGCTGCCCCCGGCTGGGGGAGGAGGTGAGGGTGGTGATCCGGGTGGAGTAATATAAGTTGTTCACCCAACCTGTATCTGGTAAAAGAAAGAAATTTAAGCAGATGGTTCCGGATACATTTGCGACATATAGGCGTCCAGCTCCCTCCGGGTGCCTCGGAAGGGTCCGGGCGTCTCCATTTTAAGAGAGACCAGCGCGGTGGCGGTTTTCAATGCCGTGGGAATATCGTTTTCATGTCGTTCATTGATATAACAGGCAAAAGTGGTGTCACCCCGTCCGGTGCGGCCGGATAAGTTGATCGCTTTTATGGGACAGGTATAAACTCGCTTGCCGTCAAACACCAGCACTTCACTATGGTGGGTGATCAGTATTTCCCGAGCTCCCCAACTGTAAAGTACTTTGGCAGCTTGAGCGCGGTCACTTAGCCCGGTTAGAATTTCTGCTTCCAATGCATCGGTCTTAAGATAATGGATTAAGGGAAGATATTCCTTCTTCTCCGGCCAATCCTTTAGGATCATGGTGCCGTTTTCTGCATGGCGCAGCATGGTTTGCACGTCAAGGGCTACCATCGCGCGCTGCGCTGCATAGGAAATCATCTCGTTGGGAATATCCCCGGCCACAAGCCCTGCCAAATGCCAGATTCTGGCATTAATCTCCGGCACCTCAAAAGGGCTGTAGGGCTCAATCACGCTATCTACCGTGGAAGTGCGGCGTTCCCGGTCTGGAGTGTGGTATACGTTTTTTGTTACAAATGAAGTTTTGCTATGAAGAGGAAAGACCTTCACATTGGACGCATCGGCAAAGGCCTGGTGTAAGTCAATCTGGCTGGTGTCCGCCTTAGGCAAAACAGCGATTTGGTGCCCCATGGCGGAAGCAGCAAAGGCGGAATAATACACCGCACCGCCAATCGCTTTGACAGTGGTACCGTCATAATCAACATTGGTATCCTGGGCTATTTCACCGATAATCAGGGAATCAAAGAGTTTCATAGTATCACTCCTGTATCAGTCGTCTAAGGGAAGGCGAAAATGCACAGAGGTGTGCGAGGGCGTACAGCCCTGGCTGGAACAAATGGAATCTGTGAGGTGCACCTGACAGTTCCGGTTTTCAAGAGCCTGAATTACCCCCGGATCAGGGCAATTATCCTGGCGGCTATTTGATACCGAGATTACAGCGTGTTGGGGTTGAAGCATTTCTAATAATTTGGGCGTAATTGAATCCTTGTGTCCGTGGTGAGGGAGTTTGACAATGGTGCAGGGAGAGAGAAGATGCTTTTCCCAGCACTCGGCATAGGTGTCACCCGGGAGCTCCACGCTGCCTCCCTTATAGGTCAGGCGAAGCCTAAGGCTGGCGTTGTTGATAAACTGATCCAGTTCATCCAGAGCCTCTCCCTTGACAGTGCCTTCAAAAACTGTTTGCCAGATTGCCGCCTGCTTTTGATGCAGCGGTTCAGGCTCTAAAAACACCGTCACATCAACATTATTTGTCAGACGAAACCTCTTGCCGCTTTTATTCATAAGACGGATAGGGCTGCCCTGTGCGTCAATGACGGCCAGCGCTGATAAAAAAATGTTCATGGATTCCAGCAGGCACTTGGCGCCATCGGAGAAAGCAGGCTGGATGTTCACTTTCTCACCCCAGATTCCCCTTGGCGGCAGGTAATTAGTCCAGAATTCGCGGACGGACACAGTGTTTAACAAGTCCTTTAGCCCCCCGCTATGATCCCGGTGTAAATGGGTCAACACCAGCAGGTCCAGCTTTCGGATGCCCTCCTGAGCCAGAAAATCGGCCGCGGACACTCGTCTGGAGCCAGGGCCACCGTCACCCACATGGATGTCCCCACTGTCTACTAGCATAGAGAAGCCATCCTTGGTGTCGCGCACCAGGAGGGAGTCTCCATATCCAACGTTAATAAAATCAAGCAACAACATGGGCGCCGTGATCCTTTAAGTAGTGAAGTCTGTTGTTATCCAGGCGCAATTTCACCTTGCCGCTGCGCGCACCATTCAGATCCACATTGGCGTCGTCAAAGATCAGGATATCTTCACCCACCTTCACCCAGTAGCGGATCATGCGGCCCAGAAAGCTGTAGTTGAGGATTTCGCCGTCCAGAACGTCAATAGCATCAGGCTCCCCGGGTACATGCAGATGAATGCACTCCGGGCGCACCACGAGCGTGACTGGACCTGAGCCCTCTTCCGCCTGTTCGCCCTGAGGAATGGTCAGTTCCCGGCCATTTTGAAGCGCTAAAGTAAGCATCCCGTCTTTAGCCAAGAGCACCTGAGCGCTGATGAAGTTAACAGTGCCAACAAAATCAGCAACGAAGCGGTTAGCAGGCCGGAAGTATATCTCCCAGGGCGTGCCCACCTGTTCAAGGCGTCCGCTGCGCATTACGGCTATAATATCAGACATGGACAGCGCCTCATCCTGGTCATGGGTTACGTAAATCGTGGTGATGCCAAGGCGCTGCTGAATCTGGCGCAACTCGGTGCGAACATCCACCCGCAGCTTTGCGTCCAAGTTGGAAAGCGGCTCATCCAGTAATAGGATTTCCTGACCCATGATTAGCGCTCGGGCGAACGCCACGCGCTGCTGTTGGCCACCGGAGAGTTGTTTTGGGAAGCGCTTTTCCATACCCGTAAGGTTAAACATCTCAAGCATCGTGTCTACCCGTTGCTTAATTTCTTCTTTGGAGATTTTTTTCAGTTTCAGTCCATAGGAGATGTTTTCGTACACCGTCATGTGGGGGAAAAGGGCATATTCCTGAAACACTAAAGGCGTGTTTCGCTTAAAGGGCGGCAGGCCGTTAATGCGTTTGCCATTTACAATAATATCGCCTTCATCAGGCTCCGAGAATCCGGCCAGCTGACGCATCAGCGTTGTTTTGCCACAGCCTGAAGGCCCCAGCAAAGTGACGAAGGCTCCTTTGGGAATAGAGAGCGATACATGATCGAGGGCTACGAAGGCACCGAATTTTTTAACGATATTCCTGAATTCAATGAAATTTTGCATGCGATTCCTTTCCTGTTACAGTTCCAGCGTGATGCCTTGTTTTCCCAAAAGCCACTGCGATACTTTCAGCACCAGGAAGGCGATGGAAATCAGCACAATGGTAAAAGCTGCGGCGGCACCCCACTGTCCGCTTTGCACCAGCACCATCACTGAAACGGTGCCGACCGTGGTGCTTGGTGCATACAAGAAGATGACTACACTCAGGCACGTGACTGAGCGCAGAAAAGAAAGGACGAAACTGGACATAAAGGATGTTTTTAGCAAAGGGATAATCACATCCTTAAAAGACCTGAAGCTGCTGGCGCCAAGGTTTAAGGCCGCGTCCTCTACGGAAGCGCTGATTTGCTGAAGTCCCGCTGTGGCAGAGCTGTAGCAGGTAGGGATATTCCAACACAACAGCGCCAGGACCATGACAGCGCTTGTGCCTGTTAGCTCAAGGGGGGGCGTATTGAAAGCCATAACAAAACCGATCCCTAGGAACATTCCAGGGATTGCTCCGGGCAGGATTCCTAAGAAATCCAACGTTTTATTAATTCCCACCTGTTTTTTCTGAACGATGTAAGCCAGCACCACGGCCAGGAAGGCGGCACCCAGCGAAGCTAAGAAGGCGTAGCGGATGGAGTTCCATATCTGGCTTCCTTTTTCAAAGACATACTTGATATTTTCCAGCGTCAGCGTCCAGTCATACCCCCAAGCCTTGGTGAAAGCGCCATAGAACAACGTGCCGTATACCAAAAGGATAAACAGTGAAACAAACAAGGTCAGGCTGAACAGGCCCCACTTCACATATTTTGGCACAGGAAAAGGGTTGAGGGAGGTTTCTTTGCCGGTGATGGTGACATAGGAGCGTTTGCCCACCCAGAAGCGCTGCACCAAAAACAGCACAACCGCTGGAATCAACAACGCCACCGCCAAAACCGAAGCGGTTTTCATGTCATACCAGCCTGAAATTTGCATGTAGGCCTCGGTAGGAAGCAGCGCCAGGTCGCCACCTATCATTTGGGGGTTGCCAAAGTCTGTCAGTACATTGATGGCTGCCACCAGCGCGCCACCTGCTACGCCGGGCCGGCAGAGCGGCCAAAACACATCGCGAAACACCTTCCAACGAGACGCTCCCATATTGTAGGCGGCGTATTCCAAATTGGTAGAGATGGAACGGATGACCCCATAGATGACAGAATAGGCATAAGGGAAAAAAGTCACCGTTTGCACAATCCAAAGCCCCGTGCGGCCATAGATATCTACCCGCAGGCCTAAAAGCTGTTTAGTGATGATGCCCTGAACGCCAAAAAGCAGAATATAACTGAGCGCCACAATAAAAGGTGGCGACACAATGGGAAGCAGGGTTACAAATCTAAACAGTCCTTTTAAAGGGACATCAAGGCGTGCGTTAACATAAGCAAATAAAAAAGCAATCGCTGTACAGGATGTGGCGGACAGCAGAGTCATCTGCAGGCTGTTGCTGATAGCTTTCAACCAGCGTGAGCGCTGGAACAACTTCAAATAATCCTCAACACCTGGGAAAGTAATCACCCGGAGCACCGGATACACTACAAAAAGACCGATGAACAGGATGATGATGATAATTGCCAAAAGAAGCAGGGGCTCATTCTTCAGTCGCTTCATCTCTCGCAAAGACTCGTGTGCAGTCATTCTTGTTGACATCAGGGCTTGTTCCTTTCAGAAGCAACGAAAGCGTCTGCCTCATGGGCAGACGCTTTCGTATAAGAAAATCAGCGATTGGACATAATCTCGGTATCAAATCTTTCGAGTACTGCTTCCTTCATAGCGGCAGCCTGAGTGCGATCATACGCCACTAGATCCACCTCGCTCAGTGCGGGCAGCCCCTGGGGCGCTGCCACATCGTCACGCACCGGGTAGCGGTAAGAGGTGGCAACGCTTAGTTCTTGAGCCTCCTTGGTCAGCAGCCAATCAATAAAAATTTTTGCATTTTCAGTGTTGGGGCCCCCCTTCACAATGGCAGCTCCGCCTATTTCATAGGCAGTTTGGGCAGGGATCATCAGCTTTAAGGGGTAGCCTTCCTGTTGAGTCTTGAAGCTGTCATGGCCCCAAGCAATGGAAGCGATGAATTCGCCAATGGCAACGGGGCTGATGACGTCACCCGCGCCCTTATAGTAGTGATGGATATTTTCATCCAGCTTTTTCAAGTACTCCCAAGCAGCGTCTTCACCCAGGCGAAAAATCTGACAGGCGGTGGCGATGTAGGCACCACCAGCGGTGGTGGGGTTGGACCACACAAATACATCGTCATAGGCTGGATCCAGCAGGTCATCCCAGGTGGTGGGCAGTTCCAGCCCCTTGGGTTTCAGCTCCTGTTCAAAGCGCTCTTCATTGATGATGATGCTCAGCACTCCCATGTACCAGCCTTGCCAGAAATGGTCGGGGTCGTTGAAGCGGGCATCCAGGTCATCATTATTGGGGGAGTCATACGCTTCAAAGGCGCCGGCAGCTGCCAGGGACCCGTACAGATCTACTGAGCCGCCTACAAGGATGTCCGTCTTTGGGTTGCCCATTTCAGCCTGGACACGTGCCACCGCATCCCCGCCGCCAAGCGAGATATACTCAATCTCAATGCCAGTGTCTTCTTTGAACTGCTTTGCCACAGCGATGGTGTTGTCCTCATTAAGGGCAGAGTAGACAATCAGTTTGCCGCCGGTCTGCGTAGCACTGATAGAAACGGTCAGTGACAAGGTCATGACCAGGGCGAGCGACAGGGCCAGAATCTTTTTCATGTTTTGCATCTCCTTCTCCATTTTATGAACAATTAGGGAGAATTTTCCCCGCTAAATACAAAGTAACACGTTTTTTTGAACGTGTCAATAAAAAACTCGTTCCTTTTTTCTCACTATAGTACTCGAATTAACTTCTCTCATACAATTGACCTTATTTTTGTGCGACAGACGGAAAAAGTCTGGCTTGCTGTTCTTGACAGCGATGAGTAGAATAGTAACAGATATATTAAGGGGGAGTGGCCATGCCCACCATTAAGGACATCGCGCGGGAAGCTGGTGTATCTCACGGCACAGTATCCAATGTTATTAACGGCCGGGGAAACGTCAGCGTTGAAAAAATTCACCGAGTATGGCAAGCGGTGGAGAAGCTTGGATATGTTGTGAACAGCAAGGCAAAAAGCCTGCGCAAGGGTGGACGGGCTCGGTCAGTGGCCGTATTTTTGCCCAGCATAGAGGAAGAACGCTATGCGGCGATGTATGAGGTGTTTCAGAGTGAATTCACCCTGCAGGGTTATGCCGTTCAGCTGTATGTCTCCCGTTCTATGGAGACTACGGAAAAGACACTTCTGGCAGATGCTTTGACTGCGCAACACAGCGCCATGATTATAAGCTCCAGTCTGCCGGACGCTGTCAGCTATTATCGAAGTGAAACGCCGACTCTTCCCTTGGTATTTTTGCAAAGAGACGGACCAGCCTTTGAGGATGTGATGTATGCGAGCTTTGATCCTGAGAAAGCTGGCCGGGAAATCGCCCATTATACCAAACATCATTGTGCTAAGCATATCGGAGTGTTCATCGGCAACGCAGTTTCTCCGGATGAGGTGTTGTTTTTGCGGGGGTTACAGTCCGTGTATGGAAGTAATAATCCATCCGTCTGTTATCTATCCTGCCCTGACCATCAGATTGAGTTACGCGCTTTTGAATTCTTCAGTTCAAATAAAGATTATAATTACATCATCTGCACAGACCGCAGACGTGAAAGAGCAACACGGGCCGCCTGCTCCTACGCAAACCGGCACCCAATGCCCTCAATCCTCACTCTTGCCACAAAGCGTGCAGTGGCAAATCCTGACGAGAAAATCTACGAATTGGACTATAAACAGCTGGCTTATAAAATCAGCGCCTCATTGCTCTCTTGTTTGGAGAAAGATGTGAGTCTTTCACAGACGCTGTATATGGAGAACTGTGGTTTTCGCCAAATGGAAAGCAAAGCGAATAAGAAACGTCATCTGCGCATGTTGACCATGGACTCGCCCTCCAGTACCGCCCTGATGCGTTTACTGCCTTATTTGGAAAAATGTACAGGTATTCAGATGGAGTTAAGAGTACTGCCCTCGCTTCGGGAGGTCTATGATCTGCTCCAAACCCCGGACTGCAAAAACTATGATCTTATCCGCATGGATGTGGTATGGATGGATGAATTGGCGGAGCGTCTTTTTTTGCCTTTGGAACAGATTGATTTTGATTGGGATGGATTGCTTGACCGGATGATTCCAGAGCTGGGGGGTAATTTTACTACATCCAGGGGGAATCGCTACTGTCTGCCCTATGATCCCAGCACACAGTTGATGTTTTACCGAAAAGATCTGTTCACTAGTCCGACCTATAAGAGAATGTACTTTGAGCAGTACCGAAAAGAACTGATAATCCCGGAGTCCTTTTCCGAATATAATCAAGTAGCTGCTTTTTTCACCCAGAGCGTGAATGCCGGGTCCCCTACACAGTACGGATCCACCATCGCGGTGGGAAATGTGTCGGTAAGCCCTTGCGAGTTTATTCCCCGGCTGTTTGAAGAAGGAGGAAGCTTGCTGGATACTCAGGGCCGCATCACGATTGACAGCCCAGAAGGTCGGCGGGCCCTGGAGAACTACAGGGAGACCTATACTTTTTCTGACCGCACGGTTTATGATTTCTGGGCCAATGCGCTGGAGGGATTTGCGGAGGGCGCTGCGGCCATGACAATAGTTTATATCAATTACGCTTCTCATATCCTGAACCTAAGGATGTCCAGGATTGCCGGAAAGCTTGGTTTTGCTCCTGTCCCTGGAAAAAAACCGTTGTTGGGCGGGGGTGTTCTAGGTATCACCCGGGACTGCGTCAAGATAGAAACAGCCTGTGATTTTCTCTCCTGGTTGTATTCTGATCCGGTTGCGCCGGTATTTACGATGCTCGGTGGATTATCGCCCTGTTTGGTTTCCTATGCCAATCGGGATATCAACGAAAAATATCCTTGGCTCTCGGCCGCACGCGCCAGTTTCTCCAGCGCTCAGCGCCGCGGCAACAGTGGCTATTACGCGAACTTCAGCGAACTTCAACTGGAAAATATCCTGGCGGAGTATGTACAAAGCGCGGTGTTGGGGCAGTTGTCTCCCGCGGAAGCGCTACGCCAGGCCCAGCGGGACTGCGATGCCTATTTTCGGCCCTTGAAACAATAAAAAAGACGGGATGCAGCGTTGCTATATGGTAGGTACTGTCAACGCATGTTCGCAACTTCGGACTCCGGTAGCCATGTCATGCTGCCCGGTTGCCCAGTGATCTGAGCGATTCCTCGCTCAAGTATGACCTGGTGACCGACCAGTCTTCCGAGTATTCCATCAGGGAAGCTGTCCCCGGCTGGTGGGGAGGTGAGGGTGGTGATCGGGGTGGAAGAATAGGGAGGGTTTGTCGCTTGGCATGGCGAGACCCAGTCTTTGAATAAAAAAACGGAATTCTGCAACAACACAGCATTCCGTCTGAGAGTTTATGGCGTTTTGATCAGAACACCTCTGTCAGCTCCGCCGCGGTTTTGAAAACCAGGCCGCGCTGCTTCATGCCGTCAATGAGCCGGCCCAGCTCAATAAGGGCCTGCTCCCCGCAGTTTTTGATGATGAATTCATCCGGGATGACGGTCGCCTCGCCGAAGTTGAACTGCTTTGCCATGGGCCAGAATTCCCAGGGGTGAATGTACAGGCAGATGCATTTCCGCTCCCCCCGCTCTTCACAGAAGGACAGGAAGGAGTCGATCTTCCCAAGCAGCGCCTCCGCCCCTTTGGTGCGAAACAGCGGCCATTGATCCCGGTCTCTTTCAAGGCCGGGGTCCTTGCTTTCCATGGTCATGTCAGCGAAGTTGGGGATTTCCAGCACCCTGGAGTCCCCCTTTTGGGTCCAGTCCTCACGGCTTGGATAATAGGGGCTGAAGCGCTCCCGGTAGAAGTACATGGGATAAGAGGCGTCGGTCCGATAGCCCAGCGCTTCCAGGGCGTTCACCACAGCGGTTGAACCCCACAGCCTGGGGCTGCGGAAGGAGACGGGCCTGACCCCGGTGATCTCCTCGATCCACTGGGTGGCCAGCGCAAGGCGGGGCTTAACCTCATGGGGCAAAAGCGGTTTTATCCCCGGGATGGGGAAGAGCTCATCCCCAACGGTTTCATGATACAGAGAATGGCAGCCCACCTCATTTCCACTGTCGCGGACCAGGCGCGCGACCTGGGGGTTTTCCCAGGCGCATTCGCCTGTGAAGTAAAAGGTGCCCTTCACCCCCTTCTGGTTGAACAGCTCAACCAGAAGGGGGGTGCCATGCTTCGTGCCTTCATAAAAGGGGGTGAAGCTGCCGACGTCCGTTTCCATATCAACGCCGATGACGGCGTAGGCCTTGTCCATGGCACTTTCCTTTCTGAGGGAGTTTTGCCTTATATCGGCTTAAAACTCCAGCTCGTACAGCTTGCCGATCGGCGCGCTGAGCACCTCATAGCCGGTCTCGGTCACAGCGATGCCTTTTTCCCAGCGCACGCCGAAAGTGTCGGTGGAGATATAGGAGTCAACCTGGAAGGTCATGTTGGGGGCGAAGTTGTAATCAGAGGAGGTTTCAACCCAGGGCGCTTCCACCTCGATCAGGCCGGTGCCGTGCATGGGGCCGTAGACGAAGTTTTCTTCATAGCCGTTGTCTTTGAAGAACTGGTAGTATCCCTTGGCCACATCGCTGGCCGCGGCGCCTGGCCTGATCTGCTTTTCCGTCCAATTGTGCGCTTCCAGGCCAAACAGAACCACGTCCCGGCGCTTGCCTTCAAGCTTGCCCAGCACGATGGGATAGCCAATGGCGGCGGAATAGCCGTCGATTTTGGCGGACAGGTTCAGCTGAACGATATCACCCTTCTCAAACTTGCGATAGGAAGAGCGGGAGATCGCATGGCGGGTTGAAGCTTCCGAGAACACATACATGGGAAGGCCTTCATATTCCGCGCCGTTTTCATAGATGACGCGCTGGGCGATGCCAACGGCCTGCAGCTCTGTCATGCCGGGCCTTATTTCTTTGATGACCTGCTGGGTGGCCAGGTCTGCGATGCGATAGCCTTCGCGCAGGCAGGCGATTTCGTTTGCAGACTTGATAAGACGCAGTTCCACCATGATCTTGTCGGCGCGGACGATTTCAGCCTCCGGGAAAGCGGCTTTGATGCCCTCCATGGTGATCACCGAGGTGTCTAGATAGGAAGCGACGCCAATGCGCAGCTTCTTTCCGGTTACGCCGATGGCTTTGAACACATCGTGGAAGGTGTCCGGCACCAGTTCCGGATAAGCGGGGTCAGCGCTTTCGCGGTATTCCATCAGCACAAAGAGCTTGTCCAGCCTGCTTCGGTCGCCGGCGAAATGGCGGCTCTCAGGCCCGCACAGCAAGGCCGCATCCCCGGCGGCAGAAATGGCAACGCCGGCGCGCTCAAACAGCGGCCAGAATCCGGAGAAGTAGCGGGCGTTGGCATAATCGGCCTCGTTGGAGTTGACGATCAGGGCGTCCAGGCCCTCGCGGCGCAGGATAGCAGCGGCGCGCTGAACGCGCTCCAGATACTCGTTTTTGGGAATGTGGATTTTTCCGTGGTTAGACATGATGCAACCTCCTCATATTATTGGTAATGGAAAATCTCCGCCATGTCAGAGTAGTATTCCTGCATGGCGTGATGGAGAAAACAGGGTTTGGTGCGTTCCCACCAGCGCCGGGTCGCAGGATCCTCTGCCATAAGGCGCATGTCGGCCTCATAGTCGCCGCCGTGGTACTCAAAGTAAGTAAATAGCAGATCATCCTGCTGAAAAATGGAATAATTGCGAATGTTGCAAGCCGTGATTGTCTTAAGCACCTCTGGCCATACCTCGGCGTGCAGCCTGCGGTATTCCTCAACCTTATCCGGCTTAAGGCGGGCTGTCTGGCCAAATCGTCTCATTCTCAACTCCCCGGACAGCCCATGGTGGTGTAATAGGCCAGATTCTCCTGGCGGGCGTCCAGCCTGCCGTATTGCACAATCACCGGCACATCGCTCTCTATTTTAACGGCATATTGCCGGTCAACAGGCAGGGTGTGGGCGCCAAAATGCTCAGGATTATGGGTTTGAAAGCAGCGGACCCGCTCTTTGGGCACCTGCATCCGGATATCCCGGACGGGCTCTTCATCTTCAAAATACAAAGTAAAAATGACATTGGCATCTCGGGCATTGGGGTTCAGGATGACATAGGACTCATGTCCCTTCATGAGGCTGTTCCCCAAGGGGGGGCGATCCCCGTCCGGGAAAAACCAGGTTCTGTTACCGTCCATCTTAAATCCCTCCTACACAATAATAATGGTGTTATTGCAATCCCGCATTGGCGCTGATAAACAAGACCACCATGAGCGTGATGCCAATACCTGTTAAGAAACAAGAAGCCTTTTGTCCGAGGATTCTTGAGGAAAAAACATCAATGCCATCAGTTGGGCCAGGGGCATAAGGCCCATAAAATAAAGAGGTGCAGCGGAATTTATCCGTTCTTGTCTGTCAGGCCTGGTGTTTTTCCGGGCGGCGGTTGCCCGCCGCCCGGAAAAGATAGTCCGGTTGCGCCACTGACCCGTCAGATGCGTTTCTGCACAGGATGAAGGCGCACCCTTTTAGGTATCAGTCGTACAGCAGGGGCGCGATGTGGTCCTCGTCCATGTTCTCAGCGTCATACCAGTAGCAGCCGGTGTCGATGACCACGGTGCCGTGCTCGTCCACTTCGCCTTCCAGCTCTTCACCAAGCAGCAGCTTGCAAGCGGTGGCAACCGCGGTGTAGCCCATGCCCACCGGGTCCTGGGTGATCGCGCCGGCGATTTCGCCAGAGCGGATGCCTTCCTTGAGGGCGGCGGAGGAGTCAAAGCCGATCAGCAGCACTTTGCCGATCATCCCGATTTCCTGCAGGCCGTTATAGGCCCCCACGCAGGCGCCTTCGTTGGAGGAGTAGATCAGCGCGATATCAGGGTTTGCAATCATCATGGATTTTGCGATGTCCGCACTTCTGAGGTGGTCGCCATCGCCGTACTGAACGTCAACAATTTCCAGATTGGAGTTTGCCTTGATGTAGTCCACAAAGCCCTCAACCCGGGCAACGGCGTCCACCACCGTTTGGCTGTGGCCGACCACACCGATTTTGCCTTCTGTGCCCAGCAGGCGGATGGCGTTTTCCGCGGCCAGCTCGCCGGCGGAGTAGTTGGAGGTGGAGCAATGAGCGTCGCCCACAGGGCCAACGCCCGCGTCAAAGCCTACGACCGGCATGCCTTTGGCTTTTACGCCTTCCAGCAGCTCTCTTACAGACTCGATGTCGATGGCTGCCATGACAACGCCAGCCAGGTTTTCATTGGCGAGATTCGCGCGGAGAATATCCACCTGCTTATCCACCATCGTTTCCTGCTCAGGGCCGTCAAAGATGATTTCCACGCCATACTCGCTGGCGGCCTGCTCGGCGCCGGCCTTAACAGCCTGCCAGAACTGATGGGCAACGCCCAGGGGCAGCACAGGGATGAATTTCCCCTCGAGTGGTTTTGCAGACTCAGCCAGAGCGGTTCCAGACAGCAGTAGAATAGATACAACCAAAAGCGCCAACAGTTTTTTCATGATGTCCTCCTCGTTTTTTGTTTTTCTACAGGTTATGCTCTCTCCCGCCGTTCTCTGCGCAATTTGTCAAAGTATACGGCCAGTGCCAGCACAAAACCTGTGACAACCGTTTGCCATTCCGTGGATACAGCCATGGTACGAAGTCCGTTGGTCAATACAGAGATAATGAATGCGCCAATCACGGTTCCTACGATCGTTCCCTCACCCCCTGACATCGATGTTCCGCCAATAACCGCTGCGGCGATGGCCTCCAGCTCATACCCGGCGCCCAATTGAGGCTGCGCGGATCCCAGACGGGAGCTCATCACCAGGCCGGCCGCGGCGCTGAAAAGCCCGCTGACAACATAGATCAGAATTTTCCACTTGTCGGTTTTGATGCCCGACAAGCGCGCCGCTTCCTGGTTGGAGCCAATGGCTGTGGTATAGCGCCCCAGCAAGGTTTTTGAGTAGGTCAGATGTGCCACAACAATAATGACAATGAACAGAATAAAGGCGTTGTAGAAGCCCTCTATGCCCAGAAAGTTGCCCATTGCAATTTTTTTGTAATTTTCAGAGCCGGTAAAATAAACGGGCTTGATCCCTGATACAACCAGGGAAAGCCCCTTGGTCATCATCTGCATCGCCATGGTGGCGATAAAGGGCGGCAGCTTCATTTTGGTGATGGCAAAACCGCTGATCGCGCCGCAAACCGCACCGACCGCAAAGCCAAAGATAATGGCCAGCCAGATGGGAAAGCCCCAGGAGACAAACGAGACACCGCTCATCACCGAGCAGAAGGTCATGGTTGTCCCAAGGGAGAGATCAATGCCTCCGGAGGTGATGACAAAGGTGGCCCCCAGCGCCAGGATGCCGTTGACGCAGGTGGACAGCGCGATGGTCATCAGGTTGAGGTAACTGGCGAAGTTCGGCCTCATCAGCGAGAAGAAAACAAACAGGGCCAAAAGCGTCGCCAGAATGATCAGTTTTTGTGTCCCTACCCTGTTTTTCAGTTGAACCTTCATTTTTCTGCCTCCTGTTTGTTTTCTTCCCGGGCGGTAGCATATTCCATAATGCGTTGCTGATTGATATCCTCACCGACCACCTCGCCGGTCACCTTGCCTTCACACATCACGATCACCCGGTCGCACATGCGGATAATCTCAGGAAGCTCTGAAGAAATCAGAATGATGGCTTTTCCCATCGCAGCCAGATCCCTGAGCAGCTTATAGATTTCATTTTTTGCCCCCACATCGATCCCGCGGGTGGGCTCGTCAAAAATCAGGATATCGCAGTTGCGCGTCAGCCATTTGCC
>Ga0123334_1002456_pt1 | contig 21400 bp, 18 predicted proteins | sample BiotimSIPDNA_FD_89706 | JGI IMG/M metagenome (GOLD analysis project Ga0123334, IMG submission 89706) | Anaerobic biogas reactor microbial communites from Washington, USA - Biogas_R1 time_0 SIP DNA | ecosystem: Engineered > Bioreactor > Anaerobic > Unclassified | place: Washington, USA... | reverse complement strand
TCTGTGACGGCGTCTGCCTGTGCCAGCACCTGGGGCACCGCATTGCCCATGGCGACACCCAGGCCGGCAAAGGCCAGCATGTCCAGGTCGTTGAGCTGGTCCCCCAGGGCCATGATCTGGCTGGGTTTAATCCCAAGATGGCGGGACAGCACCTTGAGGCCCTCCCCTTTGTTGGCGCCTGCCGGCATGATTTCCAGGTTGCGGCCGCCAGAGCTGGTCATCTCAATGCCCGGTACATGGGCCAGCGCTTGCTGGATTTCTGCGGCTGGATGATCGTCGTCATCAAAAATCACAAAAAACTTGTACAAAGGCTGGGACAGGGCATCCTGGCAGGCTTCCACCCCGTTGAGGTAGGCCACCCTGCGCTTCAGCCTGGCCAGATGGCCAGTGTCCCGCTCTGAGATATGCCGGGGGATCTGCCAGCGGTTGATCACCGTTCTGCGCCCGAATATATAGTAGCCTTCGCCAAAGGATTCAAGCACCTCAAACACAGCATGGGCAGAAGCAGGGTCCATCAGGTTTTCGTGGATGCGCTCGCCAAAGGGGCTCAGGTCCACCACGGCGCCGTTGCTGGCGATGATGGGGCAGACGATGCCCTCGTCTTCCATAATCTGGGCCGTGTTTTCCGGGTAGCGGCCTGTGGCCGCTGCAAAGATGATGCCGGCTTCCTGGGCTTTGTAAATCATCTCCTTGTTGTAAGGAGAAATGCTGCCGTCCGGGGACAGGAGGGTGCCGTCAAAATCTGCTGCAACCAGCTTGATGTCATGCTTCATGGACTCTTCCTTTCAAAAGGGTGCATCGATGGAAAAGCGTTTTCCCCGCAGGCTGGCCAGGGGGCAGTTGGCCTGAAAACCCAGCCCGGTGGCGCACAGGCGCAAACTGCGGGCCTTGTGGGCCCGGTTTGCTTCCCGGCTGCCGTACAGCTCGTCCCCCAGGAGGGGATGCCCCAGAAAAGCCAGATGGGCCCGGACCTGGTGGGTGCGGCCTGTGTGCAACCGTACCAGCAAACGGGACACCTGTCCAGCCTCCAGCACAGCATACTCGGTGATGATCTCTTTTGCGCCTGCCGTTTGATGCCCGCTGACCCAGACCCGGCCCGCCGGGCTGTCCTTGCGCAGCCAGGCGGTCATCGTGGCTACGGGAGGCTTGGGAGAACCCAGCACCTGACAGGTATATTCCCGGTCCACCTGCCGGTTGCGGAAAGCAAGGCCCAAGGCTTCTTCTGCCTGCCGGGTTTTGGCGATGACCAACAGGCCAGAGGTCTGGTTGTCCAGGCGGTGGACCAGGGCAGGGCTGCAGGCGTCCTCGCAGATGCCCCGGGCCCATGAAATCAGGGAAAAGCTGGATGCCCCGCCGCTGTCGGTATTGATTCCGGCCGGTTTGTTGATGACCAGGCAATCGTCATTTTCAAACACAATGGGAATCTCCTGCTGCTGTGCTTCCGTGTACAGCAACAGATGGTCCCCGGGCTGCACCGACTGGTTGCCGGCGGCTTTTGCGCCGTTGACGCGGATATCCTTGTTTTTCAGGGCTTTCCGGATGGCAGCCGCCGGCAGCAGCGGGAACTCTTTTTCCAGTACGGACAGCAGCATGCCCTGCTGTTTCACCACCACTTCAAACCGTTTCAATGGAACCTCTTTCGTTCGTGCTTTGTGTGCCAGTGTAGGAGATAGCTCATGGGGATGTCAAGATTGTATATATACAGGATGATTCCGCCATCTCTCCATGATTAAACAAGGGAAAAACAAAAGCGTTCTTGTATAAACTCTCATCCCTCTGTATTATTTTCGGCATACTCGCGCAAAGCGAACAAAAAGAAGGAGGTCAGGATGTCATGAAAAAGCGCTCATTTGTCTCGTTGTTGGTTGTGTTCGCACTCATTATCACCGCCGCCGTTCCCGTGCTGGCGGAAGATGTCATTAAGATTGGCGGTATTGGCGTCCTGTCCGGCAAATACGGCATGTACGGCCTGGCCGTCCGGGAAGGTGTCGACCTGTATGTCAAGCAGGTGAACGCCGCGGGCGGCATCCTGGGCAAGCAGGTGCAGGTCCTTTGGGAAGACACCCAGGGCAATGCCTCAGAGGCCATCAATGCCTACAACAAGTTAAGCGACCAGGGGGTGGCAGGCTATATCGGCGGCGTCCTGTCCGGGGAATCAAAAGCCCTGGCCGAGGTGACCTCCGAAGACAACGCCCCCCAGATTTCCCCTTCCGCCACTGACTATGATGTCACCACCGGGCGTCCCAACGTGTTCCGCACCTGCTTCCTGGATCCCTTCCAGGCAACTGCGGTGGCGGAATACATGGCCGGCGAAGGTGTGAAAAAAGTGGCCGTGCTGTATGACAATGCCACAGACTATTCCAACGGCTTGTTTGAAGCCTTCAAAACCCGGGCTGAAGCCCTGGGGGTTGAGATTGTCGCCGCGGAAGCAGCCGCCTATGGCGACACCGATTACAAAACCCAGCTCACCACCATCCAGACCACGGCACCTGAAGCAGTTTTCCTGCCCTATTACGGCGCGGACGCTGCCCTGATCCTGGCCCAGGCCAAGGAACTGGGGCTGGATGTCAGCTTCTATGGCGCGGACGGCATCGCCGACATCGTGGACTATGTGGCAGACAAATCCATGTTGACCCGGGTGGTCTACACCGACCACTTCTCCACCGGTGCCCAGAGCGAGGTGGCTGTGGATTTTGTGAAGTCCTTTGAAGATGAATACGGCAAGCCGCCCACCATCTCCTTCTCTGCAACCGGCTATGATGCGGCGGTGGTATTGCTGTCCGCCATCCAGGCAGCCGGCTCAACGGATGCCCAGGCCGTCGTGGATGCCATCAAGGCCACCAACTTAAGCGCAGTGTCCGGCAACATCACCTTTGATGACCACAACGACCCCATCAAGTCCACCTTCTTCCAGACCTTCGACAGTGAAGGGAACAAGGTGTTCCTGAAACAGGTAGACCCATAAACCCAGATTGAAGCACCCGGATCAGGGGGGGAGTCATCCTCCCCTATCTTGCATGTCAGGCAGCCCGGTGTGTCATTGATTGACAAACGCGTCTTTGACAGGCGGCTGCAGGAGTAAAGCATGAATTTGTTTTTGAACCAGTTGATCAACGGTTTGCATGTGGGCAGCATCTATGCCCTGATCGCCCTGGGGTATACCATGGTGTACGGCATTGTGAAGCTCATCAATTTCGCCCACGGGGACATCATCATGGTGGGCGCCTACACCGCAGTCATCGCCCTGTTGACCCTGGGCTGGTCCGCACCCCTGGCCCTGGTGGCTGCCATTGTGGTGTGCGTGCTCTTCGGCGTTCTCATCGAGCGCATTGCCTACAAGCCGCTGCGCAAGTCCCCGCGGATATCCTCCCTCATCACCGCCATCGGGGTCAGCATGCTGCTGCAAAACGCCGCCCTGCTGATTTTTGGCGCCCAGCCCCGTCCCTTCCCCACGGTGTTTGACATCCAGCCCGTCAAATTCAATGGGGTTCAGGTCAGTTTTGTCACCCTGCTCACCATCGGCGTGGCCGCTGTGCTGATGCTGGTCCTCCATGGCTTTGTCCAGTCCAGCAAGGCAGGCAAAGCCATGCGTGCGGCCAGTGAAGACTATGTCACAGCCCAGTTGATGGGCATCAATGTCAACACCACCATCACCCTCACCTTTGCCATCGGCTGCGCACTGGCCGGCATCGGCTCCTTTCTGTTTTGCATGGCCTATCCCGCCGTGTCCCCCACCATGGGCTCTCTCCCCGGCCTGAAGGCCTTTATTGCAGCGGTGCTGGGGGGCATCGGCATCATTCCCGGCGCTATGCTGGGCGGCTTTGTGATGGGGGTGGCCGAAAGCCTGACCAAGGCCTATATTTCAACCACCATGAGCGATGCCGTGGTCTACGGCATCCTCATCCTCGTCCTGCTGATCAAGCCCACGGGGCTGCTGGGCACCTTGACCCGGGAGAAGGTGTAGGTGGCAGGATGAATAAGAAAACCAAGGCCCTGTCCTTAAACCTCCTGGCCACCCTGGCCTTGTACCTGCTGATTGTGGTCTTGATGGCGTCCGGTGTATTGAGCAACTACCTGGCCAACATCATCATCACCATCTGCATTACCATCATCATGACCGCCAGCCTCAATGTCACCACGGGCCTTTTGGGACAGCTGGCCCTGGGCCATGCCGGTTTCATGGCCATTGGCGCCTATGTGTCCGCTCTCTTCACCAAATCCGTCACCCTGGACTTCGGTTTGTCCCTGCCCCTGTCTCTGCTGATTGGCGGCGCGGTGGCAGCCTTGTTTGGCATGCTCATCGGCATCCCTGCCCTGCGCCTGCAGGGGGATTACCTGGCCATCATCACCCTGGGCTTCGGGGAAATCATCCGGGTCGTCATCGTCAACCTGGACATCACCGGCGGCGCCAAGGGTCTCAGCCGCATAACCAGGATGTCCAGGTCCTTTTCCGATGACCGGGTGCTGTCCGGCATCATCGCCTTTACCTTTGTGTTTCTGATTACCGCCCTGGTCATCGCCAGCATATTCACCCTGGGCCGCTCCCGGCACGGCCGGGCTATCATCAGCATCCGGGAAAACGCCATTGCCGCAGAGGCCACCGGCATCCCCACCACCCGGTACAAGCTGCTGGCCTTCACCTTCGCCGCCTTCTATGCAGGCATCGCCGGCGGGCTGTTTGCCCATCAGACCAGCATCATTGAAGCGAAGATGTTTGACTTCAACAAATCCATCGAATACCTGGTGATGGTGGTGCTGGGGGGCATGGGGTCCATCACCGGCTCTGTCATCTCCTCCATTGTCCTGGTTTCCCTGCCGGAAATGCTCAGGGGGCTGGACAGATACCGCCTCATCATCTATTCCCTGCTGCTGATTTTGATGATGCTGTTCCGTCCCGCCGGTTTGCTGGGCACCCGGGAGTTTTCCATGCTGCGGTTCTGGGAAGGGCTGGAAGCTCTGTTCAGGAAGGTGTTCCGCCGGCAGGAAGCCCAGACCAGAATGCCCTTTGAACCCCGCTATGATGTTTGGGAGGATAAGCCGGTGCTGGAGACCCAAGCCCTAGGCATCTCCTTTGGCGGCCTCACTGCAGCCCGGAACATTGACATCCGCCTGATGAACGACGAGATTGTGGGCCTGATTGGCCCCAACGGTGCCGGAAAAACCACGGTGTTCAACCTCTTGACCGGGGTGTATGTGCCTACGGAAGGCCAGATCAGCCTGCTGGGCAAAACCATCCAGGGAAAGCAGACCCACCAGATTACCGCAGACGGCATCGCCCGAACCTTCCAGAACATCCGCCTCTTCAAGTCCCTCTCCGCCCTGGACAACATCAAGGTGGCCTTCCATTCCAGGATGCAGTATTCCCCCATCAGCGCCATCATCCGGGATAACAGGTGCCAAAGCGAGGAGCGGGGCATCGACATCCGGGCGCGGGAATTGCTGCGGGTGTTTGACATGGAAGCCCTGGCCGACCTTCCCGCCGGGTCCCTGCCCTACGGCCAGCAGCGCAAGCTGGAGATCTGCCGGGCCCTGGCCAGCAACCCCAAGGTGCTGCTGCTGGATGAGCCGGCGGCGGGGATGAACCCAAGTGAGACGGCGGAATTGATGCAGACCATCAAATTGATCAGGAGCCAGTTTTCTGTTGCCATCCTGCTCATTGAACACGACATGAAGCTGGTGATGGGTATCTGCGAGCGCATCTATGTACTCAACTACGGCCAGGTCATCGCCCATGGCACCCCGGAAGAGATCCGGAACAACAAGGAAGTCATCGCTGCCTACCTGGGCCGTGAGCAGACGGAAAAGGGGGCCTGAGGATGCTTTTAGTGCAGCAAATCGATTTGTATTACGGCGCCATCCAGGTGCTCAGGGACATCAGCTTTGAGGTGCGAGCCGGCGAAATCGTGTCCTTGATCGGGGCCAACGGCGCAGGCAAAAGCTCCATCCTGGGGGCTGTTTCCGGCATCAATCCCATCGCAGCCGGCGACATCCTGTTTGAAGGGGCATCCATCAAAAAAACGCCGCCCTTCCGCCTGGTGGGCATGGGGCTGGCCCTGGTGCCGGAAGGGCGCCGGGTGTTTGCACGGATGTCCGTGCTGGAAAACCTGGAAATGGGCGCCTTCACCAGGAAGGACCGGAACCAGCTGGCCAGCGACCTGGACCTGGTGTTTGCCCATTTCCCCCGCCTGATGGAGCGCCGAAAGCAGCTGGCAGGCACCCTCTCCGGCGGCGAGCAGCAGATGCTGGCCATGGGCAGGGCCATGATGAGCCGCCCCAAGCTGCTGATGATGGACGAGCCTTCCATGGGCCTGTCCCCCCTTCTGGTGCAGGAGATTTTTGACATCATCCGGGCAATCAACAAGGAGGGCACCACCATCCTCCTGGTGGAACAAAATGCCCAGATGGCCCTGTCCCTGGCCCGCCGCGCCTATGTGCTGGAAACCGGGCGCATCATCAAATCCGGCCCCGGCCAGGCGCTGCTTGAGGACGAGGACGTGCAGAAAGCCTACCTGGGCGGCTGAAAACTGGATGGCGTAAAAACCGGGGTGCCTTCGATGCGGCATCCCGGTTATTTATTGTTTCTGTTCCTTTACTTGATGGCCTTTTGCAGAGCGGCAACCTTGTCTTTCTTTTCCCAGGGCAGGTCCAGGTCCAGCCGCCCGAAATGGCCGTAGGCGGCCGTTTGGCGGTAGATGGGGCGCCGCAGGTCCAGGGTTTTGATGATGCCGTCGGGGGTGAAATCCATGACCTCCAACAGGGCCTGTTCAATCCGGTCGTCCGGCACCTGGCCAGTTCCAAAGGTGTCCACGGTGAAGCTCACCGGCTGCGCCCGGCCAATGGCGTAGGCCAGGGCCACCTGGCAGCGGTCTGCCAGGCCGGCAGCCACCACATTGAGGGCTGCGTAGCGGGCCATATAGGCTGCAGAGCGGTCCACCTTGGTGGGATCCTTGCCGGAGAAGCAGCCACCCCCATGGGGCACAAAGCCGCCGTAGGTGTCCACGATGATTTTCCGGCCGGTGAGGCCGCTGTCCCCCGCCGGGCCGCCCAGCACAAAGCGCCCGGAGGGGTTCACCAGCAGCTCTGTGTCCGGTGTGATGAGATGCTCTGGGATACTGTGCTTGATAACCTGCTCGGTCATAGCCCCGGCAATTTCCTCCTGGCTGACCTTTTCGTCATGCTGGGTGGAGATCACCACATTGCTCACTGCAACCGGCCTGCCATTTTCATAGACCATGCTGACCTGGCTTTTGCCATCGGGCCGCATCCAGGGCAGCTGGCGGGACCTGCGCACCTCGTCCATGCGCCGGGCCAGCCGGTGGGCCAGGGCGATGGGCATGGGCAGCAGCTCCTCGGTTTCGTTGCTGGCATAACCAAACATCATGCCCTGGTCCCCCGCCCCGGTGAGGGCGGTGCCGCCACTGCGGCTTTCCAGGGCCTGGTTGACCCCGCCGGCGATGTCCGGGGACTGCTCGTTCACTGCGGTGAGCACCGCGCAGGTGTGGCCGTCAAAGCCAAATTTGGCCCGGTTGTAGCCCAGGTCCAGCGCCACGCCCCGGGCGATGTCCTGGATGGGCACATAGGTGCTGGTGGTGATCTCCCCCATCACCAGGATCAGCCCTGTGGTAGCGCAGGTTTCACAGGCCACCCGGGCCTCCTTGTCCTCCTTCAGGATGGCGTCCAGCACTGCGTCTGAAATCTGGTCGCACATTTTGTCGGGATGGCCCGCGGTCACCGACTCCGCCGTAAACAGTTTCCTCATGGATGTACCCCACTTTCTGATAAAAATAGCGCTTCTTGAGATAAGCGCCGTCTGTGCAAACTTATCTTCCGGCCAGGGCCGCTGGATGTAGCACCTTGCATTCGCAGGCTGCCGGGTTTCTCAGGGCCAGTCCCTCCACCGCTCTTGATAAGTGTATTCACTTGCGTATACTATAAAAGAAGGTTGAAAAACCGTCAAGCCCCATCAACGCCAGCCATCACAACATCACGCAGGAGGTCATCCATGCTGTTCATCGGAATTTGCGGCGCCAGCGGGTCCGGGAAATCCACGCTGTCAGAGGAGCTTCTTCTGGCCCTGGGCACCAGCAGCACGGTCATCAATCAGGACGCCTACTACCTGGACTATCCTCACCTGAGCTTTGAGGAGCGCTCCAAATTGAACTTTGATGAGCCCAAGATCTTTGACCATGACCAGCTGCTCACAGACATCAACGACCTGCTGGAGGGCAAGCCCATCGTCAAAAAGGCTTATGACTTCACCACCCACGCGCGGGTCAAAAGCGATGACATCATAAACCCCGGGGAGGTGCTGATCATGGAGGGCATCCACGCCTTTTACGACAAGCGCCTGTGCGACCGCATGTTCCTGAAGCTGTTCATCAACGTGGAGCCAGACATCTGCCTGCTGCGGCGCATCAACCGGGACATCAAGGAGCGCAAGCGCAGCATCGACAGCATTTCAGACCAGTACCTGGCCACCGTCAAGCCGATGTATGACAAATACATCCGCAACTACATCCACCAGGCTGACGTGATTGTGACCCGGGGCGGAAAAAATGCCAGAATCGTTGAGATTCTGGCCGGTTATCTGCGGGATGCCCTGGAGGGCCGCTCACGCTGAGAGATGCTCGATTAAAATCTTTGTGCCGATGACAATCAGGGCCAGACCGCCCGCCAGCTGGGCCTTGGACTGGAGTTTGGTGCCGAAGCGCTTGCCCAGGTGGAAACCTATGAAACTCAGGGCGGTGGTGATGACACCGATTAACAGAATGGACAGCCAGATGTTGATGTCCAGCACCGCCAGGGCTACGCCAGCGGCCAGGGCGTCGATGCTGGTGGCAATGCCCAGCAGCATAAGCTCCATGAAGTGCAGCGGGGTGCAGACCAGTTCCTCGTGCCGGTTTTTCCAGGCTTCATAGATCAGTTTCCCGCCGATGATGGCCAGCAGGCCAAAGGCAATGAAATGGTCCACGGACTCAATCAGATAGCGGAAACGGCTGCCTACAAACCAGCCGATCAGGGGCATTAAGGCCTGGAAAAACCCGAAGGTGACCGCCACAGCCACGCTCTCCCCCCTGTCCTTCAACTCCGACAGGCAAGCGCCCTTGCACAGGGCCACTGCGAAAGCGTCCATCGCCAGCGCCACCGCCAGCACAATCGTCTGGTACAGGCTCATCAACATCCTCCCACTTGATACCGGCGCATTGTAGCAAAGACGGTGATATGTGTCAATTTTGTGAAGGACAATTTCATTTACATTGATTAAATATTCCCTGTATGATAAAATTACCATGTCCCGAATGGGAAAATGATGCATGAATGCAGCATTCCACGGCGTTTGATGAGTGAACAGCCTTTTGCTGTAGAGAAAACAACCGGAACGAGGATGGTAAACGTATGGAACGGAAACAATTAAAGCAGTTCATCCGGCTGGCAGCCCTGCTGTTGCTTGCCGCTTTCCTGGCCGGTTGTACTGCGACGCCGGATACCACCACCAACACCCAAAACGGAACCGGCGAGCAGCCGCCTTTCAAGATCCTGGGCGGCACTGCGACCCCTACCACGGGTCCTGAGGAATCACAGAGCCCCGCCGGCACCGGGCCTTTGATTAACCTGCCCACCGGTACTGACACCATCCCCCAGTCCACCACGCCCGGCGCCTGGGGCAGCGTCCTGGTGCCCAGCGGGCAGCCCGGTTTCAATACGCCCACCCCCACCCCCACTGTCTGGGGCGGTGTTGTGGTGTCCATGGCGCCCACCACGGCCATCCCGGCCCCCACACCGGTGGTTCTCAAACTGGGTGCCACCGGGCCTGAGGTCAAGGCCATGCAGCAGCGCCTAAAGGACCTGAAGTATGACGTCGGCTCTGTGGACGGCGACTTTGGCAAATCCACGGAAGCAGCCCTGAAAGCCTTCCAGGCGCGGAACAGCCTGCGGGTGGACGGCATCGCCGGTTCTGAAACCCTGCGAAAACTGAACTCCTCCTCCGCCCTGCCGCCCCGGCCCACCCCCACACCCACCCCCCGGGCCACCGCCACCCCGGTGATCCGCAAGGATGTCTACCTGAAACTGGGCTCCACCGGCAGCGATGTCAGGAAGATGCAGGAGCGGCTCATCGCCCTGGGGTATCTTTCCGGCACCGCCAACGGGCAGTTTGATTCCATCACGGAAGCCGCGGTCATCGCCTTCCAAAACCGCAACACCTCCTACTCCGACGGCATTGCCGGCCAGTTGACCCTGGAGAAGCTGTACTCCTCCTCTGCCAGGGGCACCTCCACTTCTGTGGGCATCATCGGCACCTCCATCAAACGGGGGGACAGCAATTCCGACATGGTGCGCCGCATCCAGCGCCGTTTGAAGGAACTGCGCTATTATACCGGCAGCATTGACGGGGACTTCGGCGCTTCCACAGAAGCCGCCGTGAAGGCCTTCCAAAGCGCCAACCGCTTGGTGCCGGACGGCAAGGTGGGACCCGACACCTACGAGGTGCTGTTCAGCAACAACGCCAAAGGGCCCGGCGCCACCGCCACCCCGCCTCCCGGGCAGCCCGGCGGCCAGCCCACCCGGATCCCCCACTACACCAATGTGACGCCCAATCCCGATGGCGACTATGTCACCCTCAGGGAAGGGGACAGCGGCACCCTGGTGCGCACCCTGCAGCAGGCGCTGAAGGATCAGGGCTTCTACAAGGGCGATGTGGACGGCAAGTTTGGCTTTGGCACCACCGAAGCCGTGAAAGCCTTCCAGCGCTCCCGCGGCCTCACCCCGGACGGCATTGCCGGCCAGGGCACCCAGCGCTACCTGTACCAGGGCAACTTCCCGGCCGGGTCGTAACACCCACAGCAATAACCAAGGCCCGCTTGCATCATGTAGCGGGCCTTTTTGTATGGTTTTATCGAAGGCTCTCAGACAATCAGAACAGTGCGTCCACAAACTCCTTGGCATTGAAGGACTGCAAGTCGTCTATTCCTTCCCCCACGCCAATGTACCAGACCGGCACGTTCAGCTCCTGCCGGATGGCCAGGGCGATGCCGCCCTTGGCGGTGCCGTCCAGCTTGGTGAGGATGATGCCGTTGATGTCCGCCACTTCCTTGAACATCTTCGCCTGAATCAGGCCGTTTTGCCCGGTGGTGGCATCCAGCACCAGCATGCTCCTGACGGTGGCCTCCGGGAATTCCCGGTTGATAATCCGTCTGATTTTGGACAGCTCGTCCATCAGGTTTTTCTTGTTGTGCAGCCGGCCGGCGGTGTCCACAATCAGCAGGTCGGTGTTGCGCGCCTTGGCAGAGGTGATGGCATCAAACACCACGGCGGCGGGGTCTGCCCCATGCTGCTGCTTGATCAGGGGCACCTGGGCCCGGTCCGCCCACACCTGCAGCTGGTCGTCAGCCGCTGCCCGGAAGGTGTCCGCGGCAGCCAGGGTGACGCTGCGGCCGATTTCTTTAAAGCGCAGGGCCAGCTTGCCCACCGTGGTGGTCTTCCCCACGCCGTTCACCCCCACCACCAGCATCACCATGGGCCAGTTGAGGGCAGGGCGGGGGATGTTCATCTCCTCCACCATGATCTGCTTGAGCACCTCTTTCGCCTGCTTCGCATCCTTGATTTTCTGTGCTGCAACCTCCTGTTTGAGGGCAGTAATCATCTTATCCGTCGCAGCCATGCCGGCATCGCTCAGCAGCAGGATGTCGGTCAACTCCTCGTAGAAATCCTCGTCAATGACCTGGGTGGCCTGGGTGAGCTCATCAATGCGGTCCGTCATCTGGCCCCGGGTCTTAGTGAGGCCCTGTTTCAGCCTGGCAAAAAATCCTGACATGATGTCCTCCTTTAAGCAGTGTATTCCTGCAGGTTCACCGCAATCATGTCCGATACGCCTTTTTCGCGCATGGTGACGCCATAGAGCATGTCGCAGCTTTCCATGGTGCCTTTGCGGTGGGTAATCACAATAAACTGGGTGCCTTTGGCATATTCTGCCAGGTATTCTGCAAAGCTGTAGATGTTGGCGTCATCCAGCGCCGCTTCGATCTCGTCCAGGATGCAAAAGGGCGTGGGCTTTAATTTCAGCATCGCAAACAGGATAGAGATGGCGGTCAGCGTCCGTTCCCCGCCGGACAGCAGGGACAGCAGCTGCAGCTTCTTCCCGGGGGGCTGCGCCTTGATCTGGATTTCACAGTCCAAAGGCTGGCTGGGGTCCGCCAGGCTCAGGCTGGCCTGGCCGCCGTTGAACAGGCGCTTGAAAGTTTCCCCGAAATATTCGTTGAGCAGGGCAAACTCCCGCAGGAACTGCTTCTCCATCTGTCCCTGGAGGCGTTTGATGAGGCTTTGCAGGTCTTCCCTGGCCTTCTCTGCATCTTCTTTTTGCAGGCTCAATTCATCAAAGCGGCTCTTGGTCTGGGCATACTCCTCCAGGGCGTGGATGTTGATGGCCCCCATGTCCCTGATTTCTTTCCGGATGTCCGCCGCCTCCCGCTCCCCGGCTGGGAGGTCAAATTTCTCCTCGGTCTTGAAGGCCTCCGCCGATGCGTAGGTGAGCTCGTGGGTGTGGAAGAGGGTGGCGGTCATGGCATGGAGCTCTTCCTCCAGCCGGGTGAGGCTGATTTCACTTTTGTGCAGCTTCTGGCTGTCCTCGCTGTGGCTGCGGTGGGCCTGCTCGGAGCGCTCCACCAGCTGCCGCTGCGTCGCGTTCAGGGCGCGGCGGTCAGCCTCTGCCTGGGCGGCGTTCGAGCGGATATCCTCTACTGCACGGGTGAAGGCCTTTGCCTGGTCAGCAATCTCCTCCTGGCGTTTGCCCTCCTCCTGGATGCGCTGCGCAAGCTGTATTCCCAGCTGCTGCAGCCTGGAAGACTTCGTTGACAGGGCATGCCGCTCTTTCTCAAAGCGCTGGTTGTCCCGTTTGAAGAGGTCCAGACGGTGGGCCAGCTGGGAGCAGGCCTCCCGCTGCTGCTCCATCTGCAGCCGCGCCGCTTCCGCAGCTTCCCGGGCCTGGGCCAGCTCTTCCTTCATGCCGGCTTCCTGAGCAGCCAGATGCTCCTGGCTGTGGTCTATCTGCCTTGAGGCTGCATCGGCCTGGCTCAAATCCTCCTGCAACTCCGCGATCATCTCCTGAAGCTGGGCGCGGGCTTCCATGGACTGGTCCAGCCGCTCACGGGCCACCTGGAGGCGCTCGGCCGTCTGCTTGACCTGCTCTTCCTCCCGGGCGATGCCAATCTCCTCATCCTGGGTGTGCAGGCGCTCCCTATGCACCTGCTCCTCCAGCTGTGCAGCCTGGTCTTTCAGCGTTACCAGCGTCGCCTGCATCGTCTGCAGGCGCTCCGCCTGTTCATTCAGGGACGCCGCCAGCTCCTTCATTTCCCGTTCGCGGCCCAGCAGGCTCACCGTGCGGCTTTGCACGGAGCCGCCGGTCATGGCGCCGCCGGCGCGCATGACATCCCCCATGAGGGTCACCACGTTGAAGGCCTGCCGCCCGGCCCTGGAAATGGCGATGGCGGCATCCAGGTCCCGGGCCACCACAGTGCGCCCCAGCAGGGACTCGATGATGCCCTGGTACTGGCTGTCATAGGCAATCAGCTGGCTGGCAACCCCCAGGCAACCCGGCAATTTCAATACATGGGTTTCATTGGCGCTGAGGCTGCGGCCCCGCACTGCGGAAATGGGCAGGAAGGTGGTGCGCCCGAAGCGGTTCTCCCGCAGGTACTGAATCAGCTCCTGGGCGGTTTCCTCATCCTGGGTGACCACGTTTTGCAAGGCGCCGCCAAGCACCATCTCCATGGCGGTTTCCAGTTCTTTGGGCACCTGGATCAGGTGGGCCACCGCGCCGTGAACCTTGGGGTTGTTTTCCCCGTATTTCAGGGCCTGGCGCACCGGCTGGAAGAACCCCTCGTGGGCGCGGGCCAGTTCTTCCATGGTGTTGTACCTGGCGGTGTCCCGCTGGAAGGCCTGCTGCGCCTGGATCAATTCGTTCTGCGCGCCGGCAGCCTGCTCCCGGGCGGTTTTCAGCGCCCGCTCTGTCTGGGCCAGCCCTTCCCGCAGCGCGTTCACCGCCGCCTGTGTGACCTCCAGCTGCTTCAGGGCCGCCGCTTCCGCCTGCTCTGCCAAGGCGACTGCAGTTTTTAAGCCGTCTTCGCCCTGTTCGATTTCCTGCATTCTGGCCTGGGACTGCTGCAGCATGGCCTGCTGCCGTGCCTGCCGTTCCCGGGCATCTGCCCGGCTGTTGGCAGACTGCAAAATCAAGCTGCGGTGGGCGTCCAGCCGCTCTTCCACCGCTGTCTGTTTCTCCTGGGTATCCCGGGCTGCTTGTTCAAGACCAGCCAAAACCTTGTCCGCATCCTTAAGCAGGCTGTCGCTGTGGGCTTCATCCTGGGCCGTTTGGCTGCGCAGGCTGTCCAATTCCTCCAGTTCCTTTTTTAAGTTATGCAGCTCTTCTTCGTTTTTCTTCAGCTCTTCCCTGGCATTTTCCAGGACCTGGGCGCTGCGCTCCACCTGGACCAATTGCTCCCGCAGGGCGGTTTCCTGGCGGGCCAGTAAATCGCTCTGGGCATCAGCGGCCTGCTCGGCATCAAAAAGACGCGCTTCCAGCTCCTTGCGCTGCTCCTGATAGCCTGCGATGTCAAGCTCGTGCTGGGCAATCAGTTCCCGCATCCCCTGCTGGGTTTCTTTCAGGGACTGAAGGCGCTTGGTGAGCCGGTCATGGCGGGTTAAATAGATATTGGCATCCAGGGTTTTCAAGCGGGCGGACAGCGCCATATAGGCCCGGGCAGCATCGCTTTGTTCCCGCAGGGGTTCAATGCGGCTGCCCAGCTCCTCCAGCAAATCCCCTACTCTTAGCAGGTTTTCCTGGGTGCGGTTCAGTTTGCGCTCCGCCTCTTCCTTGCGTGAGCGGTAGCCGATGATGCCGGCTGCCTCTTCAAAGGCGGCCCTGCGCTCGTCCCCGCGGCCGGAGAGAATCACGTCGATGTTGCCCTGGCCGATGATGGAATAGCCCTCCCGGCCGATGCCAGTGTCGTGGAACAGCTCCACGATGTCCCGCAGGCGGCAGGTTTTCTTGTTGAGGTAGTATTCCCCCTCGCCGCTGCGGTAGGCCCGCCGGGTGACCATCACCTCGGTCTGGGGGCTTTTCAACTGGCCGTCCTCATTGTCAAAGATGAGGGAAACCTCGCAATAGGGCATGGGACGGCGCTTCTGGGTGCCGGCAAAGATGACGTCCTCCATCCTGGAACCCCGCAGGGCTTTGGCGCTCTGCTCCCCCAGGACCCAGCGGACTGCGTCTGCGATGTTGCTTTTCCCGGAGCCGTTGGGCCCCACAATGCCGGTGATGCCGTCGTCAAAGCGGATGTCCGTGCGCTGGGGAAAGGACTTGAAGCCATAGATTTCAAGCCGTGTCAGCTTCATGGCTGCCCTCCCCCTTTGCGTATGTTGTCCATGGCAGCCTTGGCTGCCCGCTGCTGCGCGCTGCGCTTGGTGGTGTCTGTGCCGGTTGCAAGCAGCCTGCCGTTCTGCTTCACCGCCACCGTGAAAACACGCCTGTGGGGCGGTCCTTCGCTGGCCAGGTCTATATACACCGGCTCCTCTTCCCCCAAGCCTTGAAAATGGGCCTGCAGGGCCCCTTTGGCATCCAAGCTGGCGGAGGCCTCGGTGATCAACTGGTGAAACAGCTGATGGACAACGGCTGCGGCAGCCTCCAGGCCGCCGTCAAAATAAATGGCAGCCAGCACCGCTTCCAGGGCATCCGCCAGCACGGAATCCAGCTCCTGGCCGCCGTCCTGGGCAAAATGCCTGCCCAGCACCAGGTGCTCCCCCAGCTGGATGCCCCGGGCCACCTGGGCCAGGGTCTGCTCATTCACCAGGCGCTGGCGTTTGAAGGTCAGCTTGCCCTCTGCCTCTTTGCTGCTGTTGTACAATAATTCGCTGATGACCAGCTGCAGCACCGCATCCCCCAAAAACTCCAGGCGCTGGTTGTTTTTTCTGGTATTGGCGGAGGGATGGGTAAGGGCGGTCTGCAGCAGTCCCAAGTCGATAAACGAATACCCCAAAGCGGACATCAGCCGCTGATGTCCGCTCGTTCCATCAAAAATAGCTGCCGCCCCTGTGGGCGGCAGCCCAAGGTCTTTCCGACTCACCCCAGGCGTGCCTGGATATAGTCCACCACATCCCCCACTGTTTTCAGGGTGGTGATGGCGCTGTCTTCCACCTGCATGTTGAACTGGTCTTCCAGATCCATGATGAGTACCATCACATTGGCGCTGTCGGCGCCCAGATCCTCCACCAGGCGGGCATCGCGGGTGACCTTTTCAGGGGCAACCTTCAGCTGCTTGGCGATTAAGGTGGATACGTTCTCAAATACCATGATCATGTCCTCCAAATCAGATTGACTGCCGAATCAGTTTTTGCTCTATTTCTGCGGTGACCCCCGAGCGGATGATCAGGGCGGCCTGCCGCAGCGCGCTGCAGATGGCTTTGGCGTTGCTGGAGCCGTGGGCTTTCACCACCGTGCCCTGGACCCCCAGCAGCGGCGCGCCGCCCACCTCGGTGTAGTCCATCAGCTTCTTCACCCGGTGGAAGGCGGGCTTTGCCAGCAGTGCGCCAATTTTGCTGCGGGTGTCCGCCATCAGCTCCTGCTTGATGATGCCCATCAAGGTCTCGGCAACGCCCTCAGTGTACTTGAGAATGATGTTCCCGTCAAACCCGTCGCACACAATGACATCGGCCTGGTCGGCCGGAATATAGCGGGCTTCCACATTGCCGATAAAGTTGATCTTTTCCTTTTTGAGCAGCTGGTGTGCCTCTGCATACAGGACGCTGCCTTTTTCCTCTTCTGAACCGTTGTTCACCAGGCCAATCCGGGGCTTGGGAATGCCCATGGCCTTCTCCATAAAGGCATCCCCCATCAGGCCAAACTGGGCCAGGTATTCCGGTTTGCAATCCACATTGGCACCGCAGTCAATCAACAGGAAATGGCCTTTCCGCCCGGGAAGCAAGGGGGCCAGTGCCGGCCGTTCGATGCCGGGGATGCGGCCCAGGCGCAGCATGCCGCCCACCAGTACAGCGCCGGTGGAACCGGCAGACACGAAGCCGTCCGCTTCCTTCTCACGCACCATCAGCATGCCCCGGACAATGGCGCTGTTTTTCTTCTGCCGGATGGCCATGGCAGGGGACTCATGGTTGCTGATCATCTCCGGCGCATCCAGAACCTGCAGGCGGTCCCGCACATCCTGGGCATCTTTGATCAGGGGCGCGATCACCTTGGGATCCCCCGCTAAAATCACGGTCAGATCCCTGTCTGCCCGCAGCGCTGCAATGGCGCCTTCGCAGGGGGCCTGCGGGGCGTGATCGCCTCCCATTGCGTCCAGAACTACCTTAATCATCCACTTCCTCCAGGCTTTCAAGATGGCCTATTATACCACCAAAGCCCACCGCCTGCCAGCTTGCTGGCAGCAGGACGGCGGATGCTTGAATTCCTGTATGTTTTTCTGTATAATGTGTTTCAGGAATGGCGGAGGACCTCCGCCAGCAAAAGGAGGCCAGCCAATGAAGCTGATTATCGCCATTGTGCAGGACGAAGACGCAGCGCACCTGGTTAGTGAATTGATGGAAGACGGGTTTGGGGTGACCAAACTGGCCACCACCGGCGGCTTTCTCCGCGCCGGCAACACCACCTTGCTGGTGGGTGTTGAGGACGGCCGTTACGACACCTGCATGGCCCTGATTGAAAAAGTTTGCAAAAGCCGCAAACAGATCGCCACCTCTCCGGTAACCATGGGCGGTGCCACCGGCATGTATGCCCCCTACCCCATCGAAGTCACTGTGGGTGGCGCCACGGTGTTTGTGTTAAGCGTAGATCAGTTCCTGAAGATCTGATGACCTGGTTCACGCATGGCTGAACGCCAGACAGCTGCGGGCCCGACAGCGTATTTTGAAGCGCTGTCACCTTCCCTGGCCTCGCTCACATCCCAATACGCCGCAGGCAATGCCCCCCATGCCCTGATGATCTCAGGGCAATTTGGTATCGGAAAGAAAACCCTGGCCCAGCTCCTGGCCCAGGCCCTGCTGTGTGAACACGCAGCCAAGCCCTGCGGCAGCTGCATGTCCTGTACGAAAATTCAGGATCAGACCCACACCAACCTGCTGGTGGTGCGCACCCTGGACAAGCAGCGCACCGTGAAGGTGGAACAGGCCCGTACGCTGCTGTCCAGCCTGATGACCTATCCTTTTTCTGCTGGGCCCCGGGTGGTGCTGCTGTTACGGATGGACGTTTTCACGCCCCAGGCACAGAATGCGCTGCTGAAGGCGATTGAAGAACCGGATCCGGCTACCTTTTTCCTGGTGACCTGCGAAAACGAGGATGCGGTCCTTACCACCATCCGCTCCCGCTGCCAGATGCTGCGCCTGCCGCCCTGGCCGGATGTGCTGATCACGCGCCGCCTGACAGACCAGGGCATCACAGCACAGGAGGCTGCAAGCCTCACCGCCCAATCGGGGGGCAGCATCGGCAAGGCCCTGGCCATCAGGAATGACACAGGCTTCTGGGATTTGAAGGAAACTGCCGACAAATACATCCTGGGATTATCGGACCTAAGCCAGCTGCCGCAAGCCTCTGCAGCCCTGCGGAACCTGAAGGATGCGGCAGACGACCTGTTTCACTATCTGGAAAACGCAGCGGCGCGGCTGACCGACAGCCCCTATGACGAAGGCCGCGGCATCATGGCCCGCAGCCTGCTGGAAGGGGTCATCACTGCCCGGAAACACCAAAACAGCAACTTGTCCTGGCAAGCGATTGTGGACCATTTGCTGATGAAAATATTGGAGGATCAAACCCTATGCCAACAGTAATCGGCGTGCGTTTCCGCGATGCGGGAAGGCGCCTTTATGTGAATCCCCACGACCTGCAGGTGAATGAAGGCGATGCCGTCATCATTTCCACCAACCGCGGGCTTGAGTATGCAACCGTCTGCGAGCGGGCCAGGGACCTGCCTGACACGCTGCTGCCCAGCCCCCTGCTGTCCGTCCAGCGCCTGGCAACCACAGCGGACCTGGAGCGAATCCAGGCCAACCGCGATAAAGAAGCCCAGGCCTTCGCCATCTGCAAGGAACGGATCTTAGCCCACAAACTGGACATGAAATTGGTGAGCGTCGAATACACCTTTGACAACGCAAAGCTCATCGCCTGCTTTACCTCCGGCGGCCGGGTGGATTTCCGCGCCCTGGTGAAGGACCTGGCCGGCATTTTCAAGACCCGGATCGAACTGAAACAAATCGGCGTGCGGGATGAAGCCCGCCTGATCGGCGGCATGGGTTCCTGCGGCCGCGCCCTGTGCTGCTCCTCCTTCCTGGCGGATTTCCAGCCGGTATCCATCCGCATGGCCAAGGAGCAGAGCCTTTCCCTGAACCCCACCAAGATTTCCGGGGTCTGCGGCCGGCTGATGTGCTGCCTGAAATACGAGCAGGAGCAGTATGAAAAATCCCGCAAGCGGCTGCCCCGCCAGGGCAAGGAGGTCATTACCCCGGAGGGCCGCGGCACCGTCACCCAGGTGAACGCCCTGCTGGAAACGGTGACGGTCCGTATCACCAAGGGGGAAACCGCTGAAATGTATTCCTTCACGGCGGACCAGGTTCAGCGCGTCAATCCACCTGCCCCGCGGCATCCTGAAAAAGGCAAACAGGGCCAGGCAGCAGCTGCCGAGCCGCTGGTGGTTTCTGAGGACGAGGAAGAATTCCTGGGCACCCCGGAAACCCCCGGACTGGACTTTGAGGACTAATATCACAGCCATAAAGGAGAACACCATGGGACAGAAATTGCGCAAGGACATCTCCCCGCGCTGGCGCTGGGACCTGAGCCACATGTTCAAAAACAAACAGGCCCTGGAAGACTGCGCCAAGCAGATGGATGCCGGCATCCCGGAACTGGCAGCCCTGGCCGGCAAGGTGCACGAAGACCCAATGAAAGCAGTGCGGGCGTCTTTCGCCTTGAGCCGCCTGGCGGGGAATTATTTCGTCTATTCCCGCATGCAACAGGACCAGGACGGCAGCAATTCTGCCTACAAAGCCCAGATGGCCCGGGCGGAGGCCTATGCCGTCAAGGTGCGCGCAGCAGGCGCCTTCCTGGAACCGGAGCTGTTGATGCTGCCGGAAAGCACGCTGAAAAGGCTGATGGAGGACGAGGAACTGTCTGAGTACAGCGTGTTCTTTCACAAGCTCCTCCGCCAGAAACCACATATTCTGCCCCCGGAACAGGAACAGATCCTGGCAAAAGGCGGCGAAGTCTTTGCCACAGCTTCCAGGACCTTCAACATCCTGGACAACGTGGACCTGCCCTTGCCGGAAACCCTGATGGAGGACGGCAGCAAGCAGCGGCTCACCCATGCGGACTACGGCAACCGGATGCGCAGCCACAACCGGGCGGTGCGCCGGGATGCCTTTACCGGTATGATGAATGCCTACGGGGATTTCAAGGGCACCCTGTCCACCCTGTACATCAGCAGCGTCAAAAACGATGTGCTGCAGGCTGATTTGCGCCATTACGCCAGCGCCCGGGAGGCATCCCTGAGCCAGAACGACATCCCCCTTTCCGTGTATGACAGCCTGCTGAAGGAAGCCCACAAGGCCTTCCCCATCCTGGACCGCTACATGCGCCTGCGGAAGAAGGCCCTGGGGCTTGATGAACTGCACCTGTATGACCTGTACGTTCCCATCACCGACAGCTTCCAGCTGGACCTGCCCTACCAGAAGGCAGCGAAGATGGTGAAAGACGGCTTGAAGCCCCTGGGCAGCGAGTACCAGGGTTTGCTGGAGCGGGCATTCAGCGAGCGCTGGATCGACGTGTATGAAACCCGCGGGAAGCGCTCTGGCGCCTATTCCTGGGGTACCTATGACAGCCATCCCTATGTGCTGCTCAACCACACGGATTCCATCAACGGCGCCATGACCCTGGCCCATGAGTTGGGTCATGCCATGCACAGCTACTACAGCAACCAGACGCAGCCCTACGAAAAAGCCCAGTATTCCCTGTTTGCAGCCGAGGTGGCCTCCACCTGCAACGAGGTGCTCTTTAACCACGCCCTGCAGGAGGAATACCGGGACAACAAACAGGCCCAGCTCTTCTTCCTCACCGACCTGGCAGAAGGCTTCCGCACCACCTTTTTCCGGCAGACCATGTTTGCCGAGTTTGAGCACCTGGCGCACCAGATGGCAGAAAAAGGCGAGGCCCTCACCGACCTGAACCTGTCCAACCTGTATGAGCAGCTTAACCGGCAGTACTATGGCAGGGAGTGCGTCATCGATCCGGAGATCCGCCACGAGTGGATGCGCATCCCCATTTCTACCGGGCGTTCTATGTGTACCAGTATGCCACCGGCTATTCGGCGGCGGTGTACCTGGCCAGCCGCATCCTGAAGGATGGCCAGAAGGCCAC
>Ga0123334_1002446_pt1 | contig 21453 bp, 19 predicted proteins | sample BiotimSIPDNA_FD_89706 | JGI IMG/M metagenome (GOLD analysis project Ga0123334, IMG submission 89706) | Anaerobic biogas reactor microbial communites from Washington, USA - Biogas_R1 time_0 SIP DNA | ecosystem: Engineered > Bioreactor > Anaerobic > Unclassified | place: Washington, USA... | reverse complement strand
TTTACCAATCTTATATTGTCTGGCCTTGCTGGTCCTGCTGGTTAATTCCTCATTGAGTTTACCGACCACGACGATCAGTTGCTGTGTTTCGTCAAAATCGATATGCCCAATCTTGATGAGATTCTTTTCAATATGGCCAATTTTCATCAGCTTTTTTATTGATTCATTGTTATCGACGATTAATTGAGTTAAATCCATTTCTTCAGGTTTAAACTTATCGCTTGACTGTCGTAAAAACTTACGTAACAGATCTACGTTGAATTTTGATGAAAGCTCATCAACTAAATTGCTTTGCGCCACTTTAAATCACTTCCTCGTAATGTTTATTTCATTATTTTCATTATTAAATTGGAAATGATAAATACTAAACCTTCTTGATTATCTTGATATTTACCTCTTAACCCCTTTTTGATGCTGAAAGCAATAAATCTTGCCGCCAAAACGCTCAGCGTTATCAAGGCAGTACTTTCTTACTTTTTCAGAAACAACTTCCCCGCAGACGATACAAGTATTATCATTATTTATCTCATTTTCATTTATTGGATCACCCTCATATGCAGCACTAATCTCTACATCTGGATCTGCCGTTGTTGCAGCTACTTCTTTCTTCTGGTTTCGTATTGATAAAAGTGTACTGACCAAATCATTGCGATTCCACAGTTTAACGCGATTTGCTTTGGCCAACTCTTTCGCCTGTTTGGTGTAAAAGCTGTTTGTAACCACCATGGCCTCATCGCATTTATAATAACCTTTGGCGGCAACCGCTTCCTGAACCGCTTTTACTCCCACATTTTTCTTATAGCGTTTAGCTTGGATAATTGTTTTTATTCCGTCCTTCCGGACCACCAGATCAGCACCATAGTCTCCTACATAACGTGTTCGTTCCACTTTGTATCCCAGCTTTTTAAACAAAACTTCAAGATACTTTTCAAAAGTTTTTCCATCCATCTGATCTATATCGTTTACACCGGAGCGTTCCAAGCGCTTCTTTTCATTCCATAAAAGGAGAAGTTTAATCAACGCCACAATGAGAATAAAAACAAAGAAAGGCCAAAAAGTAAAAAATCCCCGAAAAAAAGCTTTAATTATGTTAATAGTCAAATCTTCCATCTCAAACTCTCCCGTATTAATTTATTATTAACCATTATGTTTACATAATTCACCAACAACGACAATATTCCTGCATTTGGGAGGAAATCCATTTGGTTGAATTAAAATATCGTTTTAACTTATCAATACACAAAAGCAGTGACATCTATCTGTCACTGCTCTTGTAATGAATCATTTTTTACAAATAAAAAAGCATTAACGATTAATTGCAATATTTACAAGGAAGCGGGGGGCGGTTCAAAGCCGCCTGCTGATAGATTTTTGTTTATCGACAGGTGGCAAAATATTTGGCTAGTTTTTTCGCATTGACTCGACCAGGGCCTGGTCCTGATTGAGGGGGAATTATTCTTAAGTTCAGAACGGCACCTCTTCAGTTGACTTGTTACACTCTTTTGTTATTTAGATTCGGCTTGTTCCTCTTATGATATCTCTTTTCTTGAATCTAATGTCTGCATAAAAAAATTGTCGGCAGTCTCCCGCCGATTATTTCAAAGAATTTTTCATTTTTCAAGAACAAAAATCCAGTAATAACGGCATTCTTATGTCAGAAATGTTTCACGTGAAACATTTGTTTCAGCATTGGAATAATTCTTTCTCCCGCATGCCAATATAAGACATATTTCTCTGTAAAAATAAGGCGCGTTTCCCCTGCCCTTCTTTACGGGCAGAAAAATGGCCACTAACCGTAACCTGGCCGAAGATGTTATACTGTTAAAAAAGCTTTTCAAAGCAGGTGAAAATATGGAATATATTTGTTATTTCGCCTCTGAAATCGGCACCATGGGAATAACCGAAAAAGATGGGGCGATCACCCACCTTTACTTGCCTGGAGAACCGATACCCCTTAAATATAGCGAAGCAATGACCCCGACTCTTTATGAAGCCAAGCAGCAATTGCAAGATTATTTTCGGGGCTGCAGAAAAGATTTTGATCTGACGCTTTCCATGTCGGGAACAGAATTCATGGTCAGGGTATGGCACAGCCTGCTGACGATTCCCTACGGGCAGACCAGATCGTATGGCGATATAGCGCGTATGATCGGCAATAAGAATGCCTGCCGGGCGGTAGGGATGGCCAACCATCGTAATCCCATCTCCATTATTGTTCCCTGCCATCGGGTGATCGGGTCTGATGGAAAGCTGGTCGGTTATGGGGGCGGGTTGAAAACCAAAGCCTATTTGCTGGAATTGGAAAAGTATTATTCAAACCTGGAGAAGATTTAATCCGGGCTGATATTTTGCAAAACATTTATGGGGATGGCCAGGGTACGAATTTCGCTCTGCTCCCCTATTTTCATTTCCGTACTGGCAAAGACGATTCCCACCGCCTGCGCCTGATCATTTAAAACCGGACTGCCGCTGTTACCGGGATTTGCCGGAACGTTGACATCAAATACCAGGGTTTGATTGTCTTGGGTAAAATGGTATTGGCCGACTTGTCCGCGTTGGGCAATTTTTTGCAATCCCAACGGATTACCTATGATGGTTACCTGTTCACCATTGTGGGGACGCCCATTTTCATCAACTGCAATGGCAGGCAGGTTGGCGCTGTTTAAATCGATGATGGCCAGGTCTATTCCCTCCACGGCAACAAATTTGGCAGTATAAAATATTAAGCCGTCCCCAAAAGTAATTTTAATATTTTTGGAGCCTTCAACAATATGATGGTTGGTTATAATCCTTCCCCGGGATGATATATTAAAACCGGTTCCCTGACGAACGGAATGAGCCAAAGGGTTGCCAACTTCTGCTTCAATTGCTACCACGGCGGGTTTGGCGGTGGTTACGATCTGATCACTACTGAGCCGGGCATTGTCTTTCATAAAATCAAACCGCCCGGCCATAAACACCTGCAGATCCGGCAGAGATATGGCCGTAAAAGCTGCAATCAAAAGTATGGTGAGGATGATAAGAAGAAAACTATTCTTGCCGGATTTGTTTTTTCTATGTTCATCGAATTCCTGCTCGGCCAATCTCCATTCCCAGTCCTGTGGCTCACCGTAGTTTGTTGGATTTTCATCTTTATGATTTTGCTCCATTAGCTTCAACCTGCCTAATAAAATTAATATATTTTTAAATAGCCCCTTAAACTTCTGTGCCTGCAAGGCACAACCACTTATTAAAACAGTATTATGTCATCCTGAACGGAGTGAAGCGACGATGCTATATGGCATCTGGTGCCGAAAGCCCGAAAGGCAAGCACAGCGCCGCGCAGTAATTTTATATTTAACACTTATTCATATATAATAAACGAAAACAATAAATTAAGTAATGGAGGGGAAAAAATGGCTGAATATGAATTCTTCAAACTCAATATTGAAGGACCAATCGCAACCGTAACCCTTAGCCGTCCTGATCGAATGAATGCGATGGGGGTAGGACCGTGGAAAGAAATTCATCTGATCCAGGATGAAATTGAAGCCAACCGTGAAATCCGGGTAGTCATCATTAAAGCTGACGGTCCTCATTTTTCCGTTGGTATAGACCTCAAAGATTTAGCCGGAAGTAGTTCTGATTTTGTTATCGATAATATAAACCGACTGCAGCGTACCTATACCCGCTGGCAGGAAATGAACGCCGTGGTGATTGCCGCCGTACATGGGCTTTGTTACGGTGCCGCTACGGAAATGATCTGTGCCTGTGATATTCGGATTGCTTCTGAAGATGCAAAATTTGGGATGCAGGAGGTTCGCTTCGGACTAAGTCCTGATATGGGCGGAACCCAGCGCCTGCCTCGATTGATCGGTGCCGGACAGGCGAAACGATTGATTTTGGCCTGCGAGGAAATAGATGCCAAGGAAGCCCGTGAAATAGGCTTTATAGAAATTGTTGTCCCCCGTGAGGAATTATATGCCCGGGCGGAAAAACTGGCTAAAAAAATAGTTAATAATCCCCCTTGGGCAGTACGGTTTGGCAAAAAAGCCATCAATGCTTCCCTGGACAGCAGTATTGCCGGCGGGTTGCTGCTGGAACAGATTCAATCCACCTTTTGCTGTGGGACACAAGATCAAAAAGAAGCCATTCAGTCCTTCTTTGAAAAGAGAAAACCTGAGTTCCAGGATAAATAAATTAAATCGGGGTCCTATAAGACCCCGATTTTTCTTAAAATATACTGTTTTATTAGGCAACTTTTTGGTTAGGCAATTGGTCAAGGGCAGATTTCATATCCGGATGGGAATCAAGCCACTTTTCCAATGATATCCCATACCACATAAATTCATCCTGCGGATTTTTCCTGATCGGTTCCGTCATATATTTGAAGGCATTTTTTATCTCCGGATGGGAATCAATCCACTGATCCATGGGACTTTCAAACCAAACAAAATCATGGGATAAATTTTTCCTGACCGGTTCCGTCATATTTTTGAAGGCGTTTTTCATCTCCGGCTGCGAATCAATCCACTGATCCATGGGACTTTCAAACCAAACAAAATCATGGGACAGTTCATTGACTCTAAATTGATCCTTGAAACTTTGTTCAATCCCTGCGATTATTTCGTCCACATATGCAGCCAACATTGAATCTTTTTCGGTTGAATCAGAGGTTGCTTTAATTCCGTTCTCCATTCTTTCCAGCACATAATACATAGCTCCGGGTTCAACATCTACAGCGGTGGCAATTACTTCATCAATATAAGCTTCATGATTAATATTCTCCATTATCAGCACCTCCCTTATTTTTGTCTTTTCAGCGCATTTGACCTGTTTTCAATTCAACAAGTCATCTTTTTTATGCTTATCATTTGTTCAATATCACATACTGGTAATAATTTAATTAAGTTACGTGATAAATTTCACATTATTAAATAATAAATATATTTTCGACATAATTTATAATGCTTATTGTGATTTTATTAATATATTATTACATATCATAATTTTACGTATTCGTAATATGTTTCTAACCAAATTATACCGCGTATAATGCAATTGTCAAGAAATAGTACCGCGAATCAAACCCGGGGAAATATGCTCTATAATTTAAACGGCTCATATTGGATACCTTATACTAAAGATACTAATTTTAAATACTTTTTTATAATTGTATAATAAATATAAATAAACCAACGTTGTATGAAAGGAGCTGGGAGAGTTATGTTTGCCAAAATACTTGTTCCGGTAGACGGTTCCGACGTTTCCAATAAGGCACTTGATACGGCCCGCGAGATGATTGAGGAAGGTTCAGCCCGGGAAGTTACCATATTGCATGTTTTGCAGCCCAGCGAGGTTATGCCTTTTAACGGACTAAACATGCCGGTAGATTATCCCCAGTTCTATGAGGAATTAAATAAGGCAGCCCAGCGGATTCTGGAAAACGCTGAAAAAAGAGTGGCTCTGAAAGAAAAATCCAGGATTCAATTGGAATATGGATCTCCAGTGGAGATCATATGTAAAGCAGCGGAACAGGAGAAATACGATTTGATTATTATCGGCAACCGTGGATTAAATAAATTTCAACGCGTTTTAATGGGAAGTGTAAGCAGTAAGGTGGTTACCCTGGCCCCCTGCCCGGTATTGATAATAAAATAGTATTTCTCCACGGTGTCATAGAGACATTTCTCAACCGCGGAAAAACAGAAAATAAATCGGCAGACAGTGGCTTTCACTGTTTGCCGATTTCCTTTATTATGTGACTTCTTGTGGCATAGATCCGGTGTCCTTCTTAACTGGTTGTGCGCGCTTTACTCCGCTGCCGCCTACGCCGAGGCGTACTGGCGTTCGCCGTTCTGGATGCAATAGCAATCACCTGATTGGTCACCCGGAAGGTCTGATCGGGCTTGGCGTCGTTCAGCTTGAGCCAGTCGCCGGAACCTGATTTAGGATATGGATGCCAGCACTTTCTTTAAGAGTTTGTTAACTTTTTCGTTCATGAAAGTATCAGCCATTAAATTCCAGTCATATTCTGCGAGTTCCTTTTTGATTAGCTCTACCATCTGTCGCTTCTGCAGGTCCTTCAGTTGAATAAACGGATGTCCCAAAGTATCATAGAGAGCGCATATTTTGGCTTTGGCTTTATCGATTAATTCATCGGCTTCGGCCAATTCATCAAAGATGCCGCGCTCTACGCAGAACATGGGATCAACCAGTTCACCTTTCATAATGATATCACGGTAATTTCTGTCGGTATCAAGGCCGAAACGCATAATATTTCCCATCGCCGGTGAGAGGCCCATGCCCAGTTTGATTTCCGTCATGCCGATTTTTACTTTGGGATGGTTTAATACAATTCTGTAATCGGAGGCCATGGCGACGATCATGCCGGCTGCGGTTGCCCCTCCGTTTATTGCAGATACGATAGGTTTTTTACAGCTAAATAATTTCAGCAGAACGCCTTCTTCATATTTAAACCATTTGATGACTTCTTCGCCATTGGCAAAAGTAGTAAAGGTGTTGAGATCAAAACCCCCGCAGAACATTCTGCCAGCTCCGGTTAAAACCATTCCTTTCAGAGCTTCGTCTGCATTCAGTTTGTCTACTGCTGCTTCCAGTCCTTGCAGTGTTTCCGCATTAATAGCATTTACTTTGGGATGGTTAAAAGTAAAAACAATAATCCCGTCTTCAATTCTGCTTTCAAATGTCACGTTCATAACCTCCATTAACTATATAAATATTTATTACCTATACTTATTATATAGTTTAAAACTAATTTTTACTAATATTATTTAATAACTGAAAGTATATGAACTGCCGTTATATTTCACGTAATAGCTGGAATCATAGTCATCATAAAGGTAACCGGTAATTTCAGCATTTTTAAAATTGGTATTACTCGTTTGAGAACTTATGACTGACTTAACCTGGTTTAGATAATTCCTGACATAGGATTTGCTGATTTCGGAAAGGTCGTCATAGTTTTTAGAATTATCAAAGTTAATATAGATTTTGTAGCTGAGTTTATTTTTATCGCCGCTGAGGCTGATGTCAAACTTGATATTTCTATCGCTGAAATAAACATCGCCTTTGTCTTTAAAGTAGTTCTTTAAGTACCGGGTGGTTTCACTGATTACATCATCGCTCTCGTCCCAGCTGAAAGTATAGGTGCTGCCGTTATATCTGACATAGTAGCTGGAATTGTCCTGATCAATTAATTTACCCGTGATCTTTGCATCCTGATAATCAGTTCCGTATGCTTCGGATTTAATTTTTGCGTTGACGATATTAAGTAAGCTTTTTATTTTGGTCTGATTTACCTGATTTAAGCGATCGTAATCGTATGCATTATCGAAATCAAGGCTGATTTCGTAAACCAGGTCTACTGGGTTGCCGCCTAAATTAATATAGAAGGCAATGCCGTCATCATTAAAATATTCATAACCGGCATCTTTGAAAAATTTATTCAGATTCGTCTGCAAGTCACCCAAAGTTGTATTTGATTTAATGTCTGAATTGGGCGGAACCGTTACGGTACTGGAAGTTTTTTGGTATTTATTGAGCGCTTCATCGATGGTCCTGATGGTAGTGTCGGCATTACCAAGCGCGGTTTCCAGCCCTTTGATTTTGGCATTTAAAGCGGTAACTTGATTTTTTAAATCCTCAATTTGTTTATCTTTATTGATCTCATCTGCACTGTTTTTGATAATGACCTGTTGGTTTTGTGCATCCCAAGAGATATCTTTGCCGAATTGATTCATTAACATTCGGATGGGGACATAAGTTGTGTTGTTAATAATAAAAGGCTCAGCTTCTGAGGTTAAAGTTGTACCGTTGTAAACGATTTTTACTCCTTTGTAAGCTTGTACAACTGTTGAGATATTTGGGGCACCATAAACCGATACTGCCCCAAATACGACAATCAATATTGACGCCAAAGCAACCAGTAAACCCCTTTTATAATTTTTCAATACAATAACCTCCTCATGGTTTAATAAATTTTTAGCCGGAATTATGTGATTTTTGTAAAGACTTGATGAATATTATCCAGAATTCACCTTTCAAGGAAATTGTATCACATAATTTAGGGGGGTTAAAGACGACTTGTCAAGTAAACTATTTTAATTGGATTTCATCAATCAGAGCTTTGAATCCGGGCAATGATTTTTCAATCGTGTTATAGGGAACACAATAGGCTATTCTGACATAACCGGCACAGCCAAAGGAGCTTCCGGGCACAATTAATATGTTTTTCTGCTTGGCCAGGTTACAGAATGCAACGTCATCATTATTTGGCGCTTTGACAAACAAATAAAATGCCCCTTCAGGTTTGATGCAATCATAGCCAAAGTCTCTCAGGCTGTTATAAAGGAGCTCGCGGTTGCGGTTATAGGCTTCTACATCTACTTTGGCTTGCAGACATCGGGCTATAACCAGCTGAATCAAAGATGGTGCATTGACAAAGCCCAGAATCCGCGTGGCAATATTGGCGGCAGCAATAATTATTTCTGCATCAGCGGCCTGATCGGGGATGACCAGATAGCCAATCCTTTCACCCGGCAGCGAAAGGGATTTGCTGAAGGAGTAGCCGATAATCGTATTATCATAATATTTGGTTAAATAAGGTACTTCGATATTGTCATAAGCCAGTTCGCGATATGGTTCGTCAGATATAATATAAATATTGCTGCCGAATTCCTTTTGTTTCTGCCTTAATATATCTGCCATTTTGATGATCGTTGCTGCGGAATAAATAACTCCGGTGGGGTTATTGGGGGAATTAACGATTACCGCTTTGGTTTTTGCGGTTATTTTCTCCCGGAATGCTTCCAGATTAGGCTGGAAATCAGCTGTATCGGCGGGTATGACTACCAGGTTGCCATAATAGTTGCTTACATAATTTCTGTATTCTCCGAAAAACGGGGCAAAAACGATAACTTCATCCTCTGGATCCAGCAACGTTTTCAAAATTACATTCAATCCCCCGGCGGCCCCGACGGTCATAATGATATTGTTGCGGGAAAATTGGGTATTGTATTTGGCATTGATTGATTCAGCAACAGCATCCCGCACCGTCTCATAGCCGGAATTATTCATATAAGCATGAATAGCGGCGGGGTCCTCATTATTAATTATATCGAGGATGGCGGTTTTTACTTCGGACGGTGGTTCCACACTGGGATTTCCCAGACTGAAATCATAAACATTTTCCTTGCCGTAAATTGCTGACAGCCTTTTTCCTTCCTCGAACATAGCCCGAATAACCGAACTGTTTTGCACCTGCGCTTGCATTTGTTTCGATATCATGATGCACAACCTTTCTGAATTAATTTTATTTTAAAGTTATATCCTGCTGAGATAAAATGGTTATTGAAATATAACAATAACCGATATTCAAACTTTCTTGAATATCGGTTATTTACCCGTTTCTGACTACTAATTTTTAGTTTGAACTTCTACGATATTATTTACCCGATATTTTTCCCGCAGACGCGGTTTTTCAATTTTGCCGGTCGGGTTGCGGGGAACTTCATCAAAAATAATTTGGCGCGGTCTTTTATAACGGGGCAGAGCTTTGCAAAACTCCATAATTTCATCTTCGTTACACGCGTGATCAGGTTTAAGCTCAATAACCGCGGCGGCGATTTCACCCAGGCGCGGATCTGGTATGCCAATTACCGCCGCATCTTTTATGGCGGCATTGCCACGCAGGAAATCTTCGATTTGTACCGGATAGATATTTTCGCCTCCACTTATAATCACATCTTTTTTACGATCGACCAGATAAATAAAACCATCTTCATCCCTACGGGCCATATCACCGGTAAAAAGCCAGCCATCTTTAAGTATTGCTGCGGTTGCTTCCGGATCGTTGTAATAACAAGTCATTAACCCCGGTCCTTTCACCGCCAGTTCTCCAACCTCACCTTGGGGTACCGGCAAATGTGATTCATCAACAATCATCGCTTCCCAATTAAAGCCGGGTATGCCGATGGCACCTACTTTATGAATATTTTCTACCCCCAAATGTACACAGCCGGGGCCAATCGATTCGCTTAAACCATAGTTGGTATCATATTGATGATTGGGAAAATACTCTTTCCAGCGACGGATCAGGCTGGGCGGTACGGGTTGCGCCCCTATATGCATCAGCCGCCACTGGTCAAGCTGGTAATCTTGCAGTTTTATTTCTCCCCTGTCAATAGCGTCCAGTATATCCTGCGCCCAGGGAACCAGCAGCCAGACGATAGTGACCTGTTCTTCGGAAACTGCTTTTAATATCCAATGCGGTTTAACCCCACGCAGCAAAACGGCTTTGCTTCCTGCCAGCAAACTGCCAAACCAATGCATTTTGGCCCCGGTATGATAAAGCGGAGGGATTAACAGGAAATTGTCTTTGCGGGTTTGGCTATGATGGTTTTGTTCCGTCTGACAGGCTGACACCAGGCTGGTATGATTATGTAAAATTGCCTTGGGAAAACCTGTAGTTCCGGAGGAAAAATAAATAGCCGCGTTATCTTCATCGGAAAGTTTTACGGGCGGTGCTGCCGGAGAACAAGCTGCTGCCAGTTGATCATAGCTTTCCGCGAATACCGGACAGTTGTCCCCCACATAAAAGCATAGTTTCACATCCGGAATTTTATTAATTATCGATTCCATACGCCCGATAAATTCAAAACCAAAAATTACTGCATCAGCTTCTGATAAATCAAGACAATATTTAATCTCTTCAGCTGTATAGCGATAATTTAAAGGCACTGCGATGGCACCCGTCTTTAGGATGCCAAAATAAATCGGCAGCCATTCCAGGCAGTTCATCAATAGAATCGCGACCTGGTCTCCTTTTTTAATTCCCCGGCCTAAAAGCAGATTGGCAAATTGATTGGCTTTATCGTCAAACTGACGCCAGGTCATTTCACGCCTGAATTCTGCGATGGGATTGGGTTCAATCAGTTCTAACTCACGCCAGTTGAACTCATTTTTTTCCTGCAGCTCGGGGTTGATTTCAACAATACTGATCTCGTTACCGTACTCCCTGGCATTGCGGGCAAGAAATTCTGTTATTGGCATTTGGGTCATTCCTCCTTATACTACTGTACTACCATAATTTCGGATAAAATAAGCAGTTACCCTGAGAGTTTTGCATAATTTAAAAAATCGGCATTAGATGCCCCATGGCATCGCAGCTTAGCTGAATGATAATTTAAAAAATAGTTAATTATGCAAAATCCCCACGATAAATAACGAATATATCTACACTATAATTATCCTTATCAATTATCTCTAAAATGTTAAATATAATCAATGCAATAATTAATAAACCGTCGACAGATTATAGCTGCCGACGGTTTATTAACTAGTAACCCGATTTATTGTCTATCTGCACCCCGTTGTGAAAACGATCAATGTGCATTTGGGAACTTGCGTCCCATCTCTGAAGAAGTAAACCGATCTGACCCGAACTTTGTAAGTTACCCCGCCTATCAGCGGCACCAAAGGTATAACCAATAATACAAGGCGGCCGGTTTTTTTGTCAATGACCCTTTTAATAGTAATGGGGATCTGATTCATTCCCTGCCACATATCAATAACGTTTTCTACATCTACCAAGCCCCGGGTAGTATAATCTTTGGCGAAAATCAACTTGATGGCTTTAATTTTGGGTGATACGCCGGTTTGCCGGTTACGAGGGATTGATGCAACCAAAACAAAAGGTCTTCTTAATCTATGAAAGTGTTTGTGGCCTTTATGATCATAGTGATGATGACAACGGTCTTGACAATAGTTAGACATATTCAACCCTCCTTTTCATGAAGTCTAATTTATATTATTCAAACCTGATTGGAAGTGTCACAAACGTTTATTAAGTATTGATGGGAAATAAATAATAGATAATGCCAATTTGTTAATCTGATAATTAACCTCTCAATAATGCCAAAAAGACTCATTCATTGAATGAGCCTTTTAATTTGGTGCCTGGCACCAAGTTATTCAAGATATTAAGTTATTGTCTCAACCAATCTTGTAATGATAAAATTTTAAAAAAAGGGCTCTCCCGGCGGAGAACCCTTCAAACTGTCTAAAGACTTAAAGCCGCATTAATACGCTTTCCGATTGCCTTGCTCTAACCCTTATTTGCTCGCTTTGTTGATTTTAATTTAATATGACAATTACGGATTTTGGATATATACATCCACCAGGCTGAATACTTCTTCATTTAAAACCTTTTCAAATTCTGCCTGGTTCACAACTGGCCTGCGGATCATCTTCTGGATTTTTTCAACCTGTTCATCAGTATTTAATGGTTTGCCATAAAGATCAACTGCAAAGGCAGAGAAATCTCTGACAAACATATCAAACATCTGATTCATGACCTCGTCACTGATTCCTTCGATTTTGGCGCTTTCAATGATCAATTGACCGTAAGCCACCATGGTGAAGAGTTCACCCACAGCCAGCAGATAATCAAAATCTCTCATTTGTTTGGACAAATTCGGACCGGAAACCATCAGGTATTCCTTGTATGCTTCAATCTGCTCCATGTAAACTTTAACATTGGGCAAATGAGCCAGGCTATTGTAAGCAATATGATAATCATGGAATTTGGTTTTGGCATAGCCATGCGTTGTACCCTGATGGAAGAGGAAATCGTCATTGCGATCATCGATTATTCTGCCGATTTCTTCAAATTCAGCCGGCATAAACATATAGCTGGGGATAAGTTTGGCGATCAAGGCCATATTAACATGGCGGGTGCCTTCCAGTTTGGGGAAGCCTCTCAGCTCGGCGACTGCCTGCTCGAAATATATATCTTTTTCAAATCCTTTGGCGGCAATAATATCCCAGAGCAGTTCATGCACCAGTTCGCCCTGAATGGCAACTTTCATTTTCATGACGGGATTAAACAGCAGATAACGCTTGTCATTTTCATTGGCAATCCGCATATAGTCAGTTGCCCGGAGCCCAAATAATTTCATCCCCATGATTCTGAGCCAGGCATCACTGAACAACCGTTTAACATGGGCAAAGTCAGTTACTTTTTTCCCATATAGATTTCTGTGATATGCATGGTTAAGTGCTTCGTAGAATGAATGAGTCACGATCCCGGTTGCCCCGGAGCCAATATTAAATTTACAGATATTAATTGTATTTAGCATATCATCCCAGGCTTTGGGACCGCGTGACAGGATTTCGGCATCCGTAATCGGATAATCATGCAAAGCAAATTCAGCCACGAACTGCTGGTTGCAGTCAACAATATTTTTAATCAATTCATAGTTCGGGTGGGCTGAATCCACAACGAAAAACACATATTCATCAGTACCCTCGATTTTGCCGAAAACCGTTACGGTACTGGCGACATTACCGTTGCCTATGTAGTATTTGCTGCCATTGGCTACATAGGTACCGTCACCCTTGGGAGTAAGTTTCATTTCGGATGAATAGATGTCAGCCCCGTGTTCTTTTTCCGAAAGGCCGAATGCACAGAGGGCATTGTCTTTTAATTTTTTAGCTGCTTTATGTTTGGCTTCCTCATTATCGCCCAGTAATACCGGATCAAGGCCAAGGGTTGATACATGATAGGTATACCAATAGGCAGCGCCGTAGAATCCGCAAATCTCCGAGAATTCATACATTCTGTAGGTGCTGTAATACTGGTTGGGGTCAGAACCATAGCCTTTGGGGAGAAACAGCGTTTCAAATATACCCTCTTTGGTAACGAAATCCTGAAAGTCTTTACAGAATTCCTTGTCATGGTATTGTTCTTTTTGTCTGGCCAGGCCTTTGTCCTCAAACCATTGAATAGTTTTCAACATAATTTCTTTGCTTCTGGCATCCGGATAGTTTCGATCTCTGTAGTTTTTGGGATTAAGTAGAAGGTTCATAAAATAACTCCTTTCAAATGTAATTAATCTAAAATTAGAATGACACACACAATAATAAATATTCATTGCTCGAATACCACTTAATATTATAACAGAAATAATACATAACATTCGTATATTTTTTATTCGAAAGATATTTTCTCTATTTATCTGTTAAATTGAATTTATATTTATAAAATTAATTAAGTAGTCATATTTATCATTAAGTCTAATATTTATGATATACTTAGAGTCAAATAAGGTAATTAATGCCTGTCATGAATAATAATTCGGGGTCTACGATTAGGCATAAGTTGGTTTGTCCGCTTAAATCAACTATGGCTAAAGCAAAATTTATTGAATAAGGAGGATAAATATGGCTATTGTGGAATGGAAAAAAGACGGAACCGTTGCAATCATGACCATGAATAACGGAGAGAACCGGCACAATCCAGTATGGGTTGAAGCCATGCTCTCCACCTACGCTGATATTATGGCTGATCCTGAGATCAAAGCAATCGTACTTACTTCAAGCGATTCTAAAAACTTTTCTCTCGGTGTTGACACTGAATGGCTGATGAAAACCATGGGTGAGAATGATTATCCCTCAGTTGAGAATTGGCTGCATAGCAATGGTGAAGTATTCAGAACCTTTCTGATGTCACCGGTCCCGACCATTGCAGCTATTACCGGTCATGCATTTGGCAACGGAGCAATGCTGGCCGGTTCATGCGACTTCAGGTTCATGCGCTCTGATCGTGGGTATTTCTGCTTCCCGGAAATAGATCTGGGTATACAATTTGCTCCCTCCATGATCGAATGGATGAAACGTATTATGCCCTATCATTTGTTTGTAAAATTGCAATTCTCAGGTATAAAAGTTGGCGCAGCCGAACTTGAAAAATATAATGTTATCATGAAGGCCTGCGAAAATCCGGAAAAGACCGTCGAGGAAGCGGTGGCTTTTGCCAAGACATTTAACAAATCCAGGACTAGCCTGGCGGAAATGAAAAGAAGAACCTACAAGCATATTATCGACAAAATGGAAAATGAAGATGCTCAATACTATAAGTTTAATCCCGAGAGGTTAAAAGAAGGTCTGGCACCGATATTTATGTTTACCCCCTTAACATAAAGAATAATAAAAAGCGGGGGGCAGAGTTTTTAAACTTTGCTCCCCGCCTTTTTTGTATTAAAACTTAATAAATTTATAATTTGGGACATAATATGACCTAATATTTGTGACTATATTAATAAGAAGGAAGTGAGTACTATTAATATTGAATATAATCTTAACCAAGCAGGCATTATTATTCCGGAAGTCACAAAACCATTGGCTTCATATGTACCGGGTCTTATCGCCGGGGATATTGTTTATATTTCCGGGCAGCTGCCAAGCAAAGACGGAAAAATAATATATACAGGCAAGTTGGGCAAAGACCTGACCATAGAAGATGGACAGCAAGCCAGCAAGTTGGCCGTAATTAATTGCCTTGCGGTATTAAAAAGCTGTCTGACAAATTGGGATTGGTTGGAACGTATTATAAAAATCACCGGCTATATTCAAAGCGAGCAGAATTTTTTCGAGCAAGCTAAAGTATTAAACGGTGCCTCCGATTTGCTGATGCAGATTTGCGGTGAACAGGGGCAGCATGCCAGAGCCGCCATAGGGGTTAATGCGCTGCCGTTAAATGCTGCCTGTGAGATAGAAATGATTGCTAAAATTAAAGCTTAGATATAAAAAAGTCACACCAATCAATCGTGGTGTGACTTTTAAAATTTATCCTTGTCCGTTCCAGCAGTAGGTACAGATTTGATCCTTGTCGATCCCAATGGAATCCAGCATATCATGGACGTTTTGATATTTTAAGGATGAAAAATTGAGCCGCTTGCAGATACGATCCACCATGCAATGGTATTTGTCTGTAGCAGGATCGCAGTATTCCGCAAATGAATCGGGTTCCTTCCCTTCCAGGTCGATGATAGCTTTCCTGGCCACCAGATCCATTTCCGAACGGTTGCTGGAAAAGCTCAGATATTTGCAGCCGAATACCAGCGGCGGGCAGGCGGAACGAATATGAACTTCACGGGCGTTGCATTGATACAGCAGATCTACGGTTTCTCTTAATTGGGTGCCGCGGACAATCGAATCATCACAGAACAGCAGCCTTTTGTCCACAATCAGTTCGGGAACGGGCATTAGTTTCATTCTGGCGACAAGATTTCTTATTTCCTGACTCTGCGGCATAAAACTTCTCGCCCAGGTAGGCGTATATTTTATAAAGGGACGTCCGTAAGGGATTTTTGATTCATTGGAATAACCAATGGCATGTCCAATCCCCGAATCAGGAATCCCGGCTACCATATCTATATCAACATTGTCCTTTCTGGCCATAGCGGCACCATTTCGATAGCGCATAACCTCAACGTTCATTCCTTCATAGGTGGAAGAAGGATAGCCATAATAAACCCATAAGAATGCACATATCTTCATTTTATTCCGGGGTGGAGAAATCTTTTCAATTCCCTCTGGGGTAAGCAAAATAATTTCTCCGGGGCCAAGTTCATAAAGGGGCGTATATCCGAGATTGGTAAACGTACAGGATTCAAAGGTTACACAGAATGCTCCTTCCTTCTCCCCTACCAGCAGAGGCGTTCTGCCCATTTTATCCCTGGAAGCATAAATGCCTTGCGGGGTCAAAAGCAGAATGGAACAGGAGCCTTCAATCAGTTCCTGGGCTTTTAATAATCCTTCCTTAAAAGAACTTTCCTGATCAACAATTACTGATACCAATTCGGTCGGATTGATTGTGCCTTTGCTGGTTTCCAAAAAATGAATATTACGCTGGGTAAACTCATTTTCCGCGATTTCATATAAGTTATTGATTTTAGATACCGTACTGATCGCGTATTGGCCGAGATGGGATCTGATCGTCAAGGGTTGCGGTTCGGTATCGCTGATACAGCCAATGCCCATATTGCCTTTAAAACTATGCAGCTCGTTTTCAAATTTTGCTCGGAACTGCGTGTTTTCAATGTTATGAATCGATGTGTTAAAACCTTTGCCGTTCCAGATCGCCATACCGCCGGTGCTGGTTCCCAAGTGAGAATGGTAATCCGTACCGAAATATACTTCCGTAACACAATCTTCTTTAGACACGACCCCGAAAAATCCGCTCAAATCAATTACAACTCCTTAATGAAGTAAATTTAATTTAAATATCATAATTTAATATCTTTTAATTTTTATTCTCTACTAATAAGAATACATCATACGTATCCAGGCGTCCACGTCAATAGATTTCTACTAAAATAAATTCCCCTTGCAAAAATATTTAATTAGGTTGCAAAGTTTTTGCTAAAGCTATACTCCAAGATGCTTTATCAAAATAAGTTCTAAAACCTGCCGTTAAAAGAAAATGGGATTAGCGATTTTTTCTGACGATCTCGCCGCCTTGCTTTAATATGCTTTCCTCAGGAACATAGCCGCGCACCAGCGACAGGGGGTAGATCATGCTGTTTCTGCCTATGATCGTGCCTGGATTGAGCACCGAGTTGCAGCCCACCTCAACATGATCCCCGAGAAATGCCCCCACTTTCTTCATATCAGTCTTGAAAGTCATGTTATCGATACGAATATTTACCAGACTCTTGTCAGACTTCACATTTGAAGTAATGGAACCGGCACCCATGTGAGACTTGAAGCCCAGAATTGAGTCGCCTACATAGTTGTAATGCGGCACCTGTACCTGATTGAACAAGATGACATTCTTCAGTTCAGTGGAATTTCCGACTACAGCATGCTCTCCAATCACAGCTGAGCCACGAATAAATGCGCAGTGGCGTATTTCGGCATGACGGCCGACAATGCAAGGCCCATGAATATAAGCTGTGGGGGCAATTGTCGCTGTCCGTGCAATCCATACATCTTCTGCAGGATGATCGTAATCATTTTGTGGCAGGGTTTTTCCCAGTTCAAGAATAAAGGAATTTATTTTGGGAAGAACTTCCCAAGGGTACTCGCATCCGCAAAAAACATCTTTGGCTATGGTTTCCCCAAGGTCAAACAAATCTGATAATTTTATGCCGCTGGTCATATTCCACTCTTCCTTCTATTCTATTTTGTATTTTTTACAAATAAATTATAGCAGATTGCATTTAGTATAAACCGAAGACTTTCATTCTATGAAAAACACTTGACTATCGCCTTTAATTAATAATAATTTATGCAAGAGATCATTTATCTTTGAAACGAGTTTTAGTATAATTAAAAAGCAAATTTACCTAATAAAGGTTATTGATAATTGGAATAATGTAAATAAAATTTTAAAGAAATGGATGGAAAAGAACATGAATATTATAATCAGGGAAAATTATGAACAAATGAGCAAATACGCTGCAGAAATCATCGCCGGTTATGTAAAATCCAAGCCAAACTGTGTGCTTGGACTAGCAACAGGATCGACTCCCATCGGCACCTATCAGGAACTGGTCAGAATGCATAGAGATGAGGGGCTTGATTTTTCTGAGGTTAAAACATTTAACCTGGATGAATACCTGGGGGTCGGAATTGACCTGGAGAAGCCTTATCAAATGGATCAAAGCTATGCCAGATTCATGCATGAGGAACTATTAAAGCACATCAATATTAAAAGAGAAAACATCCACATACCCGATGGTCATTCAAAAGACCCCAGGAATTTTTGCCAGTGGTATGAAGAAGAAATCAAAAAGGCCGGGGGCATTGACCTGCAGCTTTTAGGGCTTGGGGGCGACGGTCATTGGGGATTCAATGAACCTGGTTCATCGCTGGGGTCAAGAACGCAAGTAGTCGCATTAACAGCACAAACCCTGGATGACAATTATGAGGCTTTCTACAAAAAAGCCAATATAAAACGCGACCAGATGCCGCATTTTGCCATTACTATGGGTATTGGAACCATATTGGATGCAAAGAATATTTTAATGATTGTAAACGGCGCCAAGAAAGCCGATATCGTTGCCAAATGTCTGGAAGGACCAATTACATCACAGATTACCGCCTCGGCTATACAACTGCATAGCGGGAATATCTCGGTCGTGCTTGATGAAGCAGCAGCTTCTAAATTAATCAATTCTGCTCATTACAAGCATGTAGAAAAAATGAAGCGTCAATACGGTTTATAAAAACCAAATGAGTTGCGGCTCATTATGGGAGGCAATGGTATCTTCACCCTGATTGCATTCTTTCCAAAGCTCAAAGATATCCATTGCCGTTTTTTCCTGGATTTCTTTTCAGGTTAAGGGGCCATGAGTTTCAAGCAATTGAACAAGATTGTTAATACCCATTAAACCCTTTCAATTGTGAATTTATAAAGAATGCCCTCAGCATGACATAATAATGAGGCTTTTTCAGTGATCTATGTCGTCCCGACGTTACATTAAAGAGAATACCGATGTTTCCCGGTCAATGGGTCGAGGCCAAAAATATTACACATCTCATTGAGAATTTGTATATTTGAAAGGCCAACATTCATAACCGTATCATTACCACCATAATAAATAGCTACCGTATCGTCCTTATTGGTTAATGCCCCGCAGCTGAACACTACATTAGGAACATGGACATAATCATTTCCTCTTACTAAACAATCACTTACACCGGGCATTAATAACGGTTTGGCACTTATACGCAGTTTACTTGGATTGGTTGGGTCTTCGAGGTTATGGAATGCCACCCCCAGCGTATAAGGATTGCCGGCCATGGTTGAACGCACCCCATGAAAGATATTTAACCACCCATATCGAGTCTTGATAGGCGGGGCGCCTGGACCAATCTTAGCCTGGAATGCACTCGGCCCATGACCGCTTCTCATGATTACATGGCCGATTTTCCATGGCCCGGCAGGATCTGGGGCGAAACCTGTACATATTTCTTCAAACGAGCCGCCGATATGGCCGGAGCCGGAAACTTCCTTATTTTTATCGTTGGGACGCAGCAAAGCCAGCCAGGTTTTATTTTTATCAGGTTCAGGAAATATCACAACATTACGCATATCTTGTTCAGATATGGAGCCATAGCGAACAACCGTCTTAAAGTCCTTCGTAATAGCCATCATAACTTTGACTCGATCAGTAATCTGTTCGTGGTAGGCGCTGTAAGTCAAAACATACAGACCGCTCCCCACCGGATTAACCCGCATATCTTCCACACCACCGGCCTCAGATTCGATAACCGAAGCAATATCGACACCTTGAGCAAATATATCATTCTCGGTGGCAGGTAATAAAAATGGTTTGCGGTCAATCTTCCAACCATTCAAACCATTATCACTTACAGCTTTTCCGATTACACTGCGACCATCAGCAATATGAGACCGAAAGAGCATTATTATTTGCGTGTTGCCGTCTGCACCCGTCAATCCTGCCATTCCTGCATTATGAACCGTGCAGGTATATAAACGAGCATCATCACCCCATATTTTATTGACGTCATGGCATGTTAATATGGGGTTGCCGGGGTAACGTAAAACCGGTTCATTAATTGTTACATTTCCCTCAAATCCATGCCACTCAACATGCGCTTGCGTGCAGCTCATTTCAATCTCCTTTATATATTTAGATTCATTTATTTGCTTACTATTATTCCTGTATTTTTCGGGGTAAAATAAGTTTATTAAATTACAATGGATAATGAAAGGAGCATCAACAATGCTAAACAAGATCAAACTAAATTTACAGGAAATCGAAGCAATGCTCTATTTCTGGCATGCTTGCAATGACAAAGAAAAGGTTTCGGAAAAATACCTTACTGATTTTTCTGCTATGCCTGGTATAAGTATTTGTTATGACAGCGAGATTAATGCCGAATCGGTCCGTAAAGTTCTGAGCGCTATCACCAATCGGGAACGACTTTCCCATATGACCAAAAGCGAAGGGCGTTTCTGGAGCAATAATATGTGGATGATGGAAGACCTTGAATTCACCGATATGATGGCCCAACCATTAAAGGTTTTAAACGTAGACTCATTGGTAGATGAACTTAAGGATTCACCCGGAAGTGACAAATATGATGAACTCGAAGTTTTTTTCACTCCTTTACATTTTGACGAGTACGTTATTAAGGGAAACAAGCTGGTAATAAACTTTTTTAAAGTTAAACCTGATGACTCCAAAGATACTGCCTATATTGGGGAAATTGAGCTCAAGGAATACATTAAGACCCGCCTGGAAGAATTAATAAAACAGGCATAAGCCTAATAAATGCACTGACGGGAACTAATTATGGAAAAATCGGGCAGGTGCTCTTTCCTCACCTGCCCTTTTTCTATAGGCGTAATGAAATATGGGGGTCATACAGGTCTTGTCTCCGGCCCGGGCGTTGTTTGTTTTAGCTAATTTTTATCTATCACTTTGAAGGCCTTGTTAGAAATACTTCTATTATCTTGGGATAGTTGCATCACATCTCATAATACAATCAAATATTATTTTAGCTACCTCTTCTCTGGTTATTGGTTTTTTCGGTTTCAATGTTTTGCCTTCATATCCGTTTACAACACCTATACTTGTCAAATAATCTACTCCATTTTTAGCATAAGAGGCTATATCTTTATTGTCCAGGAATGCA
>Ga0123334_1002425_pt1 | contig 21566 bp, 14 predicted proteins | sample BiotimSIPDNA_FD_89706 | JGI IMG/M metagenome (GOLD analysis project Ga0123334, IMG submission 89706) | Anaerobic biogas reactor microbial communites from Washington, USA - Biogas_R1 time_0 SIP DNA | ecosystem: Engineered > Bioreactor > Anaerobic > Unclassified | place: Washington, USA... | reverse complement strand
CCACTCATTTTGAGTACCACAGCATGGAAAGCAATCTGCTCAAGCTGGATATACTCGGACATGATGATCCTACGATGATAAAGATGCTTGAAGATCTCACGGGTATTGGCCCCCTGTCGATACCGCTGGACGACCCCGAGACAATGAGCCTTTTTAATTCTCCGGCCGCACTCGGTCTGCCCGAGGACGACCCGATTATCGGAAAGACGGGAACCATTGCCGTACCCGAGTTCGGCACCAACTTTACGCGGCAGCTGCTGGTCGACACTAAACCGAAGAGTTTTTCCACCCTTATAAAGCTGTCGGGTTTTTCCCACGGCACCGATGTCTGGGCCGGGAATATAAAGGATCTGGTGCTCAGCGGCATAGCCACCGTTGAGGAATGCGCGGGCTGCCGTGAGGATATAATGCTCTACCTTATATCCAAGGGAATGGAAGAAAAGCGAGCCTTTAAGTTTACGGAGGCGGTAAGAAAGGGCAAGCTGCCCAAGGGCGATCCGAACGCATGGCCCGAGGGCATAGAAGACGAGATGCGCGGGCTGGGAGTGCCCCAGTGGTATATCGATTCCTGCAAGAAGATACAGTACCTTTTTCCCAAGGCGCATGCCGCTGCCTATGTAATAATGGCCATGCGAATAGCGTGGTTCAAGGTGCACAGGCCCATAGAGTTTTACAGCGCTTATTTTTCGGTGCGGGCAAAGGTTTTCGATCTCGATACCATGACCTGCGGTGCGGATAAAATAAAAGCGAGGATCACCGAGCTCTCGTCGCGTCAGGATCTTAAACAGAACGAAAAGGACGAAATCGTCGTTCTTGAGGTTTGCTATGAGTTTTATATGCGCGGCTTCTCCTTTGCCGGGATAGATATCTACAGATCGGATCCGGTCAGGTTTCTTATCGACTCAGACAAGCTGCTGCCGCCGTTTATAGCGGTGTCGGGTCTCGGGGAAGCCGCCGCGCGTGATATCGCGGCCCACACAGACCGGGAGTTCACATCGATAGATGAATTCGCGCAGGCCTGTCCGAAGGTATCGCGCGCCAATATAGAGCAGCTGAAAAAGGCGGGAGCTTTCGGAAACCTACCGGAAAGCGCGCAGATGTCACTGTTTTAAGCCGGCGAGCGCTCCGGCGGATTATATCCGCGTCAGGCGGGGCGCATTGAATTGCGCTTATCGATTGTGCTATAATAGAAAAAGAAGATTGTGTTATTGTATTCCTTAAGGAGGCGCGAATATGGCCTATAAACTAAGCCCTATATCAGTTCGTGTTGCGCAGATGCGCAAGAAGTACAGAGAAACCAAACCGGAGATTTGCGTGGCCCGGTATAAGATTATAACGGAATTTTATATGGATCCCGAAAATCAAAAGCTCAGCGGAATTTTAAAGCGTGCAAAGGCTCTCAGAGCAATACTGCAGAATATCCCAGTTCGCATTGATGAGGGAGAGGTAGTCGTCGGCGCTCAGAGCGCCAAATACCGCGCTGCGGCGCTGTATCCCGAAAACAGCGTGAACTGGCTCATCGAGGAGATAAAAAGCCGCTATATTTCCACTCGCGACATAGACGCCTATATTATCTCCGAAGAGGACAGAGAATACGTACTGAATACCGCGGATTTCTGGCGCCATGAGTGCATGAGCGGCAAGTTTGACGCGTACATGCCTGACGGATTTTACCCGCATATGGGCAACGGAATCAGCATGTTCGGACCGAGGGACAATACGCAGAGCCCGGTCGGACATTTCACGGCCGGCTTCATGACGGCTACTCATAAAGGATTTGGGGCGATCCGCGAAGAGGCTCTGGCAAAGGTCAGGGAGCTTGAGGAAAACGGCATTTTCGGCACATCTATAAATCAGTATAACTTCTACCGCTCAGTAGCTATCGTGTGCGAAGGCATAATATGCCTCACTAAGAGATATGCCGCGCTGGCCGCGCAGAAAGCCGCCGAAGAAAAAGACCCGGACCGCAAGGCCGAGCTGGAGATGATGGCGGAGTCACTGAACTGGACCGTGGAGAAACCGGCCAGAACATTCTACGAGGCCGTTCAGTGTATCTTCATGTACCAGACCGCTATGTGTCTTGACGCCTGCATGCACGGCATCAGCTTCGGGCGCGTTGACCAGTACTTAGGCGAGTATTACGCTGCCGACATAGAGGCGGGCCGCATAACGCCGGAGTACGCGCAGGAGATCATGGACCTTTTTTACCTCAAGGTCGCCGAGATGAATAAGCCCTGGAGCTATGGCGCCACACAGTCAAACCCCGGCTATACAAGCGGGCAGCTTATGACCATGGGAGGCGTGGATAAAGACGGCAACGACGCCTCGAACCCGGTAACCTTCATGATGCTGCAGGCGAGCGGAAGGCTGCTTCTGCACGATCCCCCGCAAGCGCTGCGCATTCACAAGAATACGCCCGTCGAGCTTTGGGAGGCCGCGATCGAGACGACCAAGCTGGCCGGAGGCGTTCCCACGTTTGAAAACGACGATGTTATTATTCCGGCACTCATGAGCAGGGGTCTCTCGCTTGAGTCCGCGCGAAACTATACCCTTATCGGCTGTGTCGAGCCCGCGGGCTGCGGAGACGAATGGCCGGCCTGCGGCGGCACCGGGACCGAAACCTACTGGAATATGGCCAACGCGCTGGTACTCGCTATAAACGACGGTTATAATCCCATGCCCGGACGTTACGGGCAGCCTCCGAACCCGGAGCGCTGCGGCCTGCCCACCGGCAAGCTCGGCGATATGAAAACCTTTGACGAGGTTCTCGAGGCATACAAAAAGCAGGTAGAGTTCTTTGTCAAATGGCACGCGAACTGCATCAACGCTTTTGAGTACGTTGCCCGCGAGCAGCTCCCTCTGCCTATGGTTTCCTGTACGGTCGACGGCTGCATGGAAAAGGGCATGGATGTTATGTACGGCGGGGCACGCTACAACTCTACCGGAATAGCCGGTATCGCGATAGGCAATGCCGCGGATTCCCTGCATATGATTAAGCATTTGGTGTTCGACACCAAAAAGTGTACCGGCGCGCAGCTGCTTGAGGCGCTGCTCAACAACTGGAAGGGCTATGAAGAGCTTCGCGACTATATCGTCAACGAGGCTCCGCATTACGGAAACGGCATAGCGGAGGTAGACCGATACGCCGGCTGGGCGGCCAAGGTCTTTGCCGACAGCGTCAATGCGTGCACGGGTCCCAGAGGGCGCTTCAGCGCGGGTCTGTACCCGGTCACCACAAACGTAATTTTCGGAAGGATGACAATAGCGACTCCCGACGGCCGCCGTGCCGGCGAGCCCTTGTCAGACGGTATTTCGGCCGTGCAGGGTATGGACATAAGCGGCCCGACAAATATCCTCCATTCGGTTTCGAAGATCGTTCAGACCGACTTCCCCAACGGCACGCTTTTCAACATGAAATTCCACCCGACTTCCATGAGCGGCGAGGAGGGCTTTATTAAGCTTTCACAGCTTATACAGACCTATTTCGCCATGGGCGGCATGGAGATTCAGATCAATATAATAGGCGCTGATACGCTGCGCAAGGCTCAGGTCGAACCTGAGGCGTATAAAGACCTTATAGTTCGAGTGGCAGGCTTCTCCGCTTATTTTGTGGAGCTTCATATCGACGGGCAAAACGATCTCATCCGCCGCACCGAGCTGGCGCTGTAGCGTATCGGGCGGCTAAACAATCGAATACCTATGAAAGAACGGCGTTGTCACTATAATGACAGCGCCGTTTTTTAAATTTCGCGTGATATATCTATGTGTTTTTGTCGACTGTCTTCATTTCCTTGAGATTCCCGCTTTTTTTGCTCCGCTCATTAAGCTCGCCGTACACTTCGTCTATCGTAATGCCCTCGTTAACCATCAGCACGGCGATATGGTAAAGAAGATCGGCGATTTCATATATGGTTCCGCTGTGGTCGCCGCCTTTGGCGGCGATTATGGTTTCGGCGCATTCCTCGCCGATCTTTTTAAGTATTTTATCGGTGCCCTGATCGAAAAGATAGCGCGTATAGGAGCCCTCTGCAGGGTGACTGCGGCGCTCCATGGCGGCCTCGTACTGCAATCTGAACTCGTCCCGCATAGCTTCGCTTAAACCTCCAATTCCCTGAAAAAACAACTTTTTTCGCCTGTGTGGCATGTGGGGCCGTCCGGCCTGCAAAGAAAGAGGAAAGTGTCCTCGTCGCAGTCATACAGTATTTTCTCCGTATGCAGAAAATTGCCCGAGGTCTCGCCCTTGTTCCAGAGCCTTTTTCTGCTGCGGCTGTAAAACCATGCGGTTTTCGTATTGAGCGTGAGGTTTAAGGCCTCTTCGTTTGTATAACCGAGCATCAGGACCTCGCGGGTAGCTGAGTCTTGTATAATGACCGGCACAAGACCGGATTTAAGAAAAAAGCGCGACAGATCGACCATACCGTATAAGCCTCCTAAACTGCCTGCATCAGTCTTTACACTGATATATAGCCTCGCGAAGATCAACGGCGCCGGAATACCAGGCCTTGCCGACGATGGCGCTGTCAATACCGAGCTCCCGGAGCCTGAGCAGATCATCAAGCGAGGAGACTCCGCCGCTTGCGGTAAGAGAGCACTTGAGCTCCGCGCGCAGGCGTTTGAGCGTATCAAAGGGAGGCCCCGAGAGCATCCCGTCCGTATCGATATCGGTGAAGATAATTGTACGCACTCCGAGGTTTTCCATTGAGACCGCGAACTCTACGGCATTCCTGCCGGTGCCCTCGGTCCAGCCGTGCGTACGTACAAGGCCGCCCTTAGCGTCTACGCCTACCGCTATGCGATCACCGTATTTTTCGGCCGCTATCCGGACAAATTCCGGATCGGAGACCGCGGCCGAACCGATAACGGCTCTTTTTACACCCAGAGCGAAGACAGCCTCAACGTCCCGCATACAGCGTATACCTCCGCCGAGTTCAACCGCGGCCTTCGAGCAGGCGCAGATTTCGGCAACCGTTCCGGCGTTCTTGCGAACGCCGTCGCGCGCCCCGTCAAGATCCACAACGTGTATCATCTGCGCGCCGCAATCGGAAAAGAGCCTTGCTGTGTCCGCGGCGCTTTCGGCCACACTGTGTACTGTATTGTAATCGCCTCTGTACAGGCGCACTACGCTGTTGTCTTTGAGATCGATGGCCGGGAGTATGTTCATGAGAGGACACCCTTCGTTGAAGCCACGGAAGATCCGCTGATTTCGCAGCAGTATCTGAGCGCGGTTCCCAGCGCTTTAAAAAGCGCTTCGGTCACATGGTGCGAGTTATCGCCGTATTCGGCTTTCATATGCAGCGTAACGGCCGCGTTTACGGCAAAAGCGCGCATGAATTCGGGTGTAAGGCATACATCATAGCCGCCGACAAATTCCTGAGGCATAGGCGCGTCATAACGCAGAAAAGCCCTGCCGCCCACATCCAAAGCTGCGGAGCAAAGCGCTTCGTCCATAGGGATTTGGCAGCTCCAGTAGCGGCGGATTCCCTTCCTGTCGCCCAGAGCTTCCGCCAGAGCCCGCCCGATGACTATGCCGACGTCCTCGACCGTGTGGTGGGCATCGACGTCAAGATCGCCGGAGGCGGTCAGCCTCGCCCCGAAGCCCGCGTAAAAAAACAAAGCGGTGAGCATATGATCAAAAAAGCCAAGTCCCGTTTCGACTGACACATCTCCGCCGTCCAGGTTTAAAGACAGTGAAATGCGCGTCTCTTTGGTAATCCGTTCAATATCGGCAGTTCTCATATGAATCTCCGTTCTTTCTTCGGATTATTGCCGCGGCAGTCATTTTTCTCGCGCGGTATCCGTGTTCATTCTCGCGGCAACGGACGCGGCGTGAGCCGTTAGACCTTCTGCGCGCGCAAGGCGGATAATGTCGTCCGCGACGGCGAGAATACCCTCGCGGGTATATTCTATTATGCTGGTTTTTTTAATGAAGCTTTCCGCGGAAAGAGGTGAGAAGAACCTGGCCGTGCCCGAGGTCGGAAGCACGTGTGACGGGCCGGCCATATAGTCTCCGAGCGGCTCGGGCGAGTGCGGACCGAGGAATATGGCTCCGGCGTTGGTTATCATAGGGAGCAGAGCGCGCGGGTTTTCCGTCATTATCTCACAGTGCTCCGGCGCGGCCTCGTCGGCAATGCGGGCCGCGTCTTCGGGAGTGCCGCATATTATAATAGCGCCCTGCTCGGCCAGAGACTGCCTTATTATTTCTCTTCTTTCAAGCGGTTCGCTTTGCGCTTTAAGCTGCTCTATTACCTTATCGGATAGTGCCTTAGAGGTTGTTACCAAAACAGAGGCCGCAAGAGCGTCATGCTCGGCCTGACTGAGCATGTCTGCGGCAATGTATACCGGATCCGCGGTATCGTCCGCGATAATGAGCACCTCCGAAGGGCCTGCGACCATATCTATGTCCACCTCGCCGAAGGCAAGCCTCTTGGCTGCCGCGACATAAGCGTTTCCGGGTCCGACCAGTTTATCGACGCGCGGCACGAAGCCCGCGCCGTAGGTAAGGGCTGCGACGGCCTGCGCGCCGCCGAGGGCGATAAGCCTGTCCGCGCCGGCAACGTAAGCCGCTGCCATCACGGCGATATTTAAATTTTTCGTAGGCGGAGTCACGACTATTACCTCGCCGACGCCCGCGACCTTAGCGGGGATAACGTTCATAAGTACCGTGGACGGGTATGCCGCAGCTCCGCCGGGCACATACACCCCGACCCGGTGTAAGCCGCGTACCGTCTGACCGAGTATGCCGCCGGGCACCTGCCACTCGGCGCTTTTCGGAAGCAGCCGGCTTTGATAATCCCGTATATTCTCCGCCGCCCGCCGTATGGCGCTCAATAGCTCCGCCGGACAGCTCGCGGCGGCGGCTTCCAGCTCCGTGCGGGTAAGCTCGAAAGGTTCCGCGCGGTCAAATCTCAGGGAATATTCAACGACTGCCTGCCAGCCGTTTTTGCGGACATTATTCATTATATCGGCGGCCGCCGCGGATATCTCGGCGTTTTTTTCGGCGCTGCGCGCGCGGAGCGCCGATATTACCGAGGAGGCGTTGTCTCGTGATGCTTTTGTAACCGTGATCATGTAAGGGCCTCCCTGCATTTTTCGACAAAACCCAGAAGCTCGTTTTTATAAAGCTTCATAGCCGCCGTGTTAACGATAAGTCGGGCTGATATATCCGCGACGGTGTCGATGATCTCCAAACCGTTCGCACGCAGCGTGCTGCCGGTTTCCACGATGTCGATAATTCCGTCCGCCAGTCCCAGTACGGGGGCCAGCTCAACCGAACCCTCGATTTTTATTACGTTTACGTCCATGCCGCGGGAGCGGAAATATTCCATTGCGACCTTCGGATATTTTGAGGCTATTGTGCGTGTCTTCCAGCCGTTTAAGAAATCCGTCCCGGCAGGGGCGGCCAGCGCGAAACGGCAGCGTCCGAACCCGAGATCGAGCACCTCGTAAAAAGAACCGCCGCTCTCCATAATGGTATCCTTGCCGACGATTCCCATCGCGCATACGCCGTGTTCAACATAAGTAATGACATCCGGGGCTTTAGCGAGCACTACGGATAAACCGAGTTCCGAAACGGGCACGACGAGTTTTCTGCCGGGCTTTCTTACCGCAGAGCAGTCGGCGCCGAGTTTTTCAAACAGTGAGGACGACTCTTCCAGAAGGCGTCCCTTGGTTATGGCGATTTTCAGATTGTCACTCATTGACATACACCTCCGAAATGCCGCCTTTTGATACATGGAGCACGCGGTCAGCGGCTTTCCGGCGGGCTAAAGCAAGCGTCGGCCCGAGCTCCGTAAACGTTGAAAGCTCGGCCGTTCCCGGGGGGAGAGTCGATAAGAGTTCTACGGCGCTGTCAAGACAACCGTCGTCGTAATATATCAGAGTATCGGTGCCGGGCAGAGCCCTGGAGGGAAGGCAGGCCGCGAGTGTGTCGGCGTATACCGCGAAACCGATGGAGAGAAGCTCGCAGCCGAAATCGGACAGCAGACCGTCATATCTGCCGCCTGCGAGCACCGCGGAACCCGCTCCGGTGCAATAGCCGCGGAATACCAGGCCGCTGTAATATCCCAGATGCTGAACAAGACCCAGGTCAAAACGAAGGCGTCCGCCGCGCTTTCCCGGGGAGATCTCGTTATATATATCCCTAAGGCGCTTTACCGCGAAGTGCGCTCTTTCGCCTACGGCGAGAGCCTCGGCTTCGTCGAGCGTTTCCTCGCCTCCGAAAAGATAGGGCAGGCGCCGAAGCGCCCGGGCCGCGGGACCGGAGTAATCTTTCAGCAGCCCGTCGAGGAGCGCGAAGTTTTTTGATTCTATGCAGTGGCGAAGCTCCTCGGTGCGCTCCCGACCGAGATTAAGCTCATCCGCGAGACCTCCGAAATAATCAACATGGCCAAGCTCGATATAAAAATCCGGGGCTTCCGCCGCCGCCAGAGCGTCTGCAGCCATGGCAACCGCCTCAATATCACCCCTGAGCCCGTCAGCTCCGATAAGCTCTATTCCGCACTGGGCAATTTCACAGGTTGCGCCCCTGTGCTCGGCTTCGGAACGAAATACGGCCTGATCATAGCAAAGTCGAACCGGATAAACTGCGTCTTTAAGGTGCGTTGCTACGACGCGGGCTATCGGAGCGGTGCAGTCGGGCCGCATGACAAGCAGACGACCGCTTCTGTCCACCAGTTTAAACATCGATTCCTGAGGAATCGGATCCTCCGCCCTGACGAAAAGGTCATAGAATTCAAAACCGGGAGTCATTACTTCGCAGTACGAACGAGAGGCGAAGAGGCTCATGAGCGCGCCGCGGATCCGGCGTCTGTCCGTGCACTCGGAGAACAGGCTGTCTCTTGTGCCGTCGGGAGTATTGATTTTTCCGAAATTCACGCGCATCACCTCTTTTTCGGACAGTATATCAGCCAATGAATTTATATGCAAGGATATTCGGATACCGAAAAAACCGAAAAGCGTCCCATATTCCGAGTATTTGGCATAAGTCCGACACCCGAAGAAATAGCGCCGTTTGATTCGACGGCGGCCGGGAAACAATGCTCCCGGCCGCCGTTTTTTTTGATAAATCGACAGCGCTATTCCGTGCGAAGGGCCACTACCGGGTCCTTTCGCGCCGCGATTCGGGATGGTATAAGACCGGAGATCAAAGTAAGGACGATACTGATTAAAACAAGGGCGAGCGCTCCGGACAGCGGAAGCTGGGCTATGCCCGAAACCCCGGTAAGGTTCTTAACTATCGCACTGGCGGGTATGCACAGCAGAGCAGCCAGAATAATGCCGATGGCTCCGGAAGTGAAACCGATTATCATTGTCTCGGCGTTGAAAACGCGGGAGATATCCCTCTTGGAAGCTCCGATGGAGCGTAAAATACCGATTTCTTTAGTGCGTTCCAATACGCTGATATATGTTATAACCCCGATCATGATCGACGATACGACCAGCGATATGGAAACAAAAGCGATGAGGACATACGAAATTATATTGATAATGGTTGTTATGGAAGAAATCAGAAGGCCCACATAGTCTGTATACCTGATGACTAAATCCTCTCTGCCCTGTGCCGACATTTTTTCGTTGTATTCCGCTATTTTCTCGGTGATGGAGTCCTTGTCCCTGAAGGTTCTGGCGTATATGTTCACCGATGCCGGCTTATCGAGGTCGGAAACGCCCAGAAGAGCGAGGTTTTCCTCAAGAGTCGACTCTGAAACGCCGGCCGACATATTTTCATCGTAGAGCGCGGCAAGACTTGCCTCGTCTGAGGCCGCTACCCGTGCGTCGAACGCCGCGGCCAGTTCCTCGGATGTCATAGAGCTCACGGCCTGCTCAAAGGACTCGGCATATGAAGAGCGTATATCCTCGCTCAGGCCCGTCTCGATAAAGCGAAAAAGGTTTTCATCAGTCATGGAAGCAATGTATGAGGCCGCCGATTCTTCGTCCACCCCCATACGGGCGGCATAGCCCTTTATAAAAAGCTGCTCGGCCTTTTCGCGGGTCATACCGTTCATAACCTCTGCGACCTTATCGTTTATCTCCTTCTGCGTGGGTACCGAGCCGATACGGGCAAATATAGCAGCTTTTTCGGTGACTGTGAGAGTTTTGGCGAAGTCTGAAAATTCCGCGGCTTTTTCGGAGTCTGTCAGAACTGTCGAAGACGAGTCCGCAAAGGGAAGTCCGGTAAAGACGTCGGTGGCTTTATCGTTTTGCTGCTCTTTGACTATCTTGCGTTCGTTTATGGTCTCGACAACATGCCTTACAAGATCGCCCGTATAGCCGACGGCACCGGTTACGGCAGTCGCGACCGCGTTCTCGCCGGGGCGGATTATACCCACAACGCTCAGCTGCCCGGCGCTGTCAATAAGATAGGTCATGTAGTCGGCGTTTATGCTGTTATCCGTCCAGGTGCCGGTCTCGGAGTGATAAACATAGTAATCTGTAGGTAAAACCAGCTTATAGGTCGTACCGAGCAGCTCCTCGTAAGTCCAGGATTCGGTTTTCGGCTCGATTTTTTTGCCGGCGAGCGCGGCCTGCAGCATTTCCTGAACTTCGCTTTGATCCATAAGACCCAGCGAATAGAGAAATATATCGCTGATCTCGTTGTTTTCATCCACTATCAGCACGACCTCGTCGTAAGACGAAGGCCACCGGCCGGCAATCAGGTCAAACTGCGACTCGAGCAGTTCCTTATCGTCTATGAGCTCCGTCCATATGTCGAATCCGGACGAAATCCCCATTATTGAGGACACCGGGCTGGCGGACAGCGTGTCTGTGTTGTAAAAGGTTGACATAAGATTGTCGATAACCGGGCTGGGATTGACCTTAACAATGCCGTTTGACGTATCGGAAGCGTAGATATTTAAGGTTGTACCATATTTGTACTGGATGCTGCCGATATATTCGCTCATACCGCTCTCTTCGCTCTGCACATACTCCAAAAACGCCTGAAGATTGTTGGTTTTGGTGTCTATGGAGAGCATTGTGTCGAACATATCGGCCATGTAAGAGCCGGAATAAACGGCATCGCGGTCATGCGAGATCTCGCCGTCCTGATCTTCCCGCATGGATGAGAGAATGCCGGCCATGTCCACTGTTTCAGCGGATATGGTGATGGGGTAGGCGGAAAGAGTGTCGCTCTGAATGCGGTCTATATACTTTTGAATACCGTTTGACAGCGAGAGGATAAGAGCAATGCCGATGATGCCTATACTGCCCGCGAAGGCGGTCATAAAGGTGCGTGTCTTTTTGGTCATCAGGTTATTGAGCGATAACGTCAGCGCCGTGTAAAAAGACATGGACTTCTTTTTCGCGGTTTTAGGGGCGTTTAAACCGCCGGCAACGGAAGGTTCGTTCGGCGCTTCGGAGCCGTCGAACGGATCGGTATCGCCCGTAACAAGCCCGTCGAGAAGCCGGACGATGCGGGTTGAATAGTGTTCGGCAAGCTCAGAATTGTGCGTGACCATAATAACGAGCCGATCTGCCGAGATCTCTTTGAGAATATCAAGCACCTGTGTGCTGGTTTCGGTGTCAAGTGCGCCCGTAGGTTCGTCGGCGAGCAGAATTTCAGGGTCGTTGACAAGGGCGCGCGCTATGGCAACGCGCTGCATCTGTCCTCCCGAAAGCTGATTCGGATTTTTTTTAAGCTGATCGCCCAGACCGACCCTTTCAAGAGCGGCGGCGGCTTTCCGCCTGCGCTCCGCTTTAGACACTCCGGACAGGGTCAGCGCCAGCTCGACGTTAACAAGTACCGTCTGATGGGGTATAAGATTATAGTTTTGAAATACGAAGCCCACCGAGTTGTTCCGGTAAGCATCCCAGTCGGGGTCGCGGTACCGGCTTGTGGAGACTCCGTTTACTATAAGATCGCCCTGTGTATACTGGTCAAGACCGCCGATTATGTTCAGCAGCGTGGTCTTTCCGCAGCCCGAGGGGCCCAGCACGGATACGAACTCGCTTTTTCTGAATATAAGGTCGATGCCGCGAAGAGCCCTGACCGTTCCGTTACCCACAGGGTATTCCTTGGTGATTCCTTTAAGTGTAAGCAATATAATTCAGGTTCCTTTCTTGTTATCGCGGTAAATGTTTTGCGTTGTGATTTAACCCTATCAGCCGCTGAAATTCCATCTGCGGTAATATTGAGCGCAGCGGAATGTGTTCATCAGCCGGGAAAGATCATCAGGCAGGGCCGAGGTCAGTTCCCCGTTTAGTAAATAGCGGTTTGTGGAATGGACAAGAGGAGTCTGTGCCATAACCTCGCTCGCCAGTTTCATATAAGCGTCGCCTCCCCAGCCGCATTCCGAGAAAAGCTGATTCATCAAAAAGCAGGGGCTTATTGCCGGGCCTTCGCCCACAAACTGTTTTTTGAGTACCGAGCGGGCGGCTTCGTTGGCATGAATGATGTAAGGTGTGCCGTAGTAATTGAAAAAGCCTTCTTCCTTGTCAAAATCCAGATCGAGCCCCATGGCGTTATAAACGCTGTTGCCGTAACCCATCCATGGGTTGTGATCGCCGAATACCAAAAAAACGATCGGGTCATCGCTCGAATCTATATATTCGGCGGTGGAGCACACGTTCTTCACGGTGTTTTCTATACCGCCGAAGTAGTTGTTAAGTATATTCATTTCAGCCGCGGTAAAACCTTCGCTCTCAACGTAATCTTTATCGTAATAGTTGTACTCGTCCGAATACGGGCCGTGATTTTGATAGGTTACCGAGAAGCTGAAATACGGACGGTCGGAAGAAGCGCGGTGATCTTCATAAAGACGTATTATCTCGGGGAAAAGAATGTCGTCGCCCGCGATGCCGCCGGAGAGCCCGTAGTAAAGGTCTTCGTAATAATGAAATGTGTCGAAGCCGAGATATTCGTTTACGTTGACTCTGTTATAAAACCATCCGTAGCAGGGATGGCTCCCTTCGCAGTAATAACCCTGAGCGCCGAGATATCGGACATAGGAGTTTACGTTGCTTCTGTAATCGCTGTTAATCGTGTTGCCCGTTAGGAAAGCCCATTCCGTTTCCACCGTGCCGCCCGCGAACACGTCTGTGATCAGTTCTCCCGAAACAGAGTTCTCGGCAAGCTCATGAAACGGTTCATAAATATCCTCTGTGAAACTCAGAAGGCTCTTATACTTTGAAAAGTCGTTGAACGCTTCCAGCTGAACGACTATGAAAGAAATGCGCTCTTTCTCCGGTATTGATTCGTTAATACGGCGAGCCAGTTCGTTTCGGGCCGCGGTCTCATCGTAGCCCTCGGGCGGTTTTACTTTTGCCGACTTGATGCTGTTGATAAACGGGTAGACAAAGCCGCGGGATACGTATTGCCCGGTTGCCGACCAGCGCGACACCAGTTCGTAATTCTCGGTCATATTATAAACCGAAGGATTTATATATACCGTTGAGTAAGCGAAAACACCGAGGCAGATTATTACCACAACGGATATAAGCCTGACTCTGGGGGAACCGATGCGGCTTCTGACCAGTATAGCCGAGCCGATAACCGCGAGTATGCATAAAGCGAAGGCAAGATATATCTTCCATGTAAACTGGATTTCATAGCGGCCGAGCATATTGTTGGTTTCCGAGATAAGCTTAAGGTCCGCGGCGAGAAGAGGGTCGTTTCGCATCTCAAGCTTAAAATAGTTTATAAGTGAAAAAACCATGGTTATAAGGGATGAAAACGCGAAGCTCAGCCAGACCCGGTTAAAAATGAAATACAACAGAAATACAAGAGCCGCCACGGGCAGAATATTAAGGACGGGTATGAGCGGTATCGAAAAATAAGTCATAAACATTTGCAGAAGGTATCTTGAAGCGCCGAAATACATGCTTATCAGACCGAGTCCCACGCCGAGCCCCAGAAGAGCTAAAAAGGTGTAAACGCCGAATACAAAGCGGTATACCCGGCATTTTTTCGTGTTTTCGAAAACGCGTCCGTGCCATGCGCGCAGAGTATCGGCGCCCGTGCGTATCTGCGAATAAGGTCCGTCAAGCACCAACGTCGGTTTATAGGATTTTAAAGCGCGCCGGTATAGCGCGCTGAGGTCTTCATACGGGGAATACTTCCCATCGACAAGATCGAAAGACGGGGCAATAATCACGGTGTTCAGCTGCTCGCCGAGAGGGCGCAGCACAGGCTCGGGCCATCGGCTTAACCATAGGTTTCGCTGTTCCGGGAAAAAGTTATAAACTTTCCGAAGACGCTTTTTCCAGAACCCGGCCGCTCTTCCGAGCGGGTCATTAACACCTCTGAGAAAGCGCCAGCGGCGGTCGAAATATTTCTCCTCCCGAACGAGACCGAAAATATTCAGAATTTCGATAAAAAGGCGGGCGGGGAGATATTTAATAAGAGCCGGCCGGCGTAAAAGACAATAAAAGTAAAAGCTTATATCCAGCCTCTCGGTAAAGGCGGTTCTGTCAAAGAATATAAAATTCATGAGCTACCCCTTCGGTTTGTAATCTAAAACATTATAGTACATCGCGATTTTTCAAACAATCACATTTTTGTAAACAAAGCGGTTTGCACTCTGTTATGCATGTAAATATGATCCCGATCGCCAAAGGCAACCGGGATCATTCGTCGGATTTATAAGAGCTGCTACAGCAGTTTCCAGATGAGCAGGCAAAAGCCGATAAAGGCAGCTCCCGCGGCACCGAATACCGCAACGATCAGCAGAGCGGATTTAAGCGCTGCGAAGCGGTAGGCCCTCGCCTCCTCACGGGAGAGCTTCTCGGACGGATTACACTCTTGCCCGGTTCGCGGAGCTTTGTGAGAATACCAGGGCATACCGTCTACATTCATTGGCGCGATAACGCGCCCGTCATCCTCAAAGGATGGTTTCTTCGGTTTTCTTTCTCTCATTTAAAGCACCGCTGTCACGGTCCCGGCGCAGGGCTTTCTCGGCGCGTTCCTGTTCTTCTTTGCCGTTGTAGAGGTGGCAGGCGCACCAGTGCTCGGGTTCTATCTCGCGCCACTCGGGCACAGCGCATCTGCAAATATCCATGCATCTGTCGCAGCGTGTGTGAAATTTGCAGCCCGTCGGCGGGTTTACGGGCGACGGCAGACTGCCCTGGAGCACTATCCTGTTCACCTTCGCGTCCGGGTCGGGTACGGGTATAGCCGAAAAGAGCGCGACCGTATACGGGTGCAGAGGATGCTTAAAGACGCTGTCGGTCGGCGCGTACTCGACGAGATTGCCGAGGTACATGACTCCTACGGTGTCCGATATGTGCTCGACTACGGACAGGTCGTGGGATATGAACAGATATGTGAATCCGAAGTTTTTCTGCAGCTGTTTGAGAAGGTTTATTATCTGGGCCTGAATTGATACATCAAGCGCCGATACCGGCTCGTCGCAGACAATGAATTCCGGATTGAGCGCGAGCGCGCGGGCGATGCAGATGCGCTGTCTTTGACCGCCGGAGAACTCGTGGGGATAGCGGTCCTTGTGGTACTCCTGAAGCCCGCAGGCGCGCATGACACGGGATATATAGTCGTCGAACTCCTCGGGAGGAACTATGTTGTGCTCGCGCACGGCCTCTCCGATAATCTCTCCGACGGGTATACGGGGCGACAGGCTCGAGTAGGGATCCTGAAAGATAATCTGTATTTCCGGCCGCATGAGGCGCAGTTCCTCGCGGGAGAGGGCAAATATGTCCCTGCCGCCGATTTTAACCTCGCCGGACGTCCTGTCGATCAGGCGAAGAATCGTTCTTCCTACGGTTGTTTTACCGCAGCCGGATTCTCCCACCAGTCCCATCGTCTGTCCGCGCTTGATTTTGAATGAAACACCGTCTACGGCGCGGACATGGCCTATGGTGCGCCTGAAGAAGCTGGATTTAATGGGGAACCATTTGACGAGGTTATTGACCTCGACGAGGTATTCGCTTTCCTGCTCGGGAGCAGTCTTCACATTTTCGTTCATTTCAGCTCCTCCACATTCACCGATTTCGGGTACTCAATTACAATTCCCTCGTCCTCATGTCTCCAGCAGGCGGCGTAATGCGTGTCGCTCAGCTTGATCATCGGGGGATAGACGCCCTGACATTTTTCTATGCTTTGTTCGCAGCGGTCGCGAAAATAGCAGTAATCGGGCATATTTACGGGGTTCGGAACATTTCCGGGGATGTTGTAGAGCGCCTCGACCTTTTTGCCGACTACGGGTTTGGATTCCATCAGGCCTATAGTGTACGGGTGACAGGGGCGATGGAACACCTCCTCGGTAGTACCGCGCTCTACAACGCGTCCGGCGTACATGACAACGACATAATCGGCCATGTTTGCGATTACGCCCAGGTCGTGCGTTATGAGCATTATAGAGCTGTTTATTTTCTCCTTGAGGTCTTTTAGCAGGTCGAGTATCTGTGCCTGGATCGTGACGTCCAGTGCGGTCGTCGGTTCGTCGGCTATTATGAGTTCCGGCGAACAGGCCAGAGCCATGGCTATCATAACCCTTTGCCTCATGCCGCCGGAGAGCTCATGCGGAAACATTTTATAAACGCCCTCCGCATTTGCTATGCCGACCATGCTTATCATTTCGATGGAGCGGGCCTTTGCCTGCTCCTTTGTCATGCCGGGATTGTGGAGCAATAAAACCTCGTCTATCTGATATCCGCACCGGAACACGGGGTTGAGGCTTGTCATCGGCTCCTGAAATATCATTGAAATCTTGTTGCCGCGAATCTTCATCATTTCGGTGGTAGGTGTGTTGACGATATTGTAAGCCTTTCCGCCGCCCATGTTGAAGCGTATCTCGCCGCCGACCGTCTGGCCCTGAGGCCTTTGCAGAAGCTGCATAAGCGATAGACTCATAACGCTCTTGCCGCAGCCGGATTCGCCGACTATACCGACGGTGGATCTTTTGGGCACGTTGAAGCTGACGCCGTCCACGGCGCGAACAACTCCCACATCCGTGAAAAAGTAAGAGCAGATGTTGTCAAACTCGACGACGTTCGACTCATCGCGCATTTTGGTCGTGTATATCGAAGGATCCGCCGACTTGGCCGCACGCTGCTTTTCCAGGTGCATTGTGAGCTTTCTGTTGAATTTGGTTATCCTTCTTGACTCTTTACCGGAGATATAGGACGCGCCTTTACGTTTTTTTGACATATTCCATACCTCCCTTTACTGCTTCATCTTCGGGTCATAGGCGTCACGCAGGCCGTCTCCCACGAAGTTGAAGGCGATGACCGCCAGACATATGAGAAGGCCTATGGGAATCCAGATGTATGTGTAGCGTATCATATCCTCGGAAGAACCCGTTACCGAGTTTATCATGTTGCCCCAGGTCGCCAGCGGATGCTTAACGCCCAGACCGAGGAAGGACAAAGTGGACTCCGTTATGATGACCGAGCCGAGGCCCATTGTGGCCGATACGATCAGCTGCGGCATTACGTTCGGCACAAGATGGCGGAAGATCCGCTTGTTCGCGCGCATGCCGGTGGCTTCCTCCGCGACCATGAACTCCTGCTCGCGCAAAGAAAGAATCTGGCCGCGAACGAGACGCGCAACGCCGGCCCATCCCAAAAAGCCCAGTATTGCCATCAGCCATATTAGCCTTACATAAGGCTCCAGTTTCTGAGCGTCAAACAAGGCGCCCATTATTATCAGTATCGGCAGACTGGGTATGCAGTAGAAGATATCTACAAGACGCATTATGAGCGTATCCACCCAGCCGCCGAAGAAGCCGGCCAGGCCGCCCAATATGATGCCGAGGAACATTTCGAGCAGAACGACCACAAAGCCGACCATCAGGGAGATGCGGCCTCCGTACATGGCTCTTGCGAGAATGTCCATGCCGTCGCCGTCCGTTCCCAGCCAGTGTGCTGCGGAGGGTCTGCCGAATATATCGATCAGATAGGTGGTCTGCTCGCAGATCACAACATACTGATTGGTCATACGATTTACAACGAGGGTCGCGTCGCTGTAGGTAAGGCTGCCGTTTTCATCGCGTACGTAGTTTGCTTCCTCATCCATGGTTGGCAGGCTGTAAACAAACTCGGCGGTTTGTTTTCCGCTCGCTTCCATGCCCTCGATAACGCCGCGCAGGGTATCCTTAAACTGAAGATCCAGCGTATCCTGACCGGAATAGCGGCGGATGGAGTAGGTGCTGAGCACCGCGTATTCCTTCCCCGCCGGGTCAAGGATCTCAAGATGTTCTCCGTTCTCGCGTATACTGAAGGTTTCTCCGTCATACTCGAAGCTCCCGCCGTCGTATACAGCCAGAAGAGCAGCGCTCTTTAAGCCCTCGGGTATGTTAAGTCCCGCCTCATATGGGTCGAAGACATAGGTCGAGGCGACAACGGCTGTCTGCTGACCGCCCTGGGTGTATGCCACATAGCCTCCGGACGAGGGGCGCAGCCTGTAGCTTACACCGGAAAACTCAAAACCGGTCTGCCCTGATGCCACCGTGTCGCCGAATGCCGCGTCAAAGCCGGATCCGGGATTTTGACCTATATATTCAACGCTGGCGTTTGAGCGGGTTATGTCATATTTGTTCTTGGCCGCTTCGGTGATAGTATAATTTTCGCCTTTATAAGTAAAGCTGCTGACACCGGCCGCAAGCGCATCTCTCGCGGCGGTCTGGAAAGCCCCGTCCATGGCCTCGGCACGCCAGGTAAACGTGTCTCCGAGCTTTGTATAGGTGCCTATAACCGCTTTCTCGTGATACTCGGCTATATCCAGAAGCTCGTTGGCGGAAAGCTTATAGACTCTTTCCCCGAGCTTACTCAGTGAGTATTCGCTGCCTTCAGGGTCGTAGGCAAAAAGCTCGGTCAGGCCTTCGCTTTCCATCTGACTGATATATGTGTTTATGCGGTTTAAAACGGAGTAGTGTACGTCAAGATCCTTATCGACCGTGTAAGCGACGTATTCGGTTCGCTCTGTCGCGCTGGCGTAATTGACGTTTAAAAGGTCGTACTTATAAAATATCTGTGTCTGCGAATACGGGTAGAAGATAGGACACAGAAAACAAAGGATAAACATGGCAATGAGTATGCAAAGGCCTACCATAGCCAGTCTGTTTCTGAAAAACCTTTTTGAGACAAGTCTTCCCGGGGAAAGGATCTTCACGCGCTGTGTATCATCAAGCGCGAGAACCGTATTCCCGTTTCCGTTATCTCTTTCTATCAGCGCGCTGTCGCGCTGGCGCTGTTCGCGGCGCTTGAGCGCCTCATTGAGGCTGTTTTTATCTTTTTTAATCACGTCGTATCTCCTTTCAGTGCACACGGACGCGAGGATCGACGACTGCGTATAAGATATCGGCGATCAGGTTTCCGAGCAGCGTGAGTATGGAAATGAAAGCGAGATAGAACATGGTGAAGGGTATATCTCCGTTTACCATTGACCAGTAGGAAGCAAATCCGATGCCGCGTATCGCAAAAAGCGTCTCGGTAATAAGAGCTCCCGAAAATAAGCCCGGCAGCGAGCCGCCGAGTATGGTGACCAGCGGAATGAGGGTGTTTCTGAACGCGTGATGGTTGATGACCCGCCTTTCAGACAGTCCCTTTGCCCTGGCCGTGCGTATGTAGTCGGAGTTTAAAACCTCAAGCATGTTCGTGCGCGTGTAGCGCATAAGCGAGCCAATGCCTATGATAATAAGCGTAACAATGGGGAGCACCAGGTGATGCGCGCGGTCAAGAAATTGCCCCCACTCACTGAGCAGATGATAGTTTCGTCCCTGCATGCCCGAAATGTCGAACCACCCGAGCTTGACGCCGAAAACCAGCTTTAACAGCGTAGCCGTGAAGAACGTGGGAAGCGATATTCCGACAAGGGCGATAACCGTAACCGTGTAGTCGGTAACACTGTACTGCTTTCTTGCCGCCGTGACACCTAAGGGTATTGCTATCGCTATCTGGAAGGCAAAGGCGACAAGACCCATCCAGAAGCTTACCCAAACAGTTTCCTGAAACTTCTCGACAACGGATACCGTCCAGTACCAGCTGTCGCCGAAATCTCCGGTGAGCGCTGTTTTAAGCCATGTTAAATAGCCGCCCACGAGGCCCCTGTCGAAACCGTAAGAGGCGTTTAGCTCCGCAAGCCACTGGGCTGCCGACTTGAGGCTGCCGGGTTTTGTGGCGAGTTCGCGCGCCATCACCTCGACATAGCTTGTGGGAAGCGAATACATCAGAGCGTAGACTATGAGCATTACAAAGAACAATATCAGGATGCTCAGCAGAGTACGCTTGAGCAGGAACTCACCCATATCATTACCACCACCAATAGTATTTGAGCGAACCGGTAAAATATCCGCCGCAAAGGCACGGCCTTCCTAGCTTCCTTGCGGCGGATATTTACTGCGCGTCTTTGGGCGGGGCTGCCGCCCAAAGACGCCTTTATCTGTTATTTTGCTTGGGTCAGCTGAAATCAGTCGTATACTTCGATATTCTCTATCTCGCTCATCCAGCCGTAGAAGGTGGTGATGTCGGGGGTCATGGTTTCCATGTTGATCCGCTCTGAGGAGAAGATGATGGCATTCTGGCGCTGATATGTCGGAACTTCGACGCCCCAGTCAAGTATAACCTCGAGGGCCTGCTTGTAGGTGGCTTTGCGGTAGCTCTGATCGGCGCTCTGACGGGCCGCCATAATGAGCTCGTCGAGTGTTGCATCCTGAATGCCGTAGTGGTTTGACTCGGTGCTGCCGGGCAGGCCGACTATATTGCTGCTGTAATATACCTGATACATATCAGGGTCGATTGTCGCGCCCCAGGCAGCGGCCCACATCTGGCAGTTGCCGGACTCAAGGGCTGTCCACAGGTCGGCGGAATTGGTAAGATCGTTGATCTCAAGGGTGATGCCTATGGATGCAAGCTGCTCCTTTGCCGCGGTCAGGATGCCGTAAGCCGGATGATCGCCTATGCCGTCGCCGGGGATCATGGCTTCGTAAACGAGGTCCGCGCCCGCGGGAGCGGCGGTGAATTTGCCGGATGCCTCATCGAAGGTGAAGCCGGCGGCCTTGAAGAAGCCGATGGCCGCATCAAGGGCAGCGGCGTATTTTTGTTCTTCCGTCATTGTGTCGGTGTAGATGGGGTTGCCGTCGACATCTGCGGAGTACGCTATACGATAGCCCTCATCGGCCGGACGGGGGGCAGCCCAGGAGGTGTTGGAGATGGGGTACTGAATGACGCTTGCGCGGTCGCCGTAGTAGGAGTTTATAACCGTGTCGCGATGTACCGAGAATAAAGTGGCAAAACCCTTGCGCAGGGCTTTTGAAGCATCGCTGGCAATGTCGCCGCCGACATTTACGGTGACGGCGCTGATGCCGATGTAGCCGTAGCCGAGGTTATTGACCGTGCTGGTGGAAATGATATTGCCGGTGAGCTCGCCGTTGGAATTGTAGCCCTTGATGGCTTCAACGGTGGGGGTGCTGAAGCTGGGATCGGTTACATCGAACTGGCCGGAAACTATGCCGGCAAGCTTATCGCCGTCCGCGCCTTCCTGGAAGAGGACATAGGTCGTCTTCGGTGCGCCCTTATAATAAAGCTCATTGGCCTTATATGTGATGGTGCCGTTCTGATAGCTCTGGAAAACATAGGCGCCGGCGCCCATGGGCTGGGTGGTCTTGCTGCGCACTATG